>Ga0126314_10000230_pt1 | contig 28628 bp, 47 predicted proteins | sample Plot105B_FD_92535 | JGI IMG/M metagenome (GOLD analysis project Ga0126314, IMG submission 92535) | Serpentine soil microbial communities from UC McLaughlin Reserve, CA, USA - Plot105B | ecosystem: Environmental > Terrestrial > Soil > Grasslands | place: USA: UC McLaughlin Reserve, Lake County... | reverse complement strand
TGAGGTCGCCAAAGGTGAAACTCACAGCCAACACCACCACCAGCGTAAGAAGGATCATGGCGGCTTCAGTGAGTTGTTCTATTGTGGTGAGGGGGATCAACGCCGGTACTCCCGGACGTATTGCTTGGCCTGATCCTTGGTCATCATCTCGCCTGACCAGTCGTTTTGGATTGGCCCGTCAACCGCGTCGATCAGGTCGTAAATAGCCTGCTTTTGAGCATCGGTATCACTCTGCTGCATCGCACCCATCGACACATCGCCGCCGTCGATATACCGCTGCATTGCCGCCTTGCTGGCCTCGCTCTCAAGCCTCCAGCCCTTGAGCGTTCCCCACTTGAGAAGCAGTTCTTCGGCCATCTCTATTTTCCTCTCTGCATGTTCTTTGGAGCCGGTGGAGCCGCGTATTGATCTGCGGACTGGGCTGCCAGTTTCAGAGCAAGCTCGGGATCGCGACGGCGCGTTTCGGCAAGCTGCGCAATGTCGTGGGGAGTGACGGGCAGGGGTGATGAGGGGCTGCTCATCATGCCGCCACCCGACCGGCATCATCCAAGCGTCGGCGGGCGATCTCGAAGAACTCAGGTTCTTTCTCGATGCCAGCGAACCGGCGCCCGGCTTTTAGTGCAGCCACGCCTGTGGTTCCGGAACCCATGGCGAAATCCAAAACGAGGTCGCCGGGACTGCTGTAGGTCCGGATGAGATATTCCATCCATTCGACGGGCTTCTGCGTGGAGTGATGGCGGTCGGGGCTGTCATTGTTAACGACCGCAAACTGCTGGACGGATCGCGGGTATCGCTTTGTCGACCCGCCGTACTCGGTCGGCGTCTGCGCACCATAGTTCGGCGTGTAGGTTCGGCGCATGGCGTAGTTGCCCGGCCGATGTCCTTCGGTCATCTGGGGGTTGTAGACACAGGGGCCGCGAGAGAATGCCAGTGCAACCTCGTGGGCCCGCATGGGCGCCTTCTTGGCATTGAGGTGGCCCGTGGCCTTGTTCTTCTCCCACACCCACTCGTGGCGGAAGCACTGCAGTTGGCTGGTCACAAGTGCCGACGAGAACGGTTGCATGGCGGTGAACACAGCCGGGCCGCGACAGACGCGCCAGACCTGTTCCCACATCGGTGCGAAGGGGATAACAGCGTCCCATGCGTTCTGTGTAGAGCCATACGGCAGATCCACCAGCACCAGGTCGACGCTTTGCGGAGCGAGGTGCTGCATTTCATGAAGACAGTCGCCCAAAGCGATCCACGCGACACTCATGCTGCGACCTCCCCAGCAGGAGCATTGCTCTCTGCGATAGAGGGGGTGGACAGGAACGGGATGAACTGCCGAGACCAGACCGGGGTCGAATAGGTCGAGCTATCCGACATGGTGACGACATAGGCGCAGCCGAACTTGCGGCTGGGAACGATGGTGACGGAGAGGATTATGATATCCATCACGCCACCTCGGACATGAAGTTGTTGGCCATGGCGATGTGTTCAGCGCGTCGGGCGGCTTCCAGGAGGTTGACCGGGTGCCCTTCCCACGCCTTGCCGGTCTGGCAATGACGCCACGTTCCTTTGTCGAACCAGAACGCGTCGATGTCGGCGCCCTCCCATGCGGTCACAGTCGGACGGGGCAGGTTCGGGCCCTGAGTGCAGTAGGCGACGATATCGGCCTCAGTAATGGCCGGGCGCTCCTTGCCCATGGTGAGGCTCGGAAACTCGTCTCCGAGCATGTCAATCGAGCCGGACGCTGTGACGCGACTGTTCTGGCTGAAGGTGCGGCTTGCCATCGGGTGACCCCCCGGTTGTTGGGATCAATGTAATGGGCAACTGCCCATCGTGTCAATGGGCAATAACCCAATTAAATGGGCAGGGCAAATCTTAACGACCGACTCGACTCCGGCTTCGTTCTCTGGAATCAATAGGGGAACAAACAGGCAACATGGTGCGCGTGATGGTTACGGAGTTTGTGATAATGAGCGGGCCGGAGGTGCACGATTTTCTCGTGGTGATCCGTGCCCAGCTCCGCAGCTACCTTGCCACGTCGTTTCCGCAGTACCGGTTCAGCCTGGTGAGCCAAGAATGCGAGGGAATGGGTTTTGTCGTCGTGCCTGTCGTGGGCACTGTCGGCGGCGACGATCACGCCAACTTCGCGAGTACAGACTACACGGTGATAGACCAGATCAGGGCGGCGCTAGAGGCGTTCAGACCCGCGACGATGCACTAGATTCCGAACAGCTCATTGTTCGTATAGACCCGATGCAGGATCAGGCCTTTCGAGTTTCGGTACTTGACCGGGCCTTCGGGGTTGAACTGCTTACACTCGATCCATTCCGCTGTCCGGCGCTGCAGCAGCTTGATAAAGCCGCTCTCGTCGCCCTCGACTTCCCCTGGAAACTGGATAACTACGGCATCGCCGGGGGCAGGGGACCGGGTGCGACTGACGAAGACCAATTGCCCCGGCGCGAACATCGGCCACATAGAGTCGTTTTCCACATACAGGGCGTAGACGCCTTTGACGCCTAACAAGCCTGGCGGACGATAGGCACGGTCGATCGGGTCAAGAGAGAAGTGAAACGAGCCGCGCCCAACCTCTGAACCTGCCGCGGCGCCCAGCACGTCCACGTCGCGGGCCATGACGTTCGGGTTGACCATCTCGACATCCGCCGGCCGCACCGCGGGCTCGGCATTGAGGGCTACACGCCCCGTGAGCCGCGCGATGGCGTCCAGCACTCGCTTCAGGTTTTCAGCAGAGGGCTCACGCCCGCGCTTTAGCATGTCGCGAACAAACGTCTCGTTCAAATCGGCAGCTAGGGACACCGCCTTCATCTGAAGGTTGTTGCTCTCGACAAGCTTGCGCACGCGCTCGATTTCTTCACTGGCCATGGCGCAAGCATTTCAAAATGGGCCGCCCATTGCACTTGGGTTCTTGCCCATTGACAAATGGGCAGAAGCCCATCAGAGTAGTGGCATGATTGAAATCGCCGCACTCATCAAGCAGATCGAAACCTACTGCGCTCGTCATGGGATTGAAGAGACCACGTTCGGCCTGCGGGCAGTGAACGATGGCAAGTTCGTCCAGCGACTGCGCGACGGCAGTTCGATCCAGATCAAGACGTATAAGAAGGTCGCTGACTTCCTGAAGCGGAAGCCCGCGCGGGTGGCCGCATGAGCGACATCCCAGACGACGTTCTGATTTCCAGCGGGCTGGCGTTTAATGAGGCCATCCCACAACTCAAAATTTCGGTGAAGGACGCCCGGCAATATGAGGGCCTTCTGCTGTTCGTCTGCGCGCTCGTGACAATCGAGCGCCAGCGATGCGCCAGCCTTTGCGACGTTTTCGACGCGCCCGCTTCCGACAGTGAATTTGTGAATGGGCAGTCTACCGCCGCTCAGCAAATCCGCGCCTCTATAAACGTGGAGCCGTTCCTGTGACCATCTCCAACACAAAGCACCGCCCCGGTATTCGCGGCACTGACGTTGGGCAATCTCTCTCGGTCCATGCAGGCAAGGTCCACCTTCGGGCAGGGCGCCAGTACCTGCACTTCTCCGGCGGGTTCCTGACAGACAATCGCGATCATGCGTGGATCGGGACCATTGAGCAGGCGCGGGCATGCCGGCGGACGTTTGACGCTGCTGTGGGCTGCAAGGCCACGCCCTCAACAAAAACAGCGAGAGCGTGATGACCTTCACCCGGAAGCAATTCGCCAACGCCATAGACGATCTGGACGACCAGATTGCCGAACTCAACGCCGCCAAGTCTGCGCTGATCAAAGAATACAAGCTGCAGCTCGAAGGCGAAATGAACAAGGATCGCGCCAAAGCGCACCTGACCGCCACGCGTTCGGCCATCACCAAGCGCCGCAAGCTCCGGATCGACCGGGATGCGGTCATAGAGCTTGACGATCTCGAAGATGAAATCCTGACAGAGATAACTGGCATGGGGCTTGCTACGCGTGCACCTGCACACGACCCCGTCACAGGGGAGTTGGCGGCATGACCTCACCTCGCACTCACACGCCGACCACGCTGCCACCAGCTTCAACCGCTGCAACTCTCCGCGCCTTTGCATGGCTTATCCTTGTTGCCGGTAGCGCCGTGGTCATTGGGCTTTGGTTGCCGTGATGGGACGCGAATTTCCCGCATCCATGCCGGTCGTGCCCCTGGCGGCTTTAGCCAAGGCCAGCCTTTGTGCACGGTCGTCACGTGGCGCTTACCAAGCAGACGCGGCCCATGGGCTTCGTCCGCTTCGTCAACGTCATGTTCGTCCATACCAAGATCGGCAGGGTTGTTCCTCCCTCCCTTGCCGGTTGGTGGCGCGGCGCGCTTTTGCCAGCGTGCCCGCCATCACCAATTGCGTGGCCTCGCGCATGTCCAGTGCGCCCGGCCTCGATACCTTGACGCACGAGCAACTCGATCAAGCTCTGGCTCTGCGTCGTTTCCATAATCGTCTGTCCCTTTCCAAGCGCTGTTCACTTGCTGGTTCAACAAATGCCAGCAAGTCAGGACAAGGTCGTGGAAAACTCATCCAAGGACGCGGAAACTTCAGACGAGGGCAGGGGCATCATGACTGACGCCAATGTTGCCCGCGATTTGATCCTTGAAGCCTTTCCAGTTCGCACGGGCCGGAACGTGGCTGGTGTGATTGGCGACGTGTTCGACGCGCTCAAATCGCACGAGAAGCGGCTGCCGAAAGAGGTGCTTGCGGAGCGCCAGAGACGGTGGACGGAGAGGCGGGTCAAGGCCCTGGTGAGCAAGGAAGCCCGCCGGATTGACCACTACGAAATCCAAGACTTGGCGGCAGTAGCCGTAGAGGAGGCCCGAATTGAACGCGCAAGAAACCGCGCCCGTGAGGAACGTTTGGCAGCGCTTATTGCCGCTGTCAGTCCGCGCGACCATCGCGAGGCGCCTGAACGCATGGGCTGGGGATCTGGCCGACAAGATTTGTCCGGAAGCCGCGGCACCGACGCCGACCACGAAAACGACCAGTCCCGCGACTGGGGCTGAAACCACCAATCCACACCAGGGAGACTAAACATGGCTCGAAAGACCGCAACGATCATCGACATGAAGGCCATGGCCGCTTCCGCCTCGGCTGCGGAGTTGCCCGCCACCATGCCCGTATTGGTCGAAAGCAATGTGCAGGTTGTCCAGTGGCGCCGGGAAATCGACAACGCGCTAGACGAACGCGGCTTTGTTGATGAGCAGATCGAGAGCGCCCGCCGCATCCGCAATGCCACGGACGAAGAGGCCCAGCGCGTTTTCGATGCCGCGCTACACATTGCCGAGCTTGCAAAGGACCGGGCGATTGCTGACGCCGACCGTCTGTGCGCCGCCGCAATTGAGGGCTTGCAGCGCCGACAGGCCAACCAGGACGCCGTGATCGCGGGGCTTGAGGCCGCCGTAGCCGCCACCTCGGCAGCGGAGTAACGGGCCATGGATACCTTCGCCGCCGTCGCAGGCGCTCTGCTTATCACCGCAGCCGTGTTCGCTTGGGTCGTGTTTCTGCCGACCGTTGGCCTGCTCTATGTCACTGGGGCTCTATAGCCATGGGCAATCCCCGCAGCTTCACCACCATTCACCGCGTCCGCATTGGCAAGGTAACGTTCCGCCGCCCCGCCTCTAGCCGCATCCTGGCAGAGTTCAACCCGACCACAAACCGGCTGCTTCGTGCGATCGCCGGCCCCCGTTCCAATAGAGTGGGGGAGTAGCATGCGATACGGGTCCGTTTGCAGTGGTATCGAAGCCGCGACCATGGCCTGGCATCCGCTCGGCTGGACGCCGGCTTTCTTCTCGGAAATCGAGAAGTTCCCCAGCGCCGTGCTGGCCAGCCACTACGGCAGCAACCTGCCAGGCGAAGCTCCGGCCGCCAACGGCGTCCCCAATCTGGGCGACATGACGAAGTTTCAGGAGTGGCCGGACTATGCAATTGAACTTCTTGTTGGAGGCACCCCCTGCCAGTCGTTTTCGGTCGCTGGGCTCCGAGCCGGATTGGCTGACCCCCGCGGCAACCTCATGCTCACCTATCTTGCCATTGCTGCACGATATCAGCCCCGCTGGCTGGTCTGGGAGAATGTCCCCGGCGTTCTGTCCTCGAACGGAGGACGGGATTTTGGAACCTTCCTCGCAGGGCTGGGGGAACTCGGGTATGGGTTCGCCTACCGAGTGCTTGACGCTCAGTTCTGTCGAGCACATGGACACGAGTGGGCCGTCCCGCAACGCCGACGCCGTGTGTTCGTTGTCGGATATCTTGGAGACTGGCGACGTGCCGCAGCGGTACTATTTGACACCGCGGGCTTGCGCGGGGATTCTGCGCCGCGCCGAGAAGCGGGGCAAAGAGTTGCCCCCACAATTAGCGCTCGCACTAAGGGCGGTGGCGGACGTGGCACCGACTTCGATTGCGACGGCGGACTAATTGCCCAGGCGTTCGGTGGTAATGATACGCGCGGACCAATTGAGGCATCTACTGCCCTCAATGCCCACGGTGGCCCGGCTGGTCGGCTGGACTTTGAGAGTGAGACATTTGTCGTCGCGCCTCAGCCGATCGTCCTTGTGGAACGCGGACGCGGCGACGGTCCAAACCTCGAAACCCGCCAGGACGGCACAGCAAACGCGATCCTAACCCCGAACGGCGGGCGCGGGGGGCTGGGTGTCGGCGCGGTTGCCTATGGCCTCGCAACATCTGTCACACCCAAATTTGGCGTGGAAGTTTCGCCAACACTTACCATCCCCAGCCCTACTGGCGGCGGGCAACCGGCTGCTGTTGCCCATGCAATCCAAGCCGGCGCTTTGCGCCAGAACCCGGCCAGCGGCCCAGACGGTATCGGTGTACAGGCTGATATTGCCTACACCCTAGAGGCCCGCCCCGAAGTTCAGGCCGTACAAGCGGCTTGGGCAGTTCGCCGCCTCACGCCTCGCGAGTGCGAGCGCCTTCAAGGTTTCCCCGACGATTTCACCGCCATCCTGCACCGCGGCAAGCCCGCTGCTGATGGTCCCCGATACAAAGCGCTCGGCAACAGCATGGCGGTAAACGTCATGCGCGTGATTGGCGAACGCATAGCCATGGTTGAGGCAGCATGACCTCCCTACAACAAGAGGACAGGGTGATGAGCTCACCCAAGGCAGTCCAGACCAATGGTGAGGGCAAGCGGACTAACGCCCACCTGAACCTGACGCGAAGCCTGGCAGAGGTGTGGCGGGAACAGGCTGAAGCGGCCAAGCCCCGCGATGTGATGAAGCTGTCCAAGACAGGAGGCCCATCATGGCGGGACTAGTTGCCCATTCGCCTCGGTCTCATCCGATCGGCTACATGATGCCAGCGAGGCAGTTCAGCTCTGCGGCTGAGCTGATGGATGACGTTCGCCAGGTCCGCGGCCGGCTTCGCCCGCCTGCGGAAGTCGTGCGCGTCCGAGTTGATAGGGCACCAATAGCGGCGGATGCAGATCCTGCGGAGATAGAGCGGAAGCGCAAGCCGCGCGATTTCCTGTTTGTCTACCGCACGCCATACAAGAATTCAGGCGCCCGCTGGCAGCACTCTTCCGCCGACGCCATCATAGCAGAGGTATGCGCAAAGCACCGGGTTTCCGGTGCCGAAATCAAAGGCAAGACCAGGAACAAGGCGGTCGTGGCGGCACGCTTTGAAGCCTATTTCTTTCTGCAGCAACAGCTTGGTTATAGCCTGGCCATGATCGGCAGGGCCATGGGCGGCAAGGACCATACCGGCGTCATCCACGGCATCCGCCGGCACAAAGAACGTATGGAGGCGGGTGGGCTATGAGTCGCTGGTTCCGACACTACACCGGCATGATGCGCGATGAAAAACTCGTGGCTGTTGCTATCCGCTCCAAGCAGCCGGTTGAGCGCGTCGTCTGGATTTGGGGGGTGATCCTCGAAAGCGCATCGGAGATTGATGATGGCGGACGATTTGAAGTCGATCCAATTGAAGTCGCCTACTTTCTGCGAACGGATGAGGCTGACGTGGCTGCTGTTTTCCAAGCGCTTACCAATGCCGGGCGTTTGGCTGACGGCATTGTGGTCAAGTGGAGCGACCGTCAATATCAGTCTGACAAATCTGCCGAGCGCCAAGCTCGTTATCGTGAGCGGAAACAGGGGAAAGACCGTCACGGTGACAATGGGTCCCTAGGTGGTGACGGCGTCGTTACGTCACGTGACGGCCATGTGACGCCCCAAGAAGCAGAGACAGATACAGATCAGAACCAGATAGAAAATACCCCCCCTAGCCCCCAAGGGGGCGAAGCGGGCGCGTCGTTTGCCGATGTCGAGAAGTGTTTTCCCCGGTCTCCGCACTTCAATCACGCCAAGGCCGAGCGCGCATGGCGGCGACTGGCGCCGGCGGACAAGCAGGCGTGTGCTTCAAAAGCCGAGCGCTTCGGCAGGTGGTGGGCTGCCGAGCAGGTTAAACGCAACCGCAGCATGGCTGATAGCCTGCCATTCGCCCCGCCTCTCGACAAGTGGATCGCTGATGGGGCTTGGCGCTCTTTTGAAGCGTTGCCCGCGCAGTCGCAGCCGTCACCTGACCTCGTCGTGATCCAAGAGGGCGATCCAATAATCCCCGCCATTGAGCGCATTCGAGGTCGGAAAGTGATCTTTGGCGACAGGGGCACCAGCACCGTCACTAAAGCCGAGATCGAACAGGCGAGGGCAGCATGACCCAGCCCAAGAAGCGCGGCGCTCCACCTCGCAAGCCCAATCGCATTACATGGAGAGTCGACGCCCGCCGATCGCTGCATCCCTTTGCCAACGTGGTGGAGCGTGGTCCGGAGATGTCGGCTTTACCGCCGGCTGCACGCCACACCAGCCTTACGGCGTCGATGATGGGTGATCCTCTGCCCGGCCGTTCCGCTCTCGATCAAAGGCGGCAAGCATGATGCCCTGCACCTTCGAGAAGTCCGGCCCCCACCTGAAATACGTGATGCGCTGCGAGGTATGCGGTGCCTATGCCAGCTTTGGGCATGGGGCGAACCTTTCGGCCGCTATCGACCACAAGGATGCGAAGCGGGCAGGGCAGTGGTTCTGCGCATCCCATAACCCGGAACATGGAGAGAGAGCATGAGCACGAACCTATTTCTCGATTGCGAATTCAACGGGTTCGGCGGTGAGTTGGTATCAATGGCGCTAGTGGCGGATGATGGCCGGGAATGGTACGCCGTTTTGCCTGAACCCCGCGTGTGGGACGCATGGGTATTTGAAAACGTGCTGCCCGTCATCAGCGCCGAAAAGCCCACAATTTACTGTAACTCCCGCGCCGAGTTTCGCGTGTCGCTGGCGAACTTCTTGAGCCAGTTCCATCGGCCCAACATAGTTGCTGACTGGTACACGGACCTCGTCCATTTCTATAGCAGTTTTGGCGGTAAAGACCACTCGGAAAGCCTCAACTTCCCATGCACTTCGCAACTAGCGTCGGACATGGAGGATATCGTGTCGGCCGTACCGCACAACGCTTTGGCAGACGCTCGGGCAATCCGTATTTCCTTCGGCTCCAGCGCTACCACCATCTAATCAACAGGGGCACCGAGAATGCAGATTGGCGAGAAATACCTGATTACCGCGGACAACTGGTTTTACGCCCCTGATGGGGATCACTACAGAGCGGTGTTCGGCACCGTCCATGGCGTCATCGACAGCCATGAGGCCCTTGGCGTCCGTACCAATGCCCGGTCCACCAACTGGTATGTGGCCATAGGCGACACCATCCTTGCCGGCTGCCAAATCCACTATGCCATGAGGACCGACAAGTTCAATCCCATGCCGGTAGACGGCGACATTGACCATGATGGGAAGCGTATCCCGGTTCGGAACCTGAATACGCGGATTTACGACGCGGACGCATCCGGGCTCAAGGCCTTCGGGTCGGTCTGAAACTTCATCAACAGGGGCACCGAGACTATGGCATGGTACGTGGTTCGAACCAACATCAAGAGCGAAGACAAGGCCGAACGCAACCTGCGCAGGGCGGGGTTCTCCACGTATGCGCCCATGGCCCGCATTGAGCGGTTCAACAAGCGGCGCAAGGTGTGGGTAGAGACGCAGCTGCAGTTGATGCCGCGGTATCTGTTTGTCGACATCGAGGGTGCAGTGCCTTGGTACGTGCTGCGGGCCTGCGAGGGCGTGGAAAGCGTGCTTGGGGTGGAAGGCCGGCCCTGCCGCCTCGACGCCAAAGACGAAAAAGCCCTTCGTGCCGTTCAGGAGGCAGAGGCCGATCTGCAGTTCGACAGCACCCGGGCCGCCAAGATCAGGCGAGGCGAAATTGGCAAGACTAAGCGGGACACCGTGCGCATGAGATTCCCCGCCGGTGCGTCGATCCGGATCACCGATGGGCCGTTCTCGCAGTTCCTCGCCCAGGTTACCAACGTCACCGCGAAAGGCAAGCTGCAGGCGCTTGTCATGATCTTCGGGCATCTGTCCCCAGTTGAAATTCCGGCCAAGTGGGCAGAACTTGACGCCGTGGGCGAAGCAGCATAAATTTACCCTCGGATGAGGCGGATGACTGTTAGCGAAGCAGCCTTGCGGTTGAGACTTTCGCCGGTTTGCCCCCAGCCTGCACCTAGTGCCAGGCGCATTCTGTTTTGCGCCCTAAATTCTGAAGCTGCCCAGGCAGTCGGCATGTAGCATAGGTTGAAACCAGCAACACGTTTCGCCCTTCGCCGTTCAGCAGCTAAATGCTGGTGGGCCCCATGGCACGAAAAGACAACAACGCAGCTCGGATAATTATCGGTGGCTTTGTCGTTGGGCTTATAGCCCTGATCATCTGGTTTGCACTGGACCTCGGCGGCTTGATGCCGGGCGACTCTGCAGTGCTGCCACCCGAAGAGCCTGCAAGCGTCCTTCCGAACGCGGACGCGCTCGACTAGGTTCGCCCTACCTCCCCCAACGGGGAACAACAGATCGAAGCGGCGGCGCTGATGGAAGCGCCAGTACATAGCTCAGGCTGATAGAGCGCTGCCAATGGGCGGAGGCCGTGGGTTCAAATCCCGCTGTACTGATGGGACGCCATAGCCGGTATCAAGCCCGGCCCGCTTCGCCCCACCCAAGACAGACGGAGAGCAGGATGGCACAGACGAGCCCAAGCATTCCGGTGCCCATCCCTGGCGTGTCCCTGCGCATCATCGTCAAAAGGCCATCCGGCTACCGTATTCGGATGGCCATGTTGACTGCAGTGCTATGGCTGGCAGGTCGTGTGGCGCCCGCGACCATCGAAATGGATGTCGAGATCAAGGCCAGGGACGCCCTGCCGTAGCATAGGTTTGCGCAGAGACGCGTGAAAGTGGGCCTGTTATTGACCACAGGGAATAGAATGGATTGCGCAATGCCATCCAAATGGCCCGATAGCCGCAGTCCAGAGGCCCAAGGCTACCGCAAGTGGTATTCGACCGCACGTTGGCAGCGCCTGGCTTGGTCATGCTATGTGCGAGACAACTTCACCTGCCAGCGTACCGGCATCATCCTGGCCGGCAAATACCCAGCACCCAATAGCCCAGTGGCTAACCACATCAAGCCGCACAAGGGAGACCCAGTATTGTTCTGGGACCCGGCCAACATCGAGACTATCGCCAAGTCGGTACACGATAGTCCTGTCCAATCCGAAGAGCGTGTCGGGTTCATCAAGGGCAACGGGCAAGACGGCAGGCCCCTAGACCCACAGCACCCATGGGCAAGGAAGGCTTGATGGCTAGAGACGACTAACCCTGGCCAAGTCCGCCGCCATCGCTTGCAACAGTGCGTCCCTCAATTCTTTGTCGCCACGTGCCTTGGTCGCGATTGAAGCTATAGCGTCAGAAGCCCGCCGCAGCGTATCAGTAGTCTCTGCAATATCCTGCTGCATGATCTCCAGATGCGAAGCGATCAATGCATGTGCGCGTCGTGATCCTGTTGCCATGGCAACTGACATACCATTCAGCCGCACGGCCCCGCAAGCTACCGGGGGGTGGGCAAAAGTCTAAAAGGGCTCGTCTACTAGACCGGTGGCGACCTTGCGTTCGCACCGAGATCATTTTCAGAAGTAAAAGTTGAGCCTACCCCGAAGGGGTAACCTGCATGAAACCAGTTGATAATGCCGGGGCAATCGTTCCCGAACCGGATTGGGTCTCGCTGTTCAGCGACGTGCTGGAGATCGCATCTGCGTCCGAACATTGGCGGGTGCTGACCACGGAACTGCGCGAACGTCAGTTGCTGGCACCTGGCAATGCCCATGCGCTGCAGCGGCTTGTCGTGGCCTATGTGCTTTATGACCGGGCCGTTCGTGAGGTCGCGGAAAACGGGGCGGTGACGAAACCCAAGCGCGGCAACAGCCGGGCGATCGCGCGGACCTCGCCGCATTTCACTGTGATGCGCGAAGCCGCGTCCGATGCCGCTTCGCTCGAGGCGGAGTTTGGTCTGTCGCCGCGCCGCCGCGCCGCCGCGGGGAAAGTCGAGAATGGCAAGAGAGCGCCGCGCGCGGCAGACGGCTACCTCTCAGCCGTCAAGTGACCCGACAACTGAATATGCCCAGGCGGTAGTAAGGGGCCGCCGACCAGATGGGAGCCTGCCTGGCGAGTTCGAGATTGCTGCCTGCCGGCGGCATTTGGATGATCTGACCCATGGGCCGGATCGAGGATTGAGGTGGGAGCCAGATCGTGCAGCTCATGCGCTGGGCTTCTTCCCGGCGATGCTGACGATCTCGGAAGGCGCAAAGGTCGGGCAGCCATTTCAGTTGCTGCCATGGCACGTGTTCTGCGTCGGATCGCTGTTCGGCTGGCGCAAGACATCGGGCCGGATGCGGTTCAGGTCGGCGTGGCTGGAAACTGGCAAGGGGCAGGCCAAGTCGCCACTGATGGCGGCCATCGGGCTCTACATGGCGGGGTTCTACGGCATCCCGCGCGCCAAGGCATTCGCTATCGGCCAAGACCGAAACACGGCCAACGTGCTGTTCAAGGATGCCGTCGCGATGTGCCGAGGGCCTATCCCGCCGGCGCCGGGCGAAGAAGTTGACGAAGGCGACACGCTGGTTAATCGCGGCGCGGCGCTGATCCGCGGCGAAGGCGATAACGCTTGGAAGGTGGAGTTCCCGGAATCGGGATCTCTGTTCCAGGCATTGGCCAACGGCGAAGCGGTCTCCGGCCCAAAGCCCATCCTGGTGGCGGCCGATGAGATCCACGAGTTCAAGTCCAATACCTCGATCGAGGTGTGGAAAGCCGCAATCGGCAAGATGCCCGGCGATGCGCTGATGCTACTGGGCACCAATACCCCGGCCGTCGACCAGATCGTCGGATCGAACTATTCTGCCTTCTACCAGAAAGTGGCGACCGGCAAATTCTTCGATGACGAGGCGTTCGCCTTCATCGCCCGTGTCGACGCCAAAGACCACGAAACCATTTTCGAGACACCCGAGGTCTGGACGAAATCACTGCCGGCGCTGGGCATCACGTTCCCGCGCGAAAATATCGACGGCATGGTCAACACCGCCAAGCAGATGCTGTCGACGGCGCTGTCGACCAAGAGGCTGTATTTCGGCATTCCGGTCGGCGCCAGCGAGTTCTGGATTGCCGAGGATGCATGGCTCGCGGTGCTGGGTGAAGTCGACCCGGCCAAACTCAAGGGCTGCAAGTGCTGGCTGTCGCTGGACTTGTCAAAGAAGAACGATCTGACCGCCCTCACGGCAGCCTGGATCGATGCCAACGGCCACCTCTGGCAGAAAACTTGGTACTGGACGGTGCGCGATCGGCTCAAGGAGCGGTCGATTGCCGACCAGGCGCCTTATGTCGAATGGGTAGAGGCCAAGCTGATCACCGCCGTTGATGGCGCGGTGATCGACAAGAGCTTCATTGCCGCCGAAGTGGCGCGGATTTGCTCGGAGCATCAGGTTGAGTTTCTGGCCTTCGATCCGGCCGGCATTGCCGACTTCATTGCCGCTTGCGAGCAGATCGGGTTCCCGGTGTGGAAGTCCGAGGGCGCGGACAAGCCGGAAGGGCAGGGCCTGAAACTAGTCAGCCATGCCCAAGGCAAGATGGTCCGGTTCGAGGAAAAGCAACTGACCATGCCGCGGTCGATCGAGCGGTTCGAGGATCGCATCCTGGCAAAGACGATCACCATTGAGGATTCGCCGGTGACCACAGCCTGCGCAGCAAACGCGCATGTCGTGAGTGACGGGCAGGAAAACCGGGCATTCGACAAGGACCGCAGCCGGGGCCGAATTGACGGGCTCGTTACATGCGCCATGGCGGCCGGCGCTGCCGACAATGAGCTAGGGAAAGCAGAAGACATGACAAGTTTCCTGTCCCGGCCGGTGATGGCATCATGACGGTATACAATTCCCCGCTCATGACGCCATTGCGGTGGCTCTTTGGATGGCCGCGCACTGATGGGAAGCTCGTCAGCAGTGGCGGACGGCCCGCTGATGGCGGCGATCGTGACTTCGGACCGGACGCCGCGCTGCAGATTGCGACCGTTTGGGCCTGTATTCGGCTCATTGCGGAAACGATCTCGACGCTACCAATGCTTGTCTACCGCCAGCGATCGGACGGAGGTCGGGAGGTCGATAAAGACCACTCGCTCTATGCGCTGCTGCACGACAGTCCACACTTTGATTACACTGCCGTCGAGTTCTGGGAGGGCATTGCCGCTTCACTTTGTGTCGCAGGTAACGCATACGCCGAGAAACTTTACATGACGCCCCGTTCGGCCGCGGACCCTTACCCTCGCATCATTGCGCTGCAGCCTCTCAACGCTGGCCAGGTCGAAGTCTTTCGCACTGCCAGCGGCGCGCGCCGCTACCGTTACACGGAGCCCAACAAGCGCCAACGCGAGATCGCGGAAGAGGACATGTTCCACGTCCGAGGCTTCGGTAACGGTGGCGATGAGGGCCTTTCGCCCATCAGCTATGCCCGACACACGCTCTATACGACCCGTATGGCGACGGCCGCCGCAGCCAAGCTCTATGGCCAAAACATGCGCCGCGAAGGCGTCCTCGAAATGGACAAGACGCTCTCGGATGAGCAGCGCCCCCTAGCCAGGACCAATATTCTCGACCCGATCATCAATGGCGGGTCGGGCATCCTCGAAGCCGGCATGAAGTTCAATGCGCTCTCAATGAGCGCCCAGGACGCGCAGATGCTGGAGATGCTGTCGTTTAGCATCGAAGAAATCTGCCGTTGGTTTCGTGTCCCCCCGTTCATGGTTGGCCACACGCAAAAGTCAACAAGCTGGGGCACTGGCCTTGAGCAGCAAAACATCGGTTTCCTTACCTACAGTCTCCGTCCTTACCTGACCCGCATAGAGCAGACAGTTCGCCGGTCGCTCATCAAGCCCACCGAGCGGCGCAGGATCACGGCCGAATTCAAGGTCGAAGGCCTTCTGCGCGCCGACAGTGCTACCCGCATGACCGGCTACGCGACTGGTGTTCAGAACGGCATCTACACCCGCGATGAAGTGCGCGGCTGGGAAAACCTGCCGCCCAAGGGCGGCGCAGCCGACGAACTGACAGTGCAGTCGCAGAATATTCCAATCGGGCAACAGCCCACCACCTCACAACCCCCGGTCATTCCGGGTGAAGACGGGGAAGAAAGCAATGGATGAGCTAGATTTTGCCCTCGATGCCAAGAGCATTGACGATGACGGCCACATCGAAGGCCTCGCTGTCGGCTACGGCAACATGGATCACGGCGGCGATATCGTCATGCCAGGCGCTATTTCAGCGTCAGTGGCGGGTCGAAAATCCATCCCAATGCTGTTGTTCCACGACCACAAGCGCCCGGTCGGCGTCTGGAACGACTTCAAGGAAGTCAGCGAGGGCCTTATCGTCAAGGGTCGCTTTGATGACACCCAGGAAAGCCGGGATGCCCGCGCTCGGGCTCGCAGCGGCTCCCTGGGTGGACTTTCAATGGGCTTCAAAACCCTGAAGCATCGCTTCGAGGGCAAGGCGCGCCAGCTCATCGAAGTCTCGCTGCACGAAATTTCGCTGGTCACGATCCCGATGAACGATCGGACGCGGGTGATCAACGTCAAAGACATCCTGGCCGGCGGCGGCATGCCCACGGTCCGTGAATTTGAGGACTTCCTGCGGGATGCAGGCGGTTTCTCGAAAAGCCTTGCGACCGCAATTGCGGCCAAGGCAACGCCGCATCTTCGGGGGGATCCCGAGGTCAAGGCGAGTGAACTGGCCGAGTACCTGAAGGCGCTCCAGGCCTAACATTCCCTCTTAGCCTCGAAAGGGCTTCCCAAAATGACAACCGAAACCAAGTCGGTGGCCGATCTGGCTGCCGAGACCAAAGCGCTGTTCGATACGCGCTTCGATGAGCTGAAGGCAATCGCACAGGATGCCCTTGGCAAGGCCGAGCGCGGTGAGCCGCTGGCCGCCGGCGCAAAGCAGAAGGCAGACGAGGCGATTACCGCGGTCAATGAGACCAAGGCCCGCCTTGATGAACTTGAGCAGAAGGCGGTCCGCAGCTTCGGCCCCGAAGGCGAGCGCCACCAGTCGGCGGGCTACAAGTTCATCGAGAACGATGAAGTGAAGTCGTTCATGGCCAACCCCAAGGCTGGCCGGCGTGTCGGCATGGAAGTCAAGGCGATCATCTCGTCTCTGACAACCGACGCCAACGGTTCTGCCGGCGATCTGTTGGTCCCGATGCGCGCCCCGATGGTTGATCCAGTTGTCCGTCGCATGACGGTCCGTGATCTGCTCACCCCCGGGCGCACCAGCCAGCCTTCGATCCAGTACCCGAAGGAGACCGGCTACACCAACTCGGCCGCGACCGTGTCGGAACAGACCGGCCCGACCAAGCCACAGTCGGAAATCAAGTTCGATATCGTGACGACTTCCGTCACCACGATCGCCCATTGGGTGCTGGCAACTCGCCAGATCCTTGATGACGCGCCAATGCTGCAGAGCTACATCGACGGGCGCCTGCGCTACGGCCTGGCCTATGTCGAAGAAGCTCAGCTGCTCAACGGCGGCGGCACCGGCACGGACCTGAACGGCATCTACACCCAAGCGACGGCTTTCGCAGCCGGCACTTCGGTTGTAGTGACGCCCCAGAAGATCGACGTAATTCGTTATGCCATGCTGCAGGGCGCTCTTGCCGAGCTTCCTCCGACCGGCATCGTGATGAACCCGATCGACTGGGCGAACATCGAAACCCTCAAGGACGCCGATGGCCGTTACCTGATCGGCAATCCGCAGGGCAGCATCCAGCCGACCCTATGGGGCCTGCCAGTCGTCGCCACCCAGGCCATGACTGCCGGCACCTACTTGACGGGCGCGTTCCGTCTCGGTGCCCAGATCTTCGACCGTGAAGATGCCCGCGTCGAAGTCTCGACGGAAGACGATCAGAACTTCCGCAAGAACCTCGTCACCATCCTGGCTGAAGAGCGTCTTGCCCTGGCTGTCTACCGTCCTGAAGCCTTCATCAAGGGCACATTCTCGACCTCGATCACCGATCTTACCTCGTAATCACTCGGCTGATCACGAGAGGCGGCACTTCGGTGCCGCCGTTCTTATGAGCCGAAGGAGAGCCAACCATGAAACTCTATGTGACCGACCAGATCAGCATCAGTTCGGTGCAAGCCGACACCTTGCGTCCTGGCGAGGACTTCGAGGTCAACGATGCGCAGGGCACCGAGCTGCTCAAGGCACTGCCGAACCATCTGTCCAAGAGTGCGCCAAAGCCCGCAGCCAAGGCGGAGGCAGTCGTCGCCAACAAGGCAGATCCCAAGCTGGCCAACAAGGGCGTCAAGTAATGTACGCGCCCGTCCTCGTTATCCCACCGGCTTTGATGCCAGTGTCCCTTGATGAGGCGAAGCTGCACCTGAAGGTCGAAAACAACGCAGAAGACGGCCTTATCCAAGGCCTGATTGCAGCCGCCGTTTCTCATCTGGACGGCCGAATTGGCGTTCTCGGCCGCGCTTTGGTCGAGCAGACCTGGCGGCAGGACTTCGACGGGTTTGGCGGGCGCATGTGTCTGTCACCAGGGCCGGTGTCCGAGATTGTCAGCATCACTTGGCGTGACGTTGATGGGCAGGTTTCCACCGTCTCGGATGCCGATTACAGCTTGCAGGCAGACCGATCCGGTTCGGCATATGTCGAATGGGACACCAACTATTCATCCCCCTCAAACCTGCACGAAACCGCTCCTGTCTCAGTAACATTCAAGGCTGGATATCCAACGGTGCCCGCCGTTGAAGCCGACCCAGAGGCCGACCCGCCGGTAGAGGCAGCGGCCGCCATCAGTACCGTGCCGGCGGCACTAAAAGCCGCCATCCTGTTGATGGTTGGCAACTGGCATCGCTTCCGCAGCGATGGGGCCGAAAGCGGCGTTTCATCGCTGCCGATGGGCGTATCGAGCCTCATTTCGCCTTATATGCGGTGGGGCAACTGATGGATATCGGCCTTCTCGACCGCCGCATCACCATTGAGCGGTATAGCCGCAGCTTCGACGGCGACAATCAGCCGATCGAGGTTTGGACACCTGATGCAGACCAAATTTGGGCATCGGTGGAATACGCCAGCGATGGCGAGAAGGCGCGCGCCGGCCAGGTCGGCGCCGTGGTGTCGGTACGGTTTCAGGTCCGGTATTCCGCGTCCCTGTCGACGCTGAACCCCAAGGATCGCGTTGTGTATGAGGGCAAGACCTTCGACATCGCGGCTGTGAAGGAGCTTGGCCGCCGCGAGGGTATCGAGATCAGCGCAGCGGCACAGGCTGACCTATGAAGGTCACTGTCAAAGTCGACGGCCTCCGCGAACTGGACGCCGCACTATCGCAGTTCACTCCGACGAAGCGCAGGGCCATCGGTCGCAAGGCGCTTGATGAAGCGGGCGAGATCACCGCGAAGGCAGCTCGCGCCCTTGCGCCTCGAGATACCGGCGGATTGGCAGAAAGCATCGACGTTTCGGGCACGCTGTCCCGCGCTCAGCGGGGCGAACACGTCAAAGCCGCAGAGCAGGAACGGTTCATCGGCCCGGACAGCCGACCGCAGGGGCACCTTCGTGAGTTCGGCGGCGATGGTAACCCGCCGCAACCTTTCATGCGGCCAGCATGGGACCAGACCAAGACCCAAGTGCTTGACCGCATCGGTGACGAACTGTGGCTTGGCGTTGAGAATGCCGTCACCGCGGCGGCCCGCAAGGCATTGAAGGCGAAGTGATGCACACCAAGCTCGCCAATCTCTTGCTTGCCCATGCGCCACTAGTGACACTCGTCGGCAACCGCGTTCACTGGGACACCCTGCCTCAAGGGTCGATCTATCCCTCGATCGTCATGTTCACGGTTAGCGGCGTCACCGACTACACGATGGCTGGTGCCAGTGGCTATGTTCAAACCCGCGTTCAGTTCGACTGCCGAGGCGCTACGGCTGCCGCTGCCCGCGAAGTGGCCGATGCCTTGGGAGATCGCCTGTCGGGCTTTCGTGGCGTGTTTCAGGGCTTCGAGTTTCAAGGCTGCTTTATGCAGGGGCAGCGCACACGTTTCGACAAAGACGGCGCCACGAGCTGGTTTACGGACAGCAGGGACGCATTGATCCATTGGGCTCTGGCCTGATTTAGCCCCTATCGCGCCGTGGGCTGGCGCAATCCCAAATATGGAGGCCACGGATGGCCGATTTATCAGTCACAGCGGCCAGCGTGGTCGCTGGTTCCGGCGGCGCGCGCGCTGGTTACGCTCTTGCCGGCGAAACGATCACCGCCGGCCAGGCCGTGGTGAAGGACGCCAGCACCGGCAAGTATTTGAAGGCCGATTCAAACCACGCCACGGCGGCGCTGCGCATTGCCGAGGGCATCGCGCTCAATGGCGCGGCATTGAACCAGCCGATCGCGGTCCATACCAGCGGGCCAATCACTATCGGCGCAACGATGACCGCCGGGGTGGCCTATTACCTTTCCGATACTGCAGGCGGCATTTGCCCTGTTGCCGATGTCGGCTCGGGCGAGGGCGTCTGCCTCCTTGGCCTCGCAACATCCACCACCGTTCTAGACGTGGATATCCAGACGCCGGGCGTCACGCTCTAACCGCGCCACTGGCGCACAATTCCGGAGATCAAAATGACAGACGCCAAGATCGGCTATGGCACCAAATACGAGATTTACAGCAGTAGCGCGTTCGTTGAGATCGGTGAGGTTTTCAGCGTCACCCCCGGCGAAGCGAATTCTGACCGGGTTGACGCCACCCACATGCAGAGCCCCGGCCGGCGCCGTGAATATATCGCCGGGTTGATCGACACTGGCGAGGCCAGCTTCGAGATCAACTGGGTTCCAGGCAACGCCACGGACGTTCTGTTGCGTGGATTTCTGGCTTCTGGCCTCACCGTGCCGCACCGCATTACCTTTCCCAACGGCGTCACTGTGACCTTCGACGCGGCGATCACCGGGTTCAGCAAAGCCATCCCGATCGATGACCGTATGACTGCCACCATCACGGTCGCGGTATCGGGCGAAGAAGTATGGGATGACACCCCGTAAATGGCAAACCCCATGCGTGCAGAAGCGCAAGTCGCTATTCCGGCCGGCACTTTCACGCTTGCCTACTCGCTGAACGCGCTCTCCGCCATCAAGGCGGCGCGCCCCGATGCGCCGCTTAGCGATCTCCTCGCTGGCCTTGAGGCCAAGGGCGCCGATGCTGTTGACGATCTCGTCTTGCTCATTTGGGCCGGACTGCTGAAGCACCACAAGGGAATGTCGACCGACGAGGTTGGCGACCTGGTTGAAATGACCGACCTGCCCATCTGGTCGGCGGCCATCGGCGCGGCCATGGGTGGCGGTTCAGCGGAGGCGGCGCCAAATCCGAACCCTCGGAAGGCAGTAGCGAAGAGATAGATTTCTCCTCGCTGCTGCGAAGCTGGATCGAACTCGGCCAGTCGCCCGCGACGTTCTGGGACATGTCGGTCCGGGAATACCAGTTGTCCATCGAGGGGCTAATTGCGGCACGCAAACGCCAGGTCGACGACATGGTTTTTCTGGCCCACCAGGCTGCATCTCTCACGGCGTACGCCTACCACCAGCCCAAAAAGCTGCCGAAGCTCCAAGCGCTCCTAAATCCGAGGGCAACTAGCCAAGGGCAAACTACCGACGAGCAGATCGCGGCGTTCAAATCCATCATGGCCGCCCGGCGGAAGGGGTAGCCGTGGCGGCCCTATTTGCCCATCCGCTCGGGGAGCATAGTGATGGCCATGGCTCTCAACGTGCTGTCTGGCGCTGCGAAAAGTAGTGCGCACTGATCTTCAGTCAAACCTGCCGCGATTGTTTCAATGATGGATCCGTATCCCTTCGCTGCAATGGCGCCGGCTATCTGGGCTTCGTGACGTGTCCCCTTCGCCTCCTCAATCAAAAAAGCTGCCGTTCTAGAGGCAGCAGTGGTGCAGGTGGCACTTGTCTCCGCTGCTGCTGCTGGAGCCACGGCAAGGCTCATCGCCATCAATATTTTCAGCATCTCGAATCTCCTTTTGCCACATCGATCCCACGCATGTAACGGCGGAGCAACACTATGGCTGCGGTAATCGGCGCGCTCCGGGTCGACCTCGGGTTGAACTCAGCGGGCTTCACCGCCGGGCTGAGAAACGCCCAGATGGGCATGAAGAACCTGGGCACCACCATCAGGCAAGGTGCAGTTGTTGCGGCCGCCGCTGCTGCGGCCATCGGCGGCGCCCTGACACTGGCGGTCAAAGGCACGATTGATGCTGCCGATGATATGTCCAAGGCTGCCCAGAGCATCGGCGTGCCGATCGAGGAGCTTTCTCGCCTGAAGTATGCCGCTGACCTGTCCGGTGTGGCATTTGAGGGGCTGCAGGGCAGCATTGGGCGGCTGTCGCGCAACATGAGGGATGCGGCCAGCGGCACGGGAACGGCGGGCGCCGCCTTCTCGCAGCTCGGTATCGATATCGCCAACGAAGACGGGACGCTGAAATCGTCCAGCGATGTCCTGGCACAGATTGCCGATGCCCTTGCCGGTATGCCGGACGGGGCCGAGAAGACCGCCCTTGCCATGGAGCTTATGGGGCGATCTGGCGCCGACATGATCCCGCTGCTCAACGGCGGCTCTGAGGCGCTTAAGACCATGATGGCGGAGGCTGACAGCTTTGGCCAAGTGTTCACGGCCGAGATGGGCGCCAACGCCGAGGCGTTCAACGACAATATCTCAAGGTTACAGGGAGCGTTCGCCGGCATAACTGCGGAACTGACTGCCAACCTACTGCCTGCTCTGACCTCATTTTCCGACTGGATGGTCACGATCGCGGCCGGGTTCCGTGACCTGTCTCCCCAGGCACAAAACGCGATCACCGTGCTTGGTGGCCTCACCATTGCCTTCGCCGCCCTTGCCATTCCTCTGGGTGCAGTCGCGTTGGCGGTCGGGACGCTTGGCCTCCCCGTAGTTGCCGCGGCGGCCGCAATCGCCGGGCTGACCGCGGCTGTCGTGCTGTTCTGGCCTGAAATCGTAAATCTCGGTGGGATTTTGGCTTCGTTCGCCGTCAACGAATGGGCCAGTTTCCTTCGAGGCTGGGACTCGATCACCACAAAGGTGGCTGAAGTCACTGCGGTCATTGGCGACTTCACGATCTGGATCGTGGAAGCCTTCGCCGCATTGCCTGGCAAGATGCTCGAAATCGGCGGCCAGATTATTCAGGGCCTAGCCGATGGCATTAACGCGAAGTGGGGCGAAGTTAAGCAGGGGATTATGGATATCCCCGGCAACATTGCGAACGGCTTCACCAGCCTTTTTCAGATCCAGTCGCCGTCGAAATTGATGCACGAAATTGGCGGTCACATCATGACCGGCTTGGGCAACGGCATGACCGACATGGCCAGCAGCGTGACATCGATCGCTGACGACATCGCCAGTACTATTGGCTCCGCCTTCAAAGGCATCATCGACGGTTCCAAGTCTGTCGGAGATGCAATAAGCGATGTGCTGGCATCGATCGCGGAAATCGGTCTAAAAAACCTGTTTGGAGGCATGGGCGGTGGTATCGGCGGCGGCGTTGGCGGAAACCCAATTGCCACATTCCTGTCCAGCCTATTCGGGTTCGCCCGCGGCGGGTCGATCATGCCAGGCGGAAGCGGCGGCATAGACAGCCAGCTGGTGACTTTCCGCAAATCGCCAAACGAGCGCGTCGACATCACCAAGCCGGGCCAAGCTCTGGACGGTGGTGGCTCCACGCACGTAACCTTCGGCGTGGCAGCCGACGACAACGGCAACTTCTCGTCTTACGTCAAGAATGTCGCGCGCGGCGAAGCTGGTGCTGCCGAACGAAGGGCTGTTTCCACGGCGGGCCGTGCCCAGTCAAAGTGGGCATCGGATAGCTCCAAATACGGGGTTGTTCGGCCGTGAGCATTGCCGTTGAAATCAGCGACTGGCCATCAGCAGTCATCCCGTATCGTCAGATGCTGCGGGCAGCGGGGTCCAATGTCCGGTCCGGGTTCACCCTGGCAACCGTTCAGCAAAGCCATCCTGAGATTGGCGGCCGCGCCGTGCTGGAGGCTGAGTTCTCCAACTTCGGCGGCGATGTCGACTCGACCATGATCAGCGGCTTGATCTCGGAGGTTTATGCCGGCCGGGTATTCCGCATGCCGGTTACTCGGAGCGCGCAAACGGTCTCCGCAATAGAGCTTGGCGCCACCGAGAGCATCGATATCGATGGCTTGCCCTGGAGCAATGACGAGCCGTGGAGCAATGACCAGAACTGGGCATTCAACCCGGTGGCGGAAATCACAGCCGACGCTCTGGAGGGCTCCGTCTCCCTGACCGTTGATCTGACACCGTATGGGCGGGTGCTCTCCTTCGGCAAATGGATCGGCATCGGAGCCGAGATCGACGGCGCTCCGAACATGGTGCGCAGGGTCCAGTACAACGGTCTGATCGCCACGTTGAGCATGTCTCTCCCGTTAAGGGCAGACTTCGAAGCAGGCGACCTCATTCGTTTCAAGCCCACCATGTTGGGGACGGTACAGAACCCGGAAGAGTTCGCCGGCATGTTCGAGGCTGGGGAGATCATCAAGCCGGGCCGGGTCAGGTTGCTCGAGGCGCTGCTGTGAACTTCCTCGAGGCCCTTGACCAATACCGCGGCGACGATGAGGACAGCGCGGATATCTCCTGCCCACTTGTACCGGTCTATGAATACGACCTCACCAGCGGACCAATCCGCATGTGGCCAGGCTTTGGCCGACTGCACACGATCGATGGCCGCAAATGGCTTGGCACGGTGGATTCGTCCGGCGTTGACCACCATCAGGCGCCAGGCCCGCGTGATGGTCGCGACGGCACCTCCGCCAAGATGACCTTCGGCCTGCCGTACATCGACCGGGAAACCTACAACCAAATCCGTCTGGTCAAGGAAGAGTCGCGAGACCGTCCGGTGCGGGTCTACCTCTGCGTTCTCCTGCCCAATGAGGGCCTGCGTCCGCAAACGCCGCTGCGCTTTCAAGCGGAATACACGCTGATATCGCCGCTCTTCGATTCCGGCCTGACGTGGGACGAAGTGCGCTTCATCCGGCGCTATTCGGTTTCCATTATCGGCCGGGATGGCAACCAATCCCGCGCACTTGCTGACCTGGGCACCTACACGTCGACCGGACAGCGGGATCGAGCCGCGGAATTTGGCATCGCCGTGGATCGAGGCTGCGATTTTGTCGCCGCTCTAGAGAACGTGACAGTCAAGCCGCAATGAGCATCCGCACGATCGCTATTGAAACCGTCCGGACCTGGCGCCGTGCGGGGCATGTCTACGGGCTTTCGGACTGCCTGCTGAAGGTTGCCGGATACGGGCAGTCCCTTTGCGGCGTCGATATCGGAGCGCCCTGGCGCGGCACTTATTCCACCGAGGAAGAGGCGCTTGCCATCGTCCGGGCCGCCGGCGGGGCTGTTCCGCTCTTGGGCGGGGCGCTGATGGCAAGCGGTCATTTCCGTCCCGTCGATCGAATGGCCTTTGGCGATGCTGTCGTGGTCGACCTCGGCACTGCCCAGGTCGGCGGCATCGTTCTCGACGGCGACGTGGCTGTGGGTATTGCCCGCGGGGTTGAGCAGTTGCCGCTGCGTCTCATCAAGGTCTCAGGAGCGTGGCGTTGCACAAGCGAATTCTGAGATCACTCCTCATCGCTACGGCTATGACGGGGGCATGGGGCGCTGCCGAGGTCCGCGCAGAGCCGGTGTCGACGTTCCTGATCGGCCTGGGTGCTGGTCTGGCGGGTACGGCAGGGGCAGGGGTCTATCTAGGCGCCCTTGGGGCCGGCGTAGCCGTTGGCTCGTTCATTGCGGCCAACATCCCCACGATCCTGTTGACCGCCGCAACGCTGGCCCTGCAGGTTATCCAGAACAGCCAGCCGCAATCACGCAGCTCCATCAACGTCAAGATCGCCGCTGCGCTCCGCTGGTATGCGGCTGGCTACCGCAAGATCGGTGGCAACGTTCTGTTCTTCAAGTTCGTGAACGGGGCGCTTTGGTATCTCATCGTCCACTGCGACAGCGAGTTGGTCGAGTTCGACCACTACGAGCTCGACGGCATTCGGGTCGCGATCAACGGGGATCGCCGGGTCACGACCAAGGAGTTTCAGGGCTGGGCAGGCGGCATCCTAGGCCAGTTTCAAACTCTCCAGCCGTTCTACACGATTTGGACTTCCACATTTTCGCCGGCCGACCCGGTGCCTCCTGGCGTTGCAGCATTCAAGGCCGCATGCCCAGAGTGGACCGACGAACACAAGCTGGTCGGGACCACCTTCTCAGTCGTCAAGATCGACGCCTGCGATGACAAGCAGAAGCAGCAGGTTCGGAGCTGGCGACAGGGTGCAATCGGTGTGGGCGAACCGAGCCTTGTCGTGGTGGGCTGGTGGAGCCGGGTTTACGACCCGCGCGATGAGGACCAAGACCCGGATGATGAAAGCACATGGCCTTCGTCCTCGAACAACGCGGTGCTGGTTTCAGCATGGAACCGCTATGACCGGCACGGCTTCAACCGGCCCATGGACAGCTTCGAGTGGGACAGGATCGCCGCGGCGGCCGACATTTGCGATATTCCGATAGAGGATCGGTACGGCGACACCGCCCCAAATTATGCTGCGTCGGTGGCCTTCGGGTCGGACAAGGTCAAGGGCGATCGAGAGCGCGAGCTGCTGCGGTGCTATGACGGCACGGTCCACTATGACGAAGAGGGCAAGCTCTACTTCGGCGTCGGCCACTATGAAGAGGACTTCGAGCCGGTAACGCTCAGCCGCAAGCGCGACATCATCAGCCTCGCCAGTGCCGATGTGAACGATGGGGAGACCCCTGTAGACGGGGTTATCGCGCACTATACCGATCCATTCACCGGCAAGGTCATCCCGGCCGCGCCTTGGAAGAACCCCGCGTTTTTCCAAGATGGCAAGCAGCCGAACTATCAGGTTTTGGCAGTCGAGGGCTGCGATAATCACAACCAGGCATTCCGGCTGGCGAAAGCTTTCGGTCTCAAGTCTCAGCCGCCGATACGGCTGGCATCCAACATCGGCATTCGTATCCACCGGCTGGTGGAAGAGCGCTACGTGACCATGAACTTCCCGGTCGGTGACGTGGATGAGGATCTCGCCGGCCTCTACCAGATCGACAATCCAATAGAGATGGACCCCAGCTATCACGTGGGCGCTGTGTCGATGGTGCCATGGGGGGCGGACTACTACACCCTGGCGCCGGGCGAAGAGCCAGAGAAGCCGCCGATCGACCTCATCGAACTTGATGACGAAGTGCCGCTTCTCGATCCGGATGATGTCAACGTGGTGTCAGTGCCCATCGTTGGCACAGCCAGTAATGCCGCCCGCATCGAGGCCAGCTTCCCGGAGCCGCCGCCGAACATCTCTTATGAGTTCCTGTATTCCGACAATGACGGCGAGACATGGAACGCCATGGCGACCGATTTGCAGGCGCTCACGGCTCGGTCCCCGATTGTCGATGCCCCCGGCACCTATCTGGTCGTCTGGCGCACGGTCACGGCGGGGGGTGACTTCTCAGAATATAGCGATCCGCCGGTCTCGATAACGGTGACCGCCTACAACTCGCTCGATTTCTCCGTCGCGGCGAACAGCCAGTATCTCGGAATTTAGGAGCCATCCATGGCAGACAATATCTTGATCAAGGATGGCGGCACCCTGCCCAGAACAGTGGCCGCCAAGGACGTTTCTGGCGTCCACATCTGGCGCCACAACGTGGTCGATGAGACTAACGTCCTCGTCCCGCTCGCCACCTCTACGAACCAGGCCACCCAGATCACGGCCATGGGCGGGGTTGCCGAAACCGCGCCCGCCTCCGATACCGCTTCATCTGGGCTCAACGGCAGGCTGCAGCGCATTGCGCAGCGCATCACCAGCATGATTGCTCTACTGCCGACCGCTTTGGGCCAGGGCACTATGGCGCAGTCCTTGCGCGTGGTGCTGGCCAGCGATCAGACCCCAACCCCCGGCTGGGCGTTTGACGTGGTGGTGACGCCAACCGTGACCAGCGGCGCCTACTCTGCCAACGACATTATCGGAGCGCTTTTGACATTCTCCAACTGCGCTCGTGTGGCAGACGAGAAGTTCCTTGTCACGGGTGTGCAGATCGTCAGCAAGGCAGCGGTTCTGCCTAATCTCACGCTGGTCCTATTCAGCGCCGACCCGACTGCGACCACGAAAACGGACAACGCGGCGTATTCGCTTGCCGCAGCCGACGCGTTCAAGGTCATCAAATCCATCCCCCTTGGCTCCGGCTGGTTCGATCACGGCACGCCCAACTCCATCAGCGTCGACGGTATCAATGTTCTGGCTGCACCTGTAAGCGGCACGCGCGATATTTACGGCCTGCTCATCGACGCGACCGGCACCACGTTGACATCAACGACCGATATTCAGGTGCGTCTCCGCGGTGTGGGTGTCTGATGCGTACAGCGCTCCGGCTCGCCTTAACTGCGGCCTCTGCAAGCCGCATCACTGATTTCATCGCCCTTGGTGGACTGGGCAGCGCGTCCTTTAACTTCACCGCTCCCGCTGAGGCCAAGGCAGTCCGCATATATCGATGCACATCTGGCGCCGTCCTTGACAGGGTGGCGCACCTGTTGGAGACGCGAAGCGTATCTCCTGGTCAGCCCGTGTCAGGCAGCGAAGGCGACCTAACTCGCACAAACCTGCTGACTAATCCCGGTTTTGCCGCGGACACGGACTGGACCAAGGGCACGGGCTGGACGATCGGCAGCGGCCAAGCCACCCATGCGGCGGGCACTAGTTCTATCCTGCAACAGGCTGTCGCAACCCTTGGCGCCGCCAGCGTCGGTGCATTCTTCCGCAGCGGCATTACGACCGCTTCCATCAGCGGCGCGTCGGCGTCCGCCACGATGCGCCTTATTGGTGGAACCTCAGTCAATATCGCCGCTGCCACGGCTGCCGGCGTAAAGCTGGGCCGGGGGGCAAAAGTCTCGGGCAATACCGACTTCGGCATTGTCTGCACCGCCGTTTCAGCCGCCACGATAGATGATTTGGTGCTGTTCGACGAGACCGTCACCTGCATGACGCAGGGAGTCTACGACTACTACGTCGAGCCTCTGAATAGCGCTGGCGCACCCGGCGCCTTGTCCGTGCAGCAGGCGGTCGTCGTCTACTAGCCCACCCGACTACTTCGTTTATCGGCGTCCCCACCGGCTAACTGCCGTCTGGCTCCCGCCTCCTGACCCCCTCACAT
>Ga0126314_10000229_pt1 | contig 28743 bp, 30 predicted proteins | sample Plot105B_FD_92535 | JGI IMG/M metagenome (GOLD analysis project Ga0126314, IMG submission 92535) | Serpentine soil microbial communities from UC McLaughlin Reserve, CA, USA - Plot105B | ecosystem: Environmental > Terrestrial > Soil > Grasslands | place: USA: UC McLaughlin Reserve, Lake County... | reverse complement strand
GACCGGGGCCCCTGTGGTCTCGAGGGAGCGGGGCGCGGACGCGGCTGCGGTGGCCCACGACGCGGTCGAGATGGCCAAGCGGGACGGGGTGGATGTGTTGCTTGTCGACACGGCGGGACGGCTCCACACCAAGGTCAACCTCATGGCCGAGCTGGACAAGGTGCGGCGGGTAATCGGGAGACGGCTCCCGGGCGCGCCGCACGAGGTCTTGCTCACGATTGACGCCACCACGGGCCAGAACGGCCTGAGGCAGGCCAAGATGTTCAACGAGTTCGCGGGTGTCACTGGGGTAATCCTGACCAAACTCGACGGCACGGCGAAGGGCGGCATAGCGCTTGCCATAGCCAACGAGATCGAGGTTCCCATCAAGCTTGTCTCGGTCGGCGAGAAGGCCGAGGACCTTCACCCTTTCGACGCCCGCGAGTTCACCGAAGCTCTGTTTGGAGATCTCTAGCATGTTTGACACCTTAGGAGAGAGATTGAACGCGGCGCTCGACGGCGTCCGCGGCAGCGGCAATCTCACAGAGGATAAGGTAAAGAAGGTCACCCGCGAGATACGTCTGGCGCTCCTTGAGGCGGACGTCAACTACGCGGTCGTCAAGGAGTTCGTTGGCAACGTCCGCGAGAGGGCGACCGGCGCCGAGGTCTCCAAGGCGCTTAGCCCGGGGCAGCAGGTCGTCAAGATAGTCAACGAAGAGCTGGCGAAGCTGATGGGTGGCACCTCCCATAAGCTCACCTTCGCATCCCGGCCACCGACGGTGGTTATGCTCGCTGGCCTCAACGGGCATGGAAAGACCACGGCGGCCGGCAAGCTCGCGCTCTTTGTGCGCAAGCTCGGCAAGAACCCGTATCTGGTGGCGTGCGATACCTACCGCCCGGCGGCTATTGACCAGCTCCAGCAGATAGGGCTCGAGCTCGGGGTGCCCGTGTACGCCGCGGGCACGGAGCCGTCGCCGGAGGAGATCGCCGAGCGCGGCATAAAGGCCGCCGCGGACGGCGGCTACGACTTCGTCATCGTGGACACTGCGGGTCGGCAGGTCGTCGACCTGGAGATGATGGAGGAGATCAAACGGGTAAGGGGGGCGGCGCGGCCCCACTCGGTGCTCCTGGTCCTCGACGTCGTGACGGGCCAGACCGCCGTCGAGGTCGCCCAGGCGTTCCAGGAGTACGCCGATTTCGACGGTATGATCCTCACCAAGCTCGACGGCGACGCCCGCGGCGGCGCGGCCTTGTCGGTCGTCTCGGTGACGGGACGTCCGATCCGGTTCGCCTCTGAGGGCGAGAAGATGAGCGAGTTCGACTACTTCTACCCTGACCGGATGGCCGGGCGCATCCTCGGGATGGGCGACGTGCTCACGCTTATCGAGAAAGCCGAGCAGCAGTTGGACCGGGAAGAGGCCGAAGCCGACGCGAAGCGGATGATGTCAGGCAAGTTTACCTTCGAGGACTTTCTCAAGCAAATGCAGATGTTAAAGAGGATGGGGCCGCTGTCTGGGCTTCTGGGCATGATCCCCGGGCTCAACAAACAGTTGCAGGGCACGCAGATCGACGACCGGATGCTCGGCAGGGTCGAGGCCATGGTAACCTCCATGACCCCCCAGGAGCAGCGCAACCCAAAGCTCTTGCAAAACCCGAGCCGGGTGCGTAGGGTCGCGCGTGGCGCCGGGACGACCCAGCAAGAAGTCCAGAAGCTCGTCAAGCAGTTCAACGAGATGCAGAAGATGATGCGCCAGATAGGCAAAGGCGGCGTCCCGAAGATGCCGCGGATGCCGTTCTAGGTTGCGGATAACGTCACAGAGAAGAGAGGAGAAAAGATGGCGGTAAAGATCAGACTTGCGAGGCACGGTGCGAAGGGGGCGCCCTTCTACCGGATAGTGGTCGCGGACTCGCGCAGCCCGCGCGACGGCCGCTTTATAGACCGCATCGGGACCTACAACCCGCGCACGGAGCCTTCGGACATCCGGGTCGACGCTGACAAGGTGCGCTGGTGGTTGGATCAGGGGGCGCAGCCCACCGACCAGGTCCGAAGGTTGTTGAAGGTATCCGGGGTCCTGTAGGGGCAGGTCGTGGAGCAGCTAGAGGGTCTCGTCCTGATCCTGGCGCGCTCTCTCGTGGAAAAGCCTGACGAGGTCGAGGTCTCTGCTACGGAGAGCGACTCGCGGGTGGACCTTGAGCTCAGGGTGGCACCGGACGACATTGGTAAGATCATCGGCCGACAGGGACGCACGATCCGCGCTATCCGTTCGGTAGCCAAAGCCGCTTCGGTGAAGCTCGGGAAGCGGGTCAACGTCGAGGTCTCAGGCTAGAGGCGTGGAGCCCTCCGACCCCGTGGAGATCGGGCGCGTCGTCGCGCCGCACGGCCGGTGCGGGACCCTCCGGGTGCGCGCCACGGGCTCGGGCCGGCACTTGCGCCAGGGTGTCGAGCCCTTCGTGGCGGACCGCCGCCGACGCATATCCCGGGTACAGCAGACGCCTAAAGGTTTCCTCATCGACCTGGAGGACGTCAAAGATCGCTCGGAGGCGGACGACCTGACGGGAAAGGGGTTGGTGCTCGATCGCCAGGAGCTCGACGCGCCCGAGGAGGACGAGTTCTACATAGACGACCTTGTGGGGCTGACGACCCTAGACGAGGCCGGCCAGGCGCTCGGCATCGTTGAGATGACCTTCGAGACGCCTGCCCACGAGGTGCTCGTCATCTTCCGCGATAAGGATGATGAGGATGCCCCAACTCGCTACGTGCCCTTCACCCGCGAGCACGTCCCGGACGTGGACCTCGCAGCGCGCCGCCTGACCATCCGTCCGCCAGAAAGCTGATCCCCGGAAGGTTGATCCCCACGAAGAACATCGACGTGTTCTGTGTTTTCCCTTCCGTGGTAGACGCTGTTCTGGGCGTCGGCGTAGTCGGGAGGGCCATCAAGCGAGGTGGTGTCGGCTACCGGAGCTTCGACCTCAAGGAGCACGCCCCTGGTGGCCGCATAGACGACATGCCGTTCGGCGGTGGAGCGGGGATGGTGGTGCGCGTCGACGTCGTCGCGCGGGCGCTCGAGGCAGTCTACGGGATCCCAGCCAAGGGGGTGAGGGAGGGACGGCGCGTAGTCCTGACCGAAGCATGGGGGCGTCCCATCGATCAGGGCTACGTGAACGCGGTCGCGGAGGGGCCCGACCTGACGATCATCTGCGGGCGGTACGGCGGCGTGGACGAGCGGGTGCACACGGCACTCGCGACGGAGGCGGTCTCTCTGGGCGACTTCGTTTTGTCCGGGGGTGAGGTCGCCGCCGCAGCGCTCGCCGACGCTGCCATACGGCGCCTCCACGGTGTGCTCGGGAATAGGGAGAGCCTGGTGGGGGAGTCGTTCTCGTCGAAAGGCGTGGCCAGTCCTCCCGTGTACACGCGGCCCGCGGAGTGGGATGGAGAGGCGGTCCCCGGCGTGCTATTATCCGGCAATCACGCCCGGATCCGGGCTTGGCACGAGCGCGAAGCGCGCGAGAGGACTCGGACTAGGGAGACCAGCAGAGGGTCAACCTAGAGCACTCCGGTCATCCACCCACGAGAGGAGCGAGCATGATAACGAGCGAGAACCTGCAGCAGAGGAAGGTCACCTTCAAACCGGGCGACACGGTGCGGGTGCACTACCGCGTCTTAGAGGGCAACCGCGAGAGGGTACAAGTTTTTGAGGGCCTATGTATCGCGCGCAAGGGCGGGAGTATCAATGAGACGTTCACGGTCCGAAAGAACTCCTTCGGGGTGGCCGTGGAGAGGATCTTCCCTCTGCAGTCCCCGAAGGTAGCCGAGATAGAGGTCGTCTCCCGCGGCGCGGTGCGGCGCGCCAAGCTCTACTATATCCGGGACAAGGTCGGCCGCAGAGCCAGGGTGAAGAAGGCCAAGTAGAGAGTACCTTGGCTGAGGCTTCCAAGAGGAACCGCTTCCGGGAGCAACCTCCCCTGTACGCCTTCGACGCCGCGTGGGTGCTAGAGCGACTTCCGCCGCTTGCCGGGGCCGACGAGGCCGGACGAGGCGCCCTTGCCGGGCCGCTGGCCGCCGCCGCCGTGGTCCTCGGCGGCAGTGAAATCTCCGGCATCAACGACTCGAAAACGCTGAGCTCTAGCTCCCGTGAGAGGATCTTCGGTGAGGTGCTTCGGCGTGCCGAGGCCGTCACCGTGGTTACCTTCCCGGCCTGGTGGATAGACCGGTTCGGAGTCGGCCGGGCGAATCGTGAGTCGCTCGCGCGGGCCCTCGCGTTGCTGCGACCGCACGCCGGGTGCGGTTTGGCCGATGGCAACCTAGCGCTTGGGCCTGAGGTGGAATGCTTGCCCCGGGCGGATGGAATGAGCGCCGCGGTTGCCGCGGCGAGCGTCGTCGCCAAGGTGCTGCGCGACGGCGCGATGCGCGCGCTCGCCGGGCAGCACGCGGCGTACGGCTTCGAGAGAAACCGCGGTTACGGGACGCCGGAGCACCGGCTCGCGCTCGTGCAGTTCGGTCCTTGCCGCGTCCACCGGCTGAGCTACGCTGGGGTGGGCCCCTGAGCCGACGTACCGCCGGCGCTCGTGATTGCGGTGATGGTCTTGCTGTACGCGCCGGTTGCCACGGCACAGTACTACAGCGAAGGCGGGTGAGGAAGCACTGGCCACCCCACCGCTATGTCCACCGCCAGTTCTACCGCGAGCGCGAGTGCCAACGCGTCGGCTGCCGTCACCGCGCTGCCCAAGAGCGGCGGTCCCCCGCTGGCCGGGCTGGTCAGCTTGGTAGCCAGCGTGGCGCTGATATCATCGGGAATCGGGGCGCTGCTCCTTGTGCAACGCAGCATTTTCTGACCGACTAGTAGAGTAGCAAACGCCATTTGGAGCTAGCCCGCCTTTACTGGGCTGGGATCTCTACACCAAGCGACTTCAGCCTTCATTGTGGCGTCGACTTTGCAGAACCCCTACCTTCTCGGAAGTACCTATGTAGCGTCCTACATAGAGCTTCTTGGAAAGTGCGGAGAAGGTCTGTTCGCGACATCGCGAAGGTTAAGAACCGATCACAACATATAGCGGTGTCGGATAGATATGTAGGTCCACGCATAACAAGTCGTCTATCCTAGGGTTAACGATAGCCTGTTCGAGCGCGTAGGGGCCGCCGGCGCGCTCGTCTCGGAACACGACCTCGGAAGGCGCTCGCGTAGCACTTCCCCGGTCGCAACAGATTGTCGTGGGCCTCTGCGAAGCGGTAGTCGTCGTCCAGGCCCCTCAGGAGAGCGGCGCCCTCGCAGCGATCCCCCACGCCGCGGATTGCGGACGGGACATCTGAGCGGTCCCCGGGTCCCTCGCGGCCCCGGAATGCCGGGAGTCGAACAAGGTTCTCGCTGACGGGACGAACATTTTCTGGGTCGTCGCAGAGTTCGTCGAAGCGCACACGAAGGGGCCGACTCACTCCCTGCTACGGATTCGCCGGCCGGCGAATCCTCTTGGCCCGGACTAGCTGCCGGAGGGTGAGGCGCTAGTGCTCTCAACGTCTTCTAGAAGCCCCGGGGCCATTGTGCTACCATCTGCGAGGCTCGGATAGGAGGTTGCGTTTGGCTCCAGCGGTCTCATATGCAACCTCTTTCTGAGACCACACACGCCCGTCGGAGGGCCACGGTGCCCGGGTGGTGGTCCGCTCTGAAGTACGAGAGGGATTGGATTGCGAGGCGCGGGCGGAGGATGCTAACCACCTGAAAAGTGAGGTAGAACATGGAGAGTACGACCGAGCGTGTAGGGATCAGAGAGCTGCTCGAAGCTGGGGTTCATTTCGGGCACCAGGCCAAACGTTGGAACCCCAAGATGAAGCGATACATCTTCGCCGAGCGTTCCGGGGTACACATCATAGACCTGGACCAGACGCTCACGCTTCTCGACCGCGCCCTCAACTTCGTGCGTGGGGTCGCCGAGGCGGATCGTGAGATCCTCTTCGTCGGCACCAAGAAGCAGGCCCAGATCCCGATTGCCGAGCAGGCCATGCGCAGCGGCCAACCTTACATCGCCGAGCGCTACATAGGTGGCATCCTGACCAACTTCCAAACCATTCTCCCACGTATCCAGTACTTCAAGGACCTCGCGCGCAGAGTCGAGGAGATGCCTGAGGAGGAGCGCTCGGGCAAGGACTGGTTCGCGCTGAACCGCGAGTATCAGAAGCTGCGGCGCAACTTCGCGGGCATAACCGAGATGGAGCGCTTGCCTGGTGCCGTCTTCGTCATAGACCCTAAGCGCGAGGAGCTTTTGGTCAAAGAGGCCAACCGCCTCAAGATACCCGTAGTAGCCCTCACTGACACCAACTGCGACCCCGAAGTCGTGGACTACGTCATCCCTGGCAACGACGATGCGATCCGGTCTATAACCCTGATCTCACGCCTTATAGGCGACGCAATCGTGCAGGCTCGCGGCGAGGAGGCGGTCCCGGCTGCCGACCGCCCGCTGCCGCCGGTTGTCGAGGAGGCAGAGATGTCGGAGGAGGTCGCCGAGGAGATCGTCGCCGACGAGACCGAACAGGCGGCCAACGGCCGCCCCGAGCCCACCGAGATCCGGGACGAAGAGCCGCCCGCCGTCGAAACGGACCAGGCCGAGGATGTCGCGGACCCGGAGTCTGCTGCACCGGCCGAAGCTGATGAGACGGAGATTGCCGAAGAAGATGCCGCAATCGACACGGCGGCTGCCGAAACTGCCGAACCCGAGGCCAGCCCATCGGCGGAGGTCGAGGGACCCGAGGGCGCTGCCGACACGACAGACGAAACAAACGCGGCGGAGCCCGAGGCGGAGCAGGACGACACCGAGCCCGAGGGAGCCGAGGAGGCGCCTTCGGGAGAGAACCGGGAGAGATAGAGGTTTGGCTAGCACTATAGAGAAGATAAAGCAGCTCCGCGAGGAGACTGCAGCCGGGATGATGGACGTGAAGAACGCGCTGGAGGAATCTGGTGGTGATCTCGAGGGCGCCCGGCGGGTGCTGAGAGAGCGGGGACAGGCCCTCGCTGCCAAGAAGAGCTCGCGCGAGTCGTCGGAGGGGCTCATCGACGCCTATGTCCATTTCAATGGGCGGGTCGGGGTGCTTGTCGAGGTCAACTGCGAGACGGACTTCGTGGCGCGCACGCCGGAGTTCAGGGAGTTCGCACACGACGTCGCGCTGCATGTGGCCTCGGCCCAGCCACAGCCTCTCGCCGTTGCGCCGGAGGACATACCGGCGGGCGAGTTAGAGGAGGAGCGGCGGATCGTGGAGAAGCAGGTTGCCCAGATGAACAAACCTGAGGAGATAGCGCGCCGGATTTCTGAGGGACGCATGCATAAGTGGATCTCGGAGCGGGCCCTGCTCACGCAGCCCTTCGTTAAGGATCCCGACAAGACCGTCGGCGATCTCCTGCGGGAGACGATCCAGAAGGTCGGCGAGAACGTCGTAGTGCGGCGCTTCACCCGCTACGCGATCTAGGAACGGCTTGGACGAGACCGGCACACCCGAGGGCGACGCCGAAGGGGCCTCCGGCTCCCTCTCGGAGCTGGGAGCCGTTCGCCGCGTCGTCCTCAAGCTCTCCGGCGAGAGCCTCGCCGGAGAGGGGGGCTACGGGATAGACCCCGAGAGCCTGGGCTCGACCGCGGAGCAGGTTCTCGAGGCGGTCGAAGCGGGAGCCGAGCTCGCGGTCGTCGTGGGGGGCGGGAACATCTTCAGGGGATCCCAGGTCGCCGACGAGCTCGGGATCGAGAGCGCGACGGCGGACTATATGGCGATGCTCGGCACGGTCATAAACGCGCTCGCGCTGCAGGCCGCCCTTGAGGGGCGCGGCATCCCCACACGGGTGCAGTCGGCCATCGAGATCCAGGAGGTTGCCGAGCCCTATATTCGCCGCCGGGCGATCCGGCACCTAGAGAAGGGAAGGGTGGTCATTTTTGCCTCCGGGACGGGCAACCCATTTTTCACAACCGACACAGGTGCAGCCCTGCGGGCCTTAGAGATAAACGCTGACGTCCTCCTCATGGCGAAGAACCGGGTCGACGGCGTCTACGATAAGGACCCGCGGAAGGAGCCCGACGCGGTCCGTCTGGACCGCCTGAACTACATGGACCTCCTCTCAAACAACCTTGCCGTCATGGACCACACCGCTGCCACCCTCTGCAGCGGCGAGAACCTCCCCATTATCGTTTTCGATATACTTGAACAGGGCAACATGCGCCGCATTTTGCGAGGAGAGCGCGTCGGCTCCCTGGTGTGGGGCGCAACCAGGAACGGGGCCGGAGGAGGCTGAGAATGTCCGACGTCATCGATCTCACGGCGGCCGAGCGCCGGATGCGGGGAGCCGTCGATTCCGTGAAGAGCCACTTCGCGACGATAAGGACAGGCCGGGCCAACCCGACGCTGCTAGACAGGATAGAGGTCGAGGTCTACGGCTCGCGCATGCCCTTGAGAAGCGTCGCCAACGTCGGGGCGCCGGAGCCCCGCCTTCTCACCGTGACCCCGTTCGACCCTAACTCGCTCAAGAACATCGAGCGCGCCATAAGCGACTCGGAGATAGGGCTCAACCCGCAGAACGACGGCAAGATTATTCGGCTGCCCATCCCTGAGCTGACCGAGGAGCGCCGCAGGGAGTTGATAAGGCTCGCCAGGGGCATGGCCGAAGAGGGACGCGTCTCGGTTCGCAACGTCCGCCGCGATGAGATGCGCGACGTCCACGAGCTGCGTAAGGAGGGTGAGATCTCCCAGGATGACGAGCGCCGCGCCGAGGAGGAGCTCCAAAAGGTGACCAACGGTTACGTCGAGCGCATAGACGCCGCGCTGGCGGATAAAGAAGCCGAGCTCCTGGAGGTTTAGGCGCTGGAACCAATCCGGAAATATCTCTCCAAGCCGTCTGCCGAGCCTCGCGTCCTCACCCGCGTCGGAGACGGCCGCACCCCGCTACACGTTGCCATCATCATGGACGGCAACGGGCGTTGGGCTCAACGGCGCCGGCTCCCCCGCGCGGCCGGCCACCGAGCCGGCGTCGAGGTCCTCACCCCACTGCTAGAGGCCGCTGGCAGGGTCGGCGTAAAGGCGCTCATCCTCTACGCATTCTCGACGGAGAACTGGACCCGCCCCGATGACGAGGTGGACACCCTGATGTCCCTCTTTCTAGAGACTGCCCGCGCGAAGGTGCCGGACCTGAACGAGCGCGGCGCCCGGCTTCGTTTCCTGGGGCGTCGTGAGCACCTCCCCGTCTCCGTGCTCGAGGCGATCCGGGAGGCCGAGGAGCTCACCGCGCTCAACGACAATCTCGACGTCTACGTCGCCCTCAACTACGGCGGCCGCTCTGAGATCGTGGACGCCGCCCGGCGTATAGTGACCGACGGCCTCTCCCCCGAAGAGGTTGACGAGGCCACCTTCGCCCGCTATCTCTACGCCCCCGAGCTTCCCGAGGTGGACCTCGTAATCCGGACTAGCGGCGAGCTGCGCGTCTCCAACTTTCTGCTCTGGCAGATAGCCTACGCCGAGTTCTACGTGACCGACACCTTGTGGCCGGACTTCTCGCCGGAGGAGTTCGTTCGCGCCATAGAATCCTTCGCGTCCCGTTCTCGGCGGCGGGGCGGGGTCTAGAGGACGCCGGGTGCTCAGGTGGCGGACCGCCACCGCGCTCGTCCTAGCGCCCGTCGCGCTCGGCGCCATCGTCCTCGGTAAGTGGGCGGTCCTCCTCGTCGTCCTCCTCGTGACGGTCGGCTCGGCCTACGAGCTCTCTCAAGCCCTGAACCCCCTGCCGTTCCTGGCGGCTTTAGGGGCGGGGGTGATCCCCATCCTGCTCTCCATCCCTTACGGCACGACTGGTATCCTGGTTGGTGCCCTTCTGGCCCTCCCCTGGGCTCTGTTGTGGCTCGCAGGGAGGCCGGAGACCCGCACCCTGAGGTCGGTCTTGGCCGTGGTCCTAATGTCCCTCTGGGTCGGCGTACCGCTCGCCCACCTCGGCCTCTTCCCCCGCTCGACCTACGGCGTCATCCTCATCCTCATAGCGGTGGTCGGGCCCTGGATCTCTGACTCGGGCGCGTTCTTCGCCGGCCGTCTCTTCGGTCGGCACCTGCTCCTCCCGAGCCTGAGCCCGAACAAGACCGTTGAGGGTAGCCTGGGCGGCCTGCTAGCGACGGTGCTCGTCATCGGGTTCGTCTCCTACCAGTTCGTCGACTTTACCCTGGGCAAGGCGGCGGTCATCGGCGTCGGCGTTTCGATCTTCTCCCAGACCGGCGACCTGTTCGAGTCCGCTCTCAAGCGCATCCTGGACATGAAGGACCTCGGGCACTTTCTCCCCGGCCACGGTGGGATCCTCGACCGCGTGGACAGCCTACTGTTTACCGCACCCGCGGTATACTACTTCTCCTTGCTTGTATGAGATCACCACACACATCCCTGCCGTGAGGCGGCGTCTCACCATCCTGGGCTCGACCGGCAGCATCGGCCGCCAGGCCCTCGACGTCGTGCGCGCCCACCCGGACCGCTTCGACGTCGTAGCCCTTTCCGCGGCCGCAAACGTGGATCTCCTCCGTCGCCAGGCAGCAGAGTTCGAGCCTGAGCGCGTCGCCCTGGAATCCCACGCTGCCCCGTCCCCCAGCGGCTTCGGCTGCGAGGTTCTCTCCGGCCCCGGTTCCGCAGAGCACCTCGCCAGGCAGCCTGCCGACGTGGTCCTCAACGGCATCGTCGGCTTCGCAGGTCTCGCCGCGACCGTAGGAGCGCTCCAAGCCGGCAACACCCTCGCCCTCGCTAACAAAGAATCCCTGGTCGCCGGCGGCGACTGGGTCATGAGCCTCGCCGCCTCCGACCGCATAATCCCCGTAGACTCGGAACACTCGGCGATCTTCCAGTGCTTGGAGGGCAGGACTGAGGCTAGCGGCGTGTTGCTGACCGCATCGGGCGGGCCGTTTTTCTCTCTGCAGAAGGCGCAATTATTGGAGGTCGGGCCGCGCGACGCGCTCGAGCATCCCACGTGGCGGATGGGGGCTAAGATCACGGTAGACTCGGCTACGATGATGAACAAGGGGCTCGAGATCATAGAGGCGCACCACCTCTTCGGCGTGCCCTATGACGCCGTGCGGGTGGCGGTGCACCGCCAGTCGGTGGTCCACGGAGGTGTCTTCCTCAAAGATGGCTCGGTCGTCCTGCACGCGGCGCTCCCTGACATGAGGTTGGCGATCGCCTACGGCCTGCTCCACCCCGAGCGAGTGGACGTGGGGGTGGAGCAGGTACCCTTCGACGCTGCCTCGTGGACCTTCGAGGAGCTGCGCAACGACCTGTTTCGCTGCCTGCCGCTCGCGGTCCAAGCGGGTCGCGCGGGCGGCGCCTACCCGGTCGCGCTCAACGCCGCGAACGAGGTGCTAGTACAGAGCTTTCTCGACGGCCGCGTCGGCTTCTTGCAGATAGCCCACGTGCTCGAGGATGTGCTCGACGCCGTGCCCAAGTTTGGGGCCATGGACAGCCTGCAGGCGATAACCTCTGTCGACGCCTGGGCCCGTCAAGAGGCCCGGCGGCGTGCGCGAGGGGCGGCCGCCGTATGACCGTCCTGGTGGCCATACTTGGCTTGATCTTTCTGATCGTCATCCACGAGCTCGGGCACATGCTCACCGCAAAGGCCCTCGGAGTCAGGGTGCCGGAGTTCGGAATCGGCTTCGGGCCGCCCCTCATAAAGAGGAAGATCGGCGAAACCGACTATTCTTTACGCATAATACTACTCGGCGGGTTCGCGAAGATGGCTGGGATGAACGACGACGCGGAGGGATCGGACACCTTCCCTGCCAAGACGCCGTGGCGGCGGGCGCTAATCATCTTCGCCGGGCCGTTCGCCAACATCCTTGCTGCAGTCGCCATACTCGCGTTAGTACTCATGACTACGGGTGCGGTGACGGGCGTAAAGCCGCAGGTGCGTGAGATCGAGCCTGGCTCGATGGCGGAGCGCGTCGGCATCCAGCCGGGCGACAGGCTCGTGGCCGTCGACGGCCAGCGGATAGGGGGCTGGGAGGGCTTCAGTCGCGAGGTGGCGGAGAGTCGTCCTGGGGAGGAGATTTGGGTTACGGTCGTGCGTGGTGGGGACGAGAGGACGTTTAGCGGGGAGCTGGGTGCCGACCCGAACGCCCCGCACGAGGCCCTGGTCGGTGTCCGGCCCGTGGTAGAGACGTCGAGGTACGGACCAATCGAGGCAGCGGAAATGGCGGTGGGGCAGGTGGTGCGGGTGACCGGCCTGCTCGGCGTTTTCGTCGGAGATCTCGTTACCGGCGAGCGCAGTTTGTATAACAACGTCACGGGACCGGTGGGGATCGCTTCTGTCGGGAGCACCTCGGTGGAGCAGGGTTTCTTCCCGCAGCTTCTGGCCTTGATCAGCATCAACTTGGCCCTGTTCAACCTGTTGCCCATCCTGCCGCTCGACGGCGGGCACCTGTTCTTCATCGCGGCGGAGAAGGCTTTAGGTCGTCCGGTCAGCCGGGAGACGATGGGCAGGATCGCAGCTCTCGGAATAGCGCTGGTGCTCATGCTGTTCCTGTTCGCAACCTACGCCGACCTTAGTAAAATCTTTACGGGACAGCCATTCATCCCAGGGTAATATCGGTCTAGGAGGAAGATGGCAGAGGCAGCAGTGCAGGAGCGTCCGATCACGAGCCGGCAGATAAAGGTCGGCGGCGTACCGGTCGGCGGCGGCGCCGAGGTCGCGGTCCAGTCGATGACTAACACCATGACGAACGACGTCGAGGCGACCGTCCAACAGGTCTACGACCTGAACGCTGCTGGGGCCGACCTCGTGCGCGTCTCCGTTAACGGCTCCAAGGCCCTCAAGGGCTTCAAAGAGGTCGTCTGGCGCTCGCCCGTGCCCCTTATCGCCGACATCCACTTCGACTACCGCATGGCCCTCGGTGCCGCGGACGCCGGGGTCGCCTGCGTGCGCATAAACCCCGGCAACATCGGCGGCGATGACCGCTTCCGCGCTGTGATCGAGAAGTGCCAGGAGACCGGCACCGCCATGCGCATCGGCGTCAACTCCGGCTCCGTCGAGAGGCGCTTCTGGGAGCTGCCCAAAGCTGAGGCGCTCGTCGCGAGCGCCCTGCACAAGGTCGAGATCGCCGAGGAGATGGGCTTCCTCGACTTCAAGGGCTCCCTCAAGGCGAGCCACGTCCCCGAGATGGTCGAGGCCAACAGGGAATTCCGCAAGAGAAACGACGCCCCCCTTCACCTCGGCGTGACCGAGGCCGGAACCAAGGTCCCCGGCGCAATAAAGAGCGCGGCGGCCTTGGGTCAACTCCTGCCCTACGGTATAGGGGACACCATCAGGATCTCGCTCGCAGAGGATCCAGTCGAGGAGGTACCGGTCGCCTACCAGATCCTCTCCGCCCTAGACCTCCGCCACCGCGGGCCGAATGTCATCGCCTGCCCGAGCTGCGCCCGCACCCTTGGTTTCGACGTCATCGGGATGGCTGCCCAGGTCGAGGAGGAACTCAGGCAATACGAGGACCACTTCACGGTTGCGGTCATGGGCTGCATCGTCAACGGCCCTGGCGAGGCGCGCGACGCCGACTACGGTGTGGCTGGCGGCAAGGACGACGGTGTGATCTTCGCCAAGGGCCAGCCGCTAAAGAAAGTCCACCGAGACGAGATCTTCTCCGCCCTCTTCGAGGAGATAGCGAAGGACGGGCGAAAGTAAGGAGCACCGACACCCTTTCTCGGAAGCTCACCAAGGTTATACGGGAAATCCTTGGAACGTTCTGTCACGTAACGGTTGTCGTATGCTTAGGAGACGGTCGTCCGGTAGGTTGGTCTTGTGACGGAAGGAGCGTCAGAACAAAATCGAGGGGAAGAGCCGGAAGGATGAGCGCCCGCAACGCCGCATGGCAAACGTGGTCGCTCGCCGCTCTCTCGCTAGCCGTGGTCCTTGCGAGCATCGCACTGTCTGTCCTCGCCCGATCCGTGTACATCCCCTGCAGTTGGGGCGCTAGCACCGATGTCAGCGACCTGTTGGTCACCTTGCCCTTCTTGGCCTTCCTCATCGTTGGTGCCCTGATCTCCTCCAGGCGTCCCCAGAACCCGATAGGTTGGATCTGTCTGGTCGCCGGACTCTTCTGGATGCTCATCTCGTCCTGAGTAAGACCTGCAGTGCCTACGGTTTCGCCAGGCCCGGCTCGGTCCCCTTCCCGGTGACGATGACCGCGCTGCTGTACGCGTGGCTGTGGGCGCCGACCGTGGGGCTGGTCGTGATCTAGATTATATCCTGCTCTTCCCCGACGGGAGGCTCCTTTCCAGGGGGTGAGGGCACCTGGCGTTGCTCTCAGGGGTAGTGTTTGTGTTGGAGAGCGTCGCGGTCTTCCTTACCCCTGGGTCCCTGGATGGCCTCACGGGGCAAGCAACACGTTTGGGCTTGAGGGGCACCCCTCGGTGGCGGATGCAGGGTGGGTTCTTCTCCCGCTGCTGGCCCTGTACATGCTCGCCTCGGTGGTGAGCTTGGTGTTGCGTTTCCGGCGTTCCGGGGGCCTCGTTATGGCTGCTCTGTTCAACCCCCTAAGGTGCCGCATCCAGTAGTTAGTGGTTCATAGATCGGCGCTTCTACCGCAGCAAGTACGACGCCGTCAAGACCCCTGCCGCTTTCTCTGCCAGGCTGCGCGCCGAGACGGACTCGACGCGCTGGACTACGAGGTGCTTGGGCTGGTGCGTCGGTCGATGCAACCGGTGCACGCCTCACTGTGGCTGCGCTCCGACAGTACACCTTCGAAGGACCGTGGTCAGAGTAACCACTGCCTCAAGCACCGAAGCTCAGAGAAGGTGGGTTCTCGACAGTTGGTTGTGTACATCTTGGGGCACTGTATTGGGTTGCGGCACGGCAGATGAAGGGCTGACCGGAGGATGTGCAGAACGCTGCCCTGTACTGCGGATCGTACTAACTGTATAGGTAGTTCAGTGATCGGGGTTTGCGTTCGTTGCTGATACGTACTGGTAGGAGCACAGACGCCTTGTAACCTACATACTCTGCGATATAATCAAACTTGCAGTACGAGAGCAAGGGGTCTGCAAGGACCCGTTGCTTTTTTTAACGTTTGAAGAAGGTGAGAGAGACGGCGAGGCTGGAAAGATTGGCGCAGGTCGTGGAGGGTTCGCTCCCCCCGGGGAGCGAGCTCGTGGAGGCACAGTTCTCTGCGGGACCTCTGCTGATATTACTCGTGGACCGGGAGGACGGTCCGGTGGACCACGAGTTCTGCTCGCGGGTCATCTCCACCGTCTCACCGGCACTGGAAGAGCAGGGCTATGACGGCATGTTCGAGGTCTCTTCGCCTGGCATAGAGCGCCCGCTGACCAAGCCTGAGCACTTCCGGCGCTTTGTTGGACACAAGGCGAAGGTCCGCCTCTCGGCGCCCGTGGAGAGGCGCCGCAATTTCACGGGCGTCATAGAGCGGGCCGGCGAGAACGACTTTGTACTAAAACTCTTAGAGGGAGGAGCGGAGGTAGAGCTGCCGTTCGGCTCGGTCTCCCGTGCGCACCTCAAGGAGGACATACAACCATGAACACGGCATTGTTGTCGGCACTACACGAGATAGAGACGGACAAAGGCATCCCGTTCGACACGGTAACGGGCGTGCTCGAGGAGTCCCTGCTCGCGGCCTACGAGAACCGCGAGGGGGCCGAGGAGGGGGCCAGGGTGGTCCTCGACCGCGAGACGGGCGACCTTAGGGTGATGAAGGACGGGGAGGACATAACGCCCCACGACTTCACGCGCATAGCGGCCCAGGTCATGCGCCAGACCTTCTACCAGCGACTCAACGAGGTGCACAATGCGCAGCTTCTCGAGGAGTACGGCAGCCGGATGGGCGACGTCGTGACCGGCATCGTCCAGCAGGCCCACCGCCGCATGACCATTATAGACCTGGGTAGGGTCGAGGCGATCCTGCCTGCCAGCGAGCAGGTGCCCAACGAGCGCTACGAGAACGGCCAGCGGCTCAAGGTGTACCTGCTGGACATCCGCGAGCCGGGCAGGGGGCCGAATCTGGTCGTCAGCCGCAGGCACGAGGGGTTGCTCAAGGGGCTCTTCGATCTGGAGGTGCCGGAGATCTACGACGGGCTCGTCGAGATCAAGGCCGTAGCCCGCGAAGCGGGGCTGCGCTCGAAGGTCGGGGTGTGGTCGAACGAGTCGGGAATCGACCCTGTGGGCGCGTGCGTGGGCCCGAGGGGCAGCCGCGTGCGGGCGGTCGTCTCCGAGCTCAGAAACGAGAAGATAGACATCATCCAGTGGGACCCCGAGCCCGCGCGCTTCATCGCGAAGGCTTTAAGCCCCGCCCGTGTGCGGGAGGTCTACCTGGACGAGGACGAGAGGCAGGCCGAGGTCATCGTGCCGGACGACCAGCTGTCACTGGCGATCGGGCGCGAGGGCCAGAACGCCCGCCTCGCGGTCAAGCTGACGGACTGGAAAATAGACATTAAGCCCGAGAGCCAGGCCATCGAGTTCGAGGACGAGGAAGAGGACTGGGAGCTCGACGAGGACTCCGCCATGCACCGTTGCCGGGCGGTTTTGTCCAACGGCAGGCGCTGCGCGAACATGGCGCTGCCCGGGTCCCTCTTCTGCGGGATCCCGTCGCACCAGGCTCAGGCCGCGGAGTTCGAGGGCTTGGTCGAGGGGTCGCAGGGGGTGACGGATGAGTAAGCGTGTTTACGAGATAGCCAGGGAGTTGGACCTAGAAAGCAAAGAGGTCATACACCGCTTGAAGGAGGCTGGGGTAGAGGTCAAGAGCCACTCGTCTTCGGTGGAGGACCTAGTCTACGAGCGGATCTTCGGGGCGAACGGCCGCTCTGAGGTGCAGGAGGCGGAGGCCCGCGAGGCCCGCACTGAGGCGGAGCGATCCGGGCACGGCGAGAGCGTCGCGGCAGCCCCGGCCGAGGAGCCGGTCTCCGCGCCGGCGCCCAAGAAGGAGAAGAAGCGCCGCCGGGTCGTCATCGACGCGAGCGCGACCAACCGTGCCCCGCGTCCCGCGGCCGCCCCCGCTGTTGCCAGGGAGCCCGAGCGGGCGCCGGTCGAGGAGAAGCCCGAGGAGTCGGGTGGCGTGCGCGTCGAGCCGGGCGCGACGGTCAAGGATCTCGGTGACGCCTTGGGTGTGCCGCCCACCCAGATAATCAAGGTCCTCATGGGCCTCGGTGAGATGAAGACGCTCACCCAGACACTCTCGACCGAGGAGATAGAGCTCATCGCCGAGGAGCTGGGGGCGGAGGTCGAGATCGGCGCCGTCGAGGAGCCGGTCCCTGTGGAGGTGGCGCCAGAGGACAGGCCGGAAGACCTGATCGAGAAGCCCCCGGTTGTCACGGTGATGGGCCATGTCGACCATGGCAAGACGAGCCTCTTGGATCGCATCCGGAGCGCGAACGTCCAGTCGGGTGAGGCCGTGGGCATCACGCAGCACATCGGTGCCTACCAGGTCGAGAGCGGGGAGAAGAGAATCACCTTCATCGACACCCCGGGCCATGAGGCGTTCACCGAGATGCGCGCCCGCGGCGCGAGGGTGACGGACATAGTCGTCCTTGTCGTCGCCGCAGACGACGGCGTCATGCCCCAGACCCAGGAAGCCATAGAGCACGCCCGGGCTGCGGAGGTCCCGATTGTCGTGGCGATCAACAAGATAGACGTCCCGAACGCTAACCAGGACCGCGTGATGGGCGAGCTGGCCGAGCGCGGCCTAACCCCAGAGGCTTGGGGCGGCGAGACGGTGACGGTCGCCGTATCGGCCAAGACCGGCGAGGGCATAGACGAGCTCCTCGATAACATACTCGTCGTCGCCGAGCTCGAGGACCTCCAGGCCAACCCGAACGCGCCGGCGAGTGGGTACGCTATCGAAGGCGAGCGCGACCCTGGCCGCGGACCCGTGGCGACGATGCTCCTGAACCGCGGCACCCTCCACAAGGGTGACGTTGTCCTCGCTGGCACCGCCTACGGCCGGGTGCGGGCGATGCTCGATTATACCGGCCAGCGCATCAAGGACGCCAGTCCGGGTGATCCCGCGGAGATCCTCGGTCTTTCAGGGGTCCCCGAGGCGGGAACCCGCTTCGAGGTCGTCGACCACGAGCGCATCGCGCGCGACAGGGCCCAGCAGGTTGAGGCGGCCCTGAGGCGCCAGGAGCTCGCCGAGCACGGCGGGACGCGCCGCACACTCGAGGAGCTTCTCGGCGAGAGCGGCACGCAGGACCTGAACCTCGTAGTTAAGGCCGACGTCGCGGGCTCGGTCGAGGCGCTCAAAGAGGCGCTGGCCAGGCTCTCCACAGAAGAGGTGCGCGTCAACGTCGTCAGGAGCGGCGTAGGGGCGATAACCGACTCTGACGTCATGCTTGCCTCGGCGAGCGACGGGATTCTGCTCGGCTTCAACGTCAGGCCGACGAATACTGCCAAGCAGGTCGCCGAGCGCGAGGGTGTGGAGATCCGCACCTACGACGTGATCTACAAAGCGCTCGAGGACATAGAGGCTGCCATGCGCGGCATGCTCGCCCCCGAGACTGCCGAGAACGAGACGGGGTCCGCCGAGGTGCGCGCAATCTTCCGCGTCCCCGGCGTCGGCACAGTCGCGGGTTGCTACGTGACCCGCGGCGAGGTCTCTCGCAACAACCGCGTACGAGTCGTGCGCGGCGGAACGGTGGTCTACGAGGGCAGCATCGCCTCCCTGAAGCGCTTCAGAGACGACGTTCGTTCGGTGCGCGAGGGCTTCGAGTGCGGCATCGGCATCGAGAACTTTAACGACGTCAAAGAGGGCGACGTCCTGGAGTCCTTCGAGGTCGTCGAGGTCCCGAGGTAACACGAGGGCTCTTGTTCTGCGCCGTTAGGCTGGAGCTGGAACTGCCCTATGTCTCCAGCTTGAAGGAGAAACGTCAGACGTTGTGGTCCATAAAGGACCGCATGCGCCGCAAGAACGTCTCGGTGGTCGAGTCGGATCACCGCGACCGTTGGCAGCGTGCCACCGTGGAGCTCGCCCTGGCGGCGGTCTCTCACGGCGCGGCCGTGGAGAAAAGAGAGGAGATTCGCCGTCAGCTCCTCAACTACGAGGAGTTGGTGATCCTGGAGTGGCGCGAGGAGTTCGTGAAGCTATGAGGAAGCTATCCCTTTGAGCGGGCGCACGCGCAAGATAGAGTCCCAGCTGAAGGAGATCGTGAGCGAGGAGGTAGCCACCCTCTCCGACCCGCGGATCCAGGGTCTCATGACCGTGACTGGCGTCCGGGTGAGCCCGGACCTAGCGCAGGCCACGGTCTTTTACAGCGTCCTCGCGGGGGCGGACGCCCAGGAGGCCCAGGAAGGCCTCCACAGCGCGGCCGGCCGCATCCAGGCCGCCGTCGGCGCGCAGACGCGTCTGAAGCGCATCCCGAGGCTCCGGTTCGAGCCGGATCCGGTGGTGGAGCAAGTAGCCAGGATCGAGACCGCTTTGAGGGAGGTAGGATCGGTTGACGACCCGCACGAACGCTAACACCGTTAGAGAGGTGGCGGAGTTCTTGAAGACCCTGGACCGCGTTGCAATAACGACCCACATCGGCGCGGACGGGGACGCCATAGGTGCCTCGGCGGCGCTGCTGAGGCTGATGCGCTCTTTGGGCGCCAGGGCGGTCTTTTGCCACGCCGAGGCGGTCCCCGACTACCTCCGATGGCTCCTCCCAGAGGTAATCTTCCGCGATCTACCCGAGAACCACGATCTGCTGGTCGTGGACACCTCCCGCGCCGACAGGGCGGGCGTCCAGGTGCCTGAGGACGGCGCGCGCCTGAACCTCGACCACCACGAGGACAACCCGTTCTATGCTGAATATAACCTGGTCAACCCCTGGGCTGCGGCGAGCGCGGAGATAGTGGCCGACCTCTACGCCAAACTCGCGGCGCCCCTGGACAAGGAGGCTGCCGAGGCGATCTACGCGGGCATCAGGACCGACACCGGCGACTTCCGCTTCCGCAACATTTCCCCGAGGGCACACGAGCTGGTGGCCGACCTGCTGCGCGCAGGCGTCGTCCCCGCGGAGGTGCACGAGCGGATCAACCGCCGCGGCTCCCTGGAGCAGCTGAGAATCGTCGGAGTCTCGCTCGCCAACGCGCAGCGCTACGGCGAGGTGCTGATCTCGACTGTCGACAACGACGACTATGCGCGCACCGGCGCTGGCGAGCTCGACTCCAAGGAGGCCATAGACCAGCTGCGTACCGTCTCCGGGATAGACGTCGTCGCCCACCTGCGTGAGGTCCCCGAGGGGACGAAGGGCTCGCTCCGCTCCGAGCGGTTTGACGTCGGTGAGATCGCACGTCTCTTCGGCGGGGGCGGACACAAGCTTGCCGCCGGCTACACCCGGCGCGGGATGCGCCCGCAGGAGGCCAAGGAGGAGCTACTGAGCGTCCTGGAGGGCCGCGTAAGCCTGGGGGCCGAAAGATAACCGAGCAGCCTCCATCGGGCGCCCTGCTGCTCGATAAGCCGCCCGGAACGACGAGTGCCCGGGTGGTCGCGAGGGTCAAGCGTCTACTTCCCAAGAAGACGAAGGTTGGGCACACGGGCACCCTCGACCCTTTGGCCTCGGGCCTGCTCGTCCTCCTGATCAGGCGCTCCACCCGCCTCTCACGCTACGTCACCCACCTCGACAAGGCCTACACCGCCACCGCGGGCTTCGGCGCCGTCTCGGACACCCTCGACGCCGAAGGCGAGATCACAGCCCTCGACACCCCTATGCCTTCCGCAGACGCTATTCGCGCAGCCGTCCCTGCCTTCACCGGCGAGCTCCTCCAAGTCCCCCCGATGGCCTCAGCTCTCAAGCGCGCTGGTACCCGACTCTATGACCTGCACCGCCAGGGCGTCAGCGTCGAGCGCGAACCCCGCCCCGTCATCGTCCACGCCCTCGACCTCCTCGCCTATGACCCTGACAACCAGACAGCCACCTTTGGCGTATCCTGCGGCAGCGGCACCTACGTCAGATCGCTCATAGCCGACCTCGCCCACCACCTCGGTACCGGCGCTTATCTCACCGCCCTCCGCCGTACGCGCGTCGGCCACCTCCTGGTGGAGAGAGCTATCCCTCTAGATGACCTCACGCCAACCACCTTTCGTTACCACATATTACATCCACGTGAGGTGGTGGCACACCTGCCGCGGGTGGAGGTAGGTGAGGAGGTGGAGTTGGCGGTCAGAAGGGGTCGGGTGCTACCAGCGCAGGGGCTCGGCGGCAGCTTCCGGGTAGAACGCGGGAGTGCGCTCCTCGGGGTGTACCGGGATGTTGGCGCCGAGGCGAGGGCTGAGGTGGTGTTGTGCGGGGCGGACCAGCGATGAATTCCGTTGTGGCCCTGGGAAACTTCGACGGGGTGCATCTGGGCCATCAGGCGGTGTTGCGGAGGGCGGTTGAGGTGGGTCAGGAGAGAGGGGCAAGGATGATTGCTGCGACCTTCGAGCCCCACCCGCGCGCGGTGCTTGCTCCAGGGAGTGAACCGAAGCTCTTAACGACCCTAGATCTGCGGCGGGAGGCCTTGGTTCGTTACGGGGCGGACGAGGTACGGGTCATACGCTTCGACGAGGAACTCTCTCGGAAGAGCCCCGAGGAGTTCGTCCGTGACGTCTTGGTGAGTGAGATCGGGGCTGAGGCGGTCGTCGTCGGGGAGAACTTTCGGTTCGGTCACCGGGCTGCGGGCGATGTGGGAGATCTATGTCGTATCATGGAGGACCTCGGCGGAGCGGCCTACGCGGTGCCGATCCGGAGCGAGGACGGGGAGGGTGCCCTGAGCTCTACCCGCATCCGGGTGCTCATTGGCGCGGGCGAGGTAGGGGAGGCGGCGAGGCTCCTTGGCAGGCCCTACGTCTTGCGCGGAGAGGTAGTCGTGGGCGACCAAAGGGGGCGAACGCTCGGCTTCCCGACGGCGAACGTCGTGCCCGATCCATCGCTAGTGGTGCCCGCACGCGGCGTGTACGCCGGCTTCGTGCGGGTTGGGCAAGAGTCCTACGGCGCCTGCACCAACGTCGGGATAGCCCCGACCTTCGAGCGGGGAGTGAGCCGTGTGGAGGCCCACCTGCTCGACTTCGACGGGGACCTCTACGGGCGCGTGGGGGACGTGAACTTTCTGCGGAGGATACGCCCGGAGAAGAGGTTCTCGGGCGTGGCCGAGCTCAAGGAGCAGATAGCGCGCGACGTCGAGGAGGCTCGGCGGATAACGAACGATACTATCTGATGCATGTGGTAGCATATAGCGTTGAATAGGCAGAGACAGAGAGATAGAGCGAGTAAAAGAGGAGAAAGAGGAAGTTGGCGGCAGTCCAGAACAAAGAAGAGATAATAGAGGAGTACCGGACGCACACGGCCGATACGGGGTCGCCGGAGGTGCAGGTCGCGGTGCTCACGCGTCGCATAGCGCACCTTACGGAGCACCTGCGCGAGAACAAGCACGACTACCACTCGCGCCGGGGCCTACTCAAGATGGTCGGCCAGCGGCGCCGGCTGCTCAAGTACGTGCAGAAAAAGGACATCGAGCGCTATCGGGCGCTCATCGCCAGGCTCGGCTTGCGCCGCTAGGTCCTGGCTCGCAGGTTCGGTAGATCGCAGAAAACAAGAGGAGAAGAAAAGAATATGCGTTTAGAGATCCCTGTAGGCGAGCGCCCCATCGTGCTCGAAACCGGGAAGCTTGCCAAGCAAGCCGGCGGGTCCATCACGGCCCAACTGGGCGATACGTTGGTGCTTTCCACTGCCACCCGCAGCCAGGCGCCGCGTCCCGGCGCCACCTTCCTGCCCTTGAGTGTGGACATCGAGGAGCGGATGTCATCCGCAGGCAAGATACCCGGCGGCTTTCTCAAGAGGGAGGGTAGACCCTCAGAGCGTGCGATCCTGACCTCCCGGCTTACGGACAGACCCTTGAGGCCTCTCTTTCCCAAGGACTACCACTACGAGATACAGGTCATCGGCACCGTTCTCGTAGCCGACCAGGAGACCCCGTACGACACGGTGAGCATGGTTGCAGCCTCGGCTGCGCTCTCCCTTTCTGACATACCGTACGACGGGCCTATCGGGGCTGTGCGGGTCGGCCGAGACCCGGACGGAGGGTTCGTCCTCAACCCGACCTACGCCCAGATCTCAGAGAGTGATTTGGATCTGGTGGTGGCCGGCACCAAGCAGGCCATCACGATGGTCGAGGCCGGCGCCAACGAGGTTACCGAGGACGTCATGGTAGACGCACTGCAGGTGGCGCAGAAGGCGATCCGAGCGCAGGTCGAGGCTATAGAGGCGTTCGCCGCCGAGCACGGCAAGGAGAAGCAGCGGATCGAGGCGACGGAGCACAACGCTCTCCTCGAGGAGCTGCGCGCTAAATACCTGGATCGCGTCAAGGATGCCATCGTGAACCCCGACCGCCGGGCCCGCCATGACGCCCTGGACGAGCTGCGTGACGAGCTCATAGACGGACGCGATGAAGAGGAGGCGGTCAGCGTGATCGCGGCTCTCGACACGCTGGAGAAAGAGGCGTTCCGCATCCTCTACCTTAAGGACCGCAAGAGGACCGATCTTCGCGGGTTCGACGAGATCCGGCCGACCTCCGCGGAGATCCGGGTCCTGCCGCGGGTTCACGGCACGGGACTCTTTACGCGAGGTGAGACGCAGGTGCTCAGCTCGCTGGCCCTCGCGGACCTCGGCTTCGCGCAGAGGCTCGACACGCTTGAGCCGCAGACCAGCAAGCGCTACATGCACCACTACAACTTTCCGCCGTTCTCCACCGGCGAGACGGGGAGGCTCGGTAGCCCTCGGCGGCGCGAGATCGGGCACGGGGCCCTCGCCGAACGGGCGCTCCTGCCGGTGATCCCGGACGAGGAGTCCTTCCCTTACGCCCTGCGGATAATCTCCGACGTTCTCGAGTCCAATGGGTCCTCCTCAATGGCGAGCGTATGCGGCTCGACCCTCGCCCTGATGGACGGCGGCGTGCCGATAAAGGCGCCGGTCGGAGGGGTCGCGATGGGGCTCGTGAAGGAGGGGGACGACTACGTTATCCTCACCGACATACAGGGCCTCGAGGACCACATGGGCGACATGGACTTCAAGGTCGCCGGCACGCGCGACGGCATAACAGCACTCCAGATGGACATGAAGATAACGGGCGTCTCCGCCGAGCTCCTCAAGGAGGCACTCGAGCAAGCTAAGAAAGGCAGGGTCCAGATCCTGGACGTCATGCGCGAGACCATCCCCGAGCCGCGGCCCGAGGTCTCCGACTACGCCCCGCGGGTCGAGGTGCTGCAGATCCCGACCGACAAGATCGGGCTTCTCATCGGCCCCGGTGGCAAGACGATAAATGCTCTGCAGGACGAGTACGGCGTCAACATCTCCGTCGAGAACGACGGCACGGTCTTCGTAGCTGGGGTGGACGGCGTCTCGGTGAAGGGCGCCCTCTCGACGATAAACGGGATGACCAAGGACGTCGAGTCAGGGGACATCTACACTGGCAAGGTCGTCAAAACCACCAACTTCGGCGCCTTCGTCGAGCTCACCCCTGGCCGGGACGGCCTGATCCACATCTCCCGCCTCGCGCCGGGAAAGCAGCGGGTCGAGCGCGTCGAGGACGTCGTGAGCGAAGGCGACCGCGTCAAGGTGCGTGTCCTCGAGATAGACAAGCAGAACCGCATCTCTCTCGAGAAGCTAGAGGAGTAGAGCCCTTGAGCGATTCCAACATAAAGACGAAGGAGCTTTCGGAGGGCCTCAGGGTGCTCTCCGAGCCTCTCGAGGAAGCGACGAGCGTCTCCTTGGGGGTCTGGATTCGGGCTGGCAGCCGCGACGAGAGCGACGAGGTAGCCGGCATTAGCCACCTGATGGAGCACATGCTCTTCAAAGGGACCCCCGACATGGATGCCCTCGGCGTCGCGCAGGCCTTCGAGGGTATCGGCGCCCAGGAGAACGCGGCGACCGGCGAGGAGTACACCGTGCTCTACGCCCGATTTTTGCCCGAGCATCTGGAACGGGCTCTGGACATCATGAGCGACATGATCTTGCGTCCCACGCTCGCCGACCTCGAGCGCGAGCGCGAGGTCATCGTCGAGGAGATCCGGATGTACGAGGACCGTCCGGATCAGCTGGCCGACGAGCATCTCTCGGGCCTGATCTTCCACGACGATCCTCTCGGGCGCCCGATCATCGGTTCCGCCGAGACCGTACGCGGCGTCGACCACACTACCTTGAGAACGTTTCACTCGAATGCCTACACCGCCCCGAACATCTTCGTCGTGGCGGCCGGGAAGCTCGACCGGGACGAGCTCGAGGGCATGGTCAAGGAGAAGTTTGCGGGCCTGCCTGAGGGCGAGCGCTTCGTCAGGGAGGCGAACCCCCGGCCTCCAGAGAGCCGCTTCTACTACAGGCACAAGGAGACCGAGCAGTACCACGTCTCCCTCGGGTCCCTCGGAATACCGGCCAAAAGCGAGGACCGCTACGCGATGACGGCCCTCAACAACGTGCTCGGCGGCGGGATGAGCAGCCGGCTCTTCCAGGAGGTGCGCGAGAAGCGTGGGCTCGCCTACGCGGTCTACTCCTACCATCAGGGCTACTCTGACGCCGGGGCGATAAAGACCTACGTCGGCTCCACCACAGGCAACGTGGAGGAGGCGGTGCGGGTGATCGCCGAGCAGCTGCATAGAGTCCAGGAGGAGCCCGTCACCGACCAGGAGCTCGACCGCACCAAGCAACAGCTCAAGAGCTCGACACTGCTAGCACTGGAGAGCACCGCCGCCAGGATGAACCGCATGGGCAGGAGCATCATAACCGGCACTGAGCTCCTGACCCCAGAGGAGATCGCCAACTGTATAGAGGCGATTACCCCAGAGGACATAAGGCGCCTCGCCAGAACACACTTGGCCCTGATCAACATGTACCTCTCCGCAGTCGGGCCCAAGGAGCTCGACCTTGGTAGGCACCTGAACGGGAAGTAAAGCCATCAGCCATCAGCCATCAGCTGTTTGTTCTTTCTGGCGGCTGATGGCTGAAAACTGACGGCTATCAGAGGAGGTAATCCGAACTGCTAAGCGACAACACCTTGCAGGTCGTGCCCCTCGGGGGCTTGGACGAGATCGGCAAGAACATGACCGCTGTGCGCGGGGGGAGCGGCATCCTCCTGGTTGACGCGGGGATGGCCTTCCCGGACGAGGAGATGCCAGGCATAGACCTCGTTCTCCCTGACTTCAGCTACCTGAGGCAGAACGCGGACGAGATCCGGGGCATCTTGCTCACCCACGGGCACGAAGATCACGTCGGGGCGCTGCCCTACGTGCTCCGAGAGTTCCAAGTCCCCGTCTACGGGACGCGGCTTACCCTCGGGCTCGTCCGCAGCAAGTTGCAGGAGTTCGGCATAAAGAACGCCGACCTGCGCGAGGTGCAATCTGGACAGAGGACGGAGCTCGGTGGCTTCGGCCTGGAGTTTATCGGGGTAAACCATTCCATACCGGGCGCAGTCGCGATCGCCATTGGCACTGGCGCCGGGCTCATCGTCTTCTCCGGCGACTACAAGATAGACCTGACGCCGATCGAGGGCAGCTCAATGGACCTTGCGCGCCTCGCGGCGCTCGGCGAGGAGGGCGTGCTCGCCTACTTCGGCGACTCGACCAACAGCGAGAGGCCGGGCTACGTGCCCTCAGAGCGCGTCGTCGGGGACACATTTAACCAGATCTTCGAGGAAGCAGAGGGCAGGATCATCGTAGCGTCCTTCGCCTCTCACATCCACCGCGTCCAGCAGGTGGTCGAGGCCGCCAAGAAACACGACCGGCTGGTCGGCGTCACGGGCCGCTCTATGATCCGCAACGTCCAGATCGCACGTGATCTCGGCTACCTCGATCTTCCCGATGCCATGCTCGTGGATCAACGTGACATAAACCGGGTCCCCGACGGGGACATCGCCGTCCTCACCACCGGCTCCCAGGGCGAGCCTCTGGCGGCCCTCTCTCGCATTGCCAACGGCACCCACCGCACCATCGAGACCGGCCCGGGGGACACTGTTGTTATCGCGGCCCACCCGATCCCAGGCAACGAGCGGGGGGTCTCGCGCACGATCAACAACCTTATGAAGCGGGGCGCCGAGGTCTACTACAGCCCCCTCCGGCCGGTGCACGTCTCGGGCCACGCCGCCCAGGAGGAGCAGAAGCTGGTTCTCTCCCTCCTGAAACCCCGCTACCTGGTCCCCGTCCACGGCGAGTTCAGACACCTGAGGCACCATGCGGATACGGCCCGGAGCCTCGGCATCCCCGAGGCGAACATCTTTATCCTTGAGAACGGCGGCCGCCTGGAGTTCAGGGAGGGCCACGCCCGCCGCATCGACAACGTCCCGGCCGGTATGTTCCTCGTGGATGAGGGTGCCGTTGCGGACGCCCCAGAGTCGGTCATGCGCGAGAGGCAACAGCTCTCCGAGGAGGGAATGTTCATCGTCGTAGCCCGGATCAACGCCCAGACGGGCGATCCCCTCGGACCTCCAGACGTGATCTCACGCGGCGTCGTCAGCCCTCAAGGCATCAACGGCCTCGTCGAAGAATCTGTCGAGGTCGTCAACCGCACCTTGCGGCGCACCGCAAGCCAGCGCATCACGGACTGGGGCGAGCTGAAGAACGCTATCCGCAAGGACCTCTCCGGATTTCTCTCCAATCGTACCCGCAAACGCCCCCTTATCCTGCCGCTAATAGTAGAGGGGTGAGCTTAAACTTCTACTATATGGTGTAGTTGACCTTTAGAGGCAACCTTATGCGCTAGACTTAGGCCGTGGCTACCAGCAAACGCGCGCCGACCAAGACGCGGAAGAAAGGCAAGAGCGGCAACAAGGGTTTGACGAAGACCCGCGGGTGGGCCGGGCTACTGCTCGGGGCGCGCGACCGCGCAGCGGAGACGGTCACGCAGGAGGTGATCGGGGGCGCGCTCCTTGTCGCCGGCCTGTTTTTCAGCGCGGCCTTCTTTAGCGGGCGCGGAGCGGTACTCGGGGAGATGGGGCTCCTGGCGGCCACGTATCTTATGGGTGTCGTGGGGCTCGCGCTCGCCCCGATCGCGGTCGTTTGCGGTCTCTTACTCTTGATAGGGCTTCTCTCGGGCAGGGTAGCCCTGGGGATCTTCCTGCTTCTCGTCGCCGCCGCGACGACCCTCGGCGCGCGGGTGCCGCGAGAGCTGCGATTCTCGGGGGAGTTCTACACCGACGCTGGCGGCGCACTGGGGAGTGGCGTCTACGGCGCCGTCGATTGGGCAGGGGGCGCAATCGGGGCGGCGCTGACACTGGTGGTGATGTACACTCTGGGCCTCTCTCTGATCACCGGGATCACCCCCGCCGCCGCCTGCACCGCGGTTCAGCGTTGGGGAGAGCACCTTCTAGCTCGTGTGCGCGATCGGCGTGAGAGGCGGCTTGCCATTCGGGAGGCTCCTCCGCCCCGGAGCGGAAGGAGCGATGCGCCCCCGGAAAAGGGACGGGAGCTCCCGGAGGCGCCGTACGCAAGCGCGGAGCCTCCGGATACATCCGACACCGAGAAGACGAGGGAGCTCGAGATCGTGCTCCCCGGGCGCCCTGAGGTGGGTGCCTTTAGCGAGGATCGGGAGGTTGTCCCGGGCGAGTACACGCCGCCGTCGCCGTCGCTCCTGAGTCTCGGTCGCGGCGACCCCGAGCATAACGTCGAGGAGACGAGCCGCCGGCTCACGCGGGCGCTCTCGGACCTCGGGGTGGAGGCCCATGTGGTTAGGGCCGTCGTGGGGCCGCGGGTTACCCGCTACGAGCTAAGGCTGGGGAGCGGCGTCAAGGTCGGCAAGGTGCGAAATTTGCAGCAGGACATAGCGTACGCGCTGGCGGCGACGGAGAT
>Ga0126314_10000228_pt1 | contig 28748 bp, 5 predicted proteins | sample Plot105B_FD_92535 | JGI IMG/M metagenome (GOLD analysis project Ga0126314, IMG submission 92535) | Serpentine soil microbial communities from UC McLaughlin Reserve, CA, USA - Plot105B | ecosystem: Environmental > Terrestrial > Soil > Grasslands | place: USA: UC McLaughlin Reserve, Lake County... | reverse complement strand
CGCCATCCTCCACGAGCACCAGCAAGCTGTCGTCCACCACATCGAGGTCTCGCACCACGCCCGAGCCGAGCACGGTACGCCCCACCACCACGTAGGTCCCCCCCACCGGCGCCATCAGCGCGAGTTCATCGCCACCCGCCACGGCGATATAGGCGCGGCTGCCACCCGCCGCCACGGCGCTCAGGAGCACCCCACCCGAGGGCGCCAGGGCCACGCGCTCGATGAAGGCCGGCTCGCAGGGAGACCGGGGCGCCTCGGAACACGCCGACAGGTCATAGCGAACCACCTCGCCCTCGCCCGCCAGATAGAGCGTGTCTCCGTCAACGGCCAGATCCACTGGAGCCGCCACGCCCTCCACGGTCCCCGTGAGGAGCGGACTGCGCGCATCCGACAGGTCGACCGTCGACAGCCAGCCCGCCCGGGCGGTGAACAGCCGAGGCCCCGCGCGCACCAGCACTCCGCCCACGTCATCGAGGCGGGCGCGCTCAGCCAGCGTGAAGGTGAAGCCCTCCGGCAACGAGAACCGCCTGGGCGGGACTCCCGGCGTCAGCACGGTCAGCGCCACGCTCCCTGTCACGTCGTCCGGCACCTCCACCCGAAGTGCGCCGGTGTCATCCATCGTCACGCCGCGCGCGGGGGTCTGCCCGAAGGCGACTTCGCTGCCCGGGAAGAGGCCCTCACCCGTGAGCGTCACCACCGCTCGGCTTCCGAACGGTGCGTGGGCCGGCTGGACCTTGGCGATGACCGGAGGCACCAGATACCGATAGGCCCCCAGGCGCAGCCCCGTCAGCCCACCTGGGTTGATGACCTCCACCGCGGCGGCTCCCGCCTTGCCCGGAGGCACCTCGATGAGCACCCACCGGCCGTCTGGCGCGACCGCCTGGACGACCGCGGGCTGCCCACCGACACGCACGACACAGCCTTGCAGGAAGCCTTTCCCCAAGACCTCGACGATGGTGCCACCCGCCTCAAGCCCCTGGGCCGGAGCCACGGACGACACCTCCGGCCGCTCCAGGGAGGCATCACGGCTCGTCCGGAAGCGAATCCGGGCAGCAGTGCCCAGGCGCGCGCCTCGCAGATCCGCGAGGTCCGCGCCCACGCGCAGCTCGTACCCCGTATCCAGCGCGAGGGGGGCATAGGGCGTCAGCACCACCTGCCCACCTTGCTCGTCGGCGCGGACCTGCCGCGAAACCGCCACCTGCTCCTCGTCCGAGCCCCGAACCAACACCACCTCGCTCGCCGTGGCCACATCGGGCAGCGCGGTCACCAGCACTCGCGCGACCTCACCCGGCGCCACGGTGTCGCCCTCGCCGGGCTGCGTCCCACGAATCTCCAGGGTGTCCAACTCCACGGAGGCCAGCGCTCCCGCCAGAGGCAGGTCGGCGTCGTCTGGGTCGCTCACCGGCAGCTCCACGGGAGTCCCCTCGCCATCCAGGACGAGCGTCCCCACCAGCAGGTGCCGCCCCATGAATGCCAGCGTGCGCGCGTCCCCAACCACCGAGGCACGTCCAAGCCGGGTCGGCGACGCTCCCACGGGAACGGCGAAGCGCTGCACCTTGCCGCCTCCCGCCGCGACGTAGGCGATGCCCGCGGCGACCCGCGTCTGCTCCGCCGAAACCCAATCTCCCCCCAGGGGGTCATCCACCACGAGGGTCCCCGCGGGGGCCGGGATTGCCGGTGCCGTGAGGTCATAGATCGCCACCTGCTTCGCGCGCCCCAGGGACAGGAACGCACGGCTCCCCTCCGCGGTGATATGCACCGCGGGAGCAACGAGGTCCGTCGTACCTCGCTCGGCCAGGTCTCCCGTCCGGGCGTCCAGCACATACAGCCGCGCCGGGTTCCTGGACGCACTCGACACCAGGAGGTTCGTCCCCTGGAGCGCGAGTGCGCTGACACCGCCTGGAATCGACCGTGCGCCCACGCGCAGCGGCCTTCGCGCCTCGTCCGAGACGTCGTACACCTGGACGCCCTCGGGGCCACCGACGAACAGGAGGGGCCCCTCAAGCGCGATGTCGGAGGCACTCCCCGAAAGCTCCGGACGCTCCAGAGGTTCGTCAGGACGGGTGACATCGACCCGACGGACTCCCCCGCTCCCGGCCGCCACGAAGACGGTGTTGCCGCGCTTCAGCACGCGCCTGCTTCCGCCGACTCCCGGGAAGGAGATCGACCGGATGAGCGTCACGTGTGTCGGCTCGCTCAGGTTGGCCAACAACAACCCGCCTGTCGCGGTCTGGCGGTTCGCCATGAGCAACTGGCCATCCGCGCCGTAGACATCCACGGTCGCGCCCAGCGCCGCATAGGCAATGGCGCCGTCGACCACCACATCGCGCACGGGCGGTGTGCTCAGTCGAGCCACGGCGCCCGAGCCGTACAGGAAGGACGCCGGGAGCGTGTCGCTGTCGGCCCCCACGGAAACCGTGACGTCGACGAGCCCGGACGGATGCGTCGGCGCCACCGCCTCGGCGCTCTGGGTGCTCGTCACGCGCACATCGAACGAGTCCGTACCGCCGAAGCTGACGCGGAGCCCAGGCGCGAAACCGCGCCCCTGCAGCGCGACGAGCACCCCACCCTGCTGAGGCGCACGCTCCGGCGACAGGCTGACCAGCTTTGGGGCATCCCGATAGACGAAGCCCCCCATGAGACGCGCGGCCAGGGTGCTGGGGTCACGCACCTCCACCATCGCGGCGCCCACGAGGCGGACTCCATTCTCCTCTCGCGCCTTCGGAACGCGGAAGTTGATGGACCGCAGGTCCTGCGACACCACCGTCATCAGCGCTTCCTGCCCACCCACGAACACGCGCGTTCCCTCACGGAAGCCGCTGCCCGTGAGCACCGCCATCGTCTCCTGGTCCGCGAGCCCGGAGGCAGGTGTCAGCGACGCGATGCGCGGCTGGACAGCGCCCTCCTCCGCCAATTCGAACGTGCCTACGTAGGACTCCGCCTGCGACTGGAGGCCAAAGGACTGGAGCCCGTCGACGTACACCGTGACGACATCCCCGGCGACAAAGGGGGTGGCGGGCGTGAACACGACCGACGAGCCTCGGACCGCGAACTCGACCGTCCGTGTCCCGGGAACCGAGGACACGCTCACACCATTGGAGTGGACGACGGAGACCTGCAGCGTCTGCGGGGTCAGCGACGATTCCTTCACCGGAAGCGTGAAGTCGATCCGGATCTGTCCTGCCTCGGCCACGAGCGAGTCGGGCGCGGGCGTCATGGCCACGGGCAACAGCTCCACGGGAGGCACGGACTGGAGGGTCTCCTCGCCCGCCCCGGCCACGAAAAGGGTTCCCCCCACCCAGCCGATCCCCGACAGCTCCGCCCCCAGGTCGGTCGCCTGCATCCGTACCGGGTTCACCTCATCGGAGAGGTCGAAGACGTGGAGCTTGTCTCCCGCCGTGACGTAGGCGCGCTTCGCCCGCACTACCACCCGGCTGCGGACCCGCGCGTCGAAGAGGCCCGAGGACGGGTCCACCAGGATGCGCCCACGCAACAGCCCGGTGCGCGTGTAGATAGAAAGCGAGAGTCCGTCAGTCTGGGCTCCCTGGACGCTCGAGGTGAGCACGTAGAAGCGTTCGGGTCCCAGGTCCAGGGCAAGTGCATCCTGATCGAGCGCCACCGTGCCCTCCAGGCGCAGCTCGGGGGAGGCCGCGTCGAAGACCTGGACATGGCCCATGGCCGACTTGGTGTCCGTGGTCGTGACATAGGCATGTGTCCCTTCGAGCCGGACTCCCGTCGCCACGGTCTCTCCGAGGGTGGCGACCCGCCGCACGATGAAGGGGGTCTCCGGGTGTGAGACGTCCACCGCCGCGAGCCCCGACCGGCCGTTCGCCAGCAGTGCCAGGGGCCCGTCCACGTCGAGTCCGTACACGGGGTCCAAGCTCGAGAGCATGCCCAGCCGCAGCGGCCGCTCCTCCAGGCGCACGTCGAAGATCTCCATCCCGGAAGCGCCCGGGGTGGGCACGCCGACATAGAGCCGGTCTCCCACGAGCTTCAGGTCGGACACCTCCTTGGGAGGAAAGCCCGGCAAGGACATCGTCACGCCGATGGGGAGGTCGTACGAGAAGGTCCCCACCACCACCCCCTCCTCACCCGGACGCACCAGGGTGACAGGCACCAGGCCTGCTCCCGGAGCTCTCGGGGTGGTGAACTCCAGCGACGACAAATCCAGGACGTCGACGTCCACCCCCAGCGTGTCTCCCACGCGCACGGTGGTTCCCGGTGCGATGGCCTGTCCCGAGACCGACACCCTGACGCGCGTCTTGCCTTCCACGGGGCCGTGGCTCGGTCCCAGCGTCACCGTCCTGCCGACAAGTGAATCCAGGGCCAACAGGCCCGCCGGGAAGAAGGTCGTCGGTCCGCCCTGGTCGACCAGCCGGATGTCGGCGGGGCCCGCCGGGAGCGGAGGCAGCGTGAGCCGCAGTTCCCCGGTCTCCGAGCGAGAGACCGTCGCTGGCACGCCGCCCACCGTCGCCGCGCTCACGCCCTCCAGCTCCCGCCCGAGGACGGCGACCTGCTGCCCTCCTTCCGTCGACACGGTGGAGGGAGACATAGAAGCAATCACAGGCGCGCGAGCGCCGCTGTCCGCTGTGTGGAAGGTGGCGCGCAGGGGCACCAGCAGGGCGCCGCCGCGCTGGTCCGTCACCGACCTATCCACTTCCAGCGCGTACTGCGCGCGAGCCTGGAGGGGGGCCTCCAGGGTGGCGACAATCGCGTAGTCCAGCTTCGCCGGGTCGGCGCGGACGGAGAGCGTCAGGGGGACGTCGCCATCGGGGCCCTTCAACCGGACCGTGTCCGGGGTCACACTCGCGGCCGCCAAGGGGCGGCTCACCTGAACAACCCATCGCGCCAGTGACGGCGGCACGAGCGCGCCCCGTGCTGGCTCATGTCCTGTCACCAGCATGAACGGTGTCTCGAGCTCACTCAGCCGTGACTGCCCCGCGAGCAACAGGCGATCTCCCACGGCCAGGACATCCATGGCCGTCTCGGTGTTGCCGCCGCTGAGCAGCACGGGCTCGCGCATGTTCGAGACGTCGACCAGCACCACGCCGCCTTGATTGGCCGCGACGAACAGCACGTCTCCAACCAGCCTCAAGCGCTGGGGCTCTCCAGGAGTGTTCGACAGCGTCGTGTTGAACTCGATGCGCCGGATGAGCGTGGGGTGCTCCGCATCCGTGACATCCACGAAGGTGAGCCCGAACTCGGCGGAGGCCAGGATGGCGACGCCGTCTCGCACCACCACATCGGTGAGGTTTCCTTCCTCTCCCCACGAGCCCACCACCTCGGCGTTCGCGCCCGCCGAGGAGTAGATGAGCAGCGAGCCCCGCGGCTTCGTCGGGGTCGGCCCCGGGTAGCTGGTTCGCTGGCCACCGCGCGCGCCGCCGCTCATCGAGTAGTACGGCACGGGCGGCCAGGCCTGCGCCGCCTCGCATTTGGCGTACTTCACGCCCTGGTGGTTCCCCGTCACGACGTAGAGCCGGCCCTCCGCCACCGTGGCGCCATAGGGCTCGAAACCCTCCCCGCCTTCGTGGGCCACCAGCAAGGGGTCCGTGGGATCGCGTGCGTCCACGAGGAACAGGCTTCCATCTCCCCCCACCTGCTCCTTGCTGGGCTGACACGTCGATGACCCTCCGTTGGAGGGAGGATCTGTCAAGCCATTGGCGAGCACCCACGCCCCGGCCGGCGTCGGGACGACCCGTGTGGCGAGCAGCTCCTCCGAGCTGGGCAGCTTCGCGCGCCCCAGCAGGCCCAGGCTCATCAGGTCACCCTCGGGCCGTGGTTCCAGGGTCCCACGGCCATCCAGCACGGAGAGCCCGCTCAAACCATTGGCCACGTACAGCCGATCCCCAGATGTCGCCACGTCGAGCGAATCGGGCATGACCTCCACGTCGGGCATGGGCGTCTCGCGTGGCACCCAGTTGTTGAGGATGGCCACCAGCAGGTCGACCTTCCCCTCGTCCTTCGGGTCCGGATTCACAACGTGCGCTCCCGCCGCACGCGGGCGCCCGCGCAGTTGCACGTCGAGGGCCGCCATCCGGAAGGACTGGGGAATCAGCCCCCCTCCGGTGATGGGTCCCTGGTAGGGCTGCTGGAACTTGTTGCCGCTGTGGGCCGCGCCTCCCGACGAGTAGACGTAGAACGGCGACAAGGGACTGGGCGCGAGCGCGCCAGGGCGCACCGACAGCGCCCGCTCCTCCCCCAGGAACGGCAGGCCATACCCCACCTTGCTGGGGGCCACGCTCCGCTCCATGCCGTCCGGGGATATCAGCATCACCGGCGCATCTCCGAACGAGCCGGGTGGCGCCACGGCGGTGAGCCGCGTGGGCGAGTGCACTGTCACGCTCGTCGCGGGAATCCCTCGCACGCGGAGCTGTGTGGAGCCAAGCCCGTGGGCCCAGTCCGGAAGGAAGCCCTCTCCCTCCACCTCGACCGTGCTGCCGCCACGCGGGTTGAGGAAGCGGGGGCTCGCGAGGCTCGCCTGCAGCGGCACCGTGTAGAAGTAGCCACCCGGTCGCCGAGCTCGCAGGCCCGTCGCCGCGTTGAGGACCACCACGTCCGCCAGTCCGGCATCGCCGGCCGGAATCTCGACGCTCAGGCGGGTGGACGAGCGCGCCAGCACCTGCGCCTTCGCTCCGCCAATGTAGACCTCGGAGGAGGCATCAAAGTCGAAGCCCAGGACCTCGCTGATGACCCTGCCCGCGACAGGACCCACGCGGGGCTCCAGGCGGGTGATCCGCGGCGCCACACCCTCGGCCATGGCCGTCCGGAAGTCGACCTGGAGAGGGGCGACCAACGTCCGCCCATCTCGACTCCGAAGGGTCGTGCCGACGGTCAGGCGCATCTGTGCATCCGGAGGAAGCGGTGCGGTCAGTGGGATCACGATGGTGCTGCGTGCGTCCTGCGCATCTCCCGCATCCGGCACCACGGGCAGCGGGTTGCCGTTCGCGGTCAACTGGACCGCCGTGCCGACGGAGTCGTGAGCGACCGTGGTGGACAGCAGCACCGTGATGGACGTGAGGTCGAGTGGCACCACGGCGTCCGGCTCCACGCTCACGCTCACCACGGACAGGTCCGTCGCGGGGCCGAAGTCCAGCGACCATCCTCCGCCCGACGCCCGCTCGCGCAGGCTCACCAGCCGCCCACCAGGCGTCACCACCGCGGAGGTCGTGCTGCCGGGCTGTGCGCCCGTCACGTGATAGAGCAGCTTGGGCGCGGTGGGATTGCTCAGGTCGACGATGGCGACACCGGCGGCACCGGCCGCCACATAAGCAAGATCTCCCGCGAGACGGACATCCGTGGCGAACCCGTGGACATCCACCGAGCCCACGAGCGTGGGGTTCTCCGGCTGGCTGACATCGACCAGCACCAGCCCCGCGTCTCCAGCCGCCACCACCGCGAGCGCGCCGCGCAGGCGGATGCGCTGGACATTCAGCTCCAGCTCTCCCAGGACCGCGAGGGCACCCTCCACGGACAACGTCTGGAGCCGTCCACCCGCGACCGTCCCCGACGCCGTGCGCGTCCCCACCCCGACCACCGCCAGGCCGTCTTGGATGGCGACCACCTGGGCCCCCGCCTCGGACGGGAAGCGACGGATGGGGAACGGCTCATGGGAGATGTCGAAGGTGTGAAACCCCTGACTCGAGGCCGCCGCGAGCAGGCGGTCGCCGCGTGAGTCCACGCCGTAGACGCCAGCTCCTGGGATGGTGCGGGCTGCCACCAGTCGCGGAGCGGAGGGCCTGGAGATGTCGTATTCGTAGACCACGCCCGTGGGGCCTCCACTGGAGCCCCCCGTAGAAAGCAGACCGCTCGCGAAGAGCCTGTCCCCCTCCGACGGCGGATAGGACACCGCCCACAGGTCACCACCACCGATGCTCCCGATGACGCGGTCGTCGACGCCGTTCTTGTCCTCGTCCACCAGCTCCGCCTGGAGCTCCGGGGGAATGGCGATGCCGGCATCCGCCTTCGGGCCGCGCGTATAGAGGCCCGACATGTCGATGATGTCGAGGCCGCGGCTTCCCACCACATAGGCATGGGTGCCGATGACCACTGCGTCGCGCAGCGCGCCGCCGAGCGACACCGAGGCCCCCGTGGGTTGATCGAAGACGAAGGCATCCTCCAGAACCACCGTGGTGCCATCCGGGTTCTCCACCACGACGTCCGCCGGCCCCCGCTGGCCATTGGGGGTGTAGACCTCCAACCGATTCAGCCCCAGGACGCGAGTGAGGGACCCCTCCACTCCGTTGAAGCGAACCCGCACGGTTCCCGTGGGAGAGAAGCCGCGCCCCTCCAGGACCACCCGCGTACCGCCCGCGGTGGGGCCGCGCCTGGGTGACAGCCCGGTGAGCGCGAGTGACTCCGTGTAGAGGAAAGCACCGGGCCGCAGCACGGCGCCGCCCGAGGCACTCTTGAGCTCCAGCGTCGCGGCCCCCTCGACTCCTGGAGGCGTGCGCAGCGTGACCTGGGAGCCGTCCTCGGAGACGGTGACCTGGCTCGCCAGCAGGCCGTTGAAGCGCACCTCCAGCGGGCTGTCGAAGCCGCTGCCCTCGAGGGTCACCTGGGTTCCGCCCGCCGTCGGTCCCTGGCGGGGATGGAGGGCGGAGAGCGCCATGGGGACGGCGTTGCGAATGGCGGAGGTCTTGAACTCGAGCGTGAAGGTGCCCGGCATCGACGGCCCCGGGCTCTCGGGTTGGGCGCTCATGCCGCGAATGCCCGAGACGCGCAGCCGATAGGACGTCGCCGTGGCCAGCTCCAGGGTGGGCGAGATCGACAGCTCCACTCCCGACACGGCCGACGTCACGGGGACCTCGGCGCCCGTGGCGGAGCCGTTCATCTTCACGAGCTGGATGCGGGCGGTGGGCGACAGCTCCACCGGCATGTTGAAGGTCAGCCTCGGAACCTCGGTCGGACGGGCCGCCTCTTCACCCGCCAGGGGGCGGCTTGCCACCACCACCGGAAAGGGCAGCTCGATGATGGCGAGGCCATCGAGTGCCTCGCCTCGCTCCGTCTCTGAGATGGAGACCACCGCGACATCCCCTTCGATGTCCACGTCGGAGAGGCGGGTGCCGGGATACAGGTCGAGCGCATCGATGCTCTGGGGCACCGCGAGGCTCGAGGCCTCCACCAGTTGGAGGGCCGCGGGGCTCCCCTGCGCTCCGAGCGGCGACATGATGGCCGCCGCGACATGCTGGCTCGTGGAGGCACCGACGAAGACCCCCGAGGAGAGCAGCGGAGGAACCATGGCCTGGACGAACGGACGCGAGGCCGGCGTCAGGGACACGGTCCGCAGCGTTTGCGCGGCGGACAGCGCCTGCGTCCCGCGCATCGACACGCTTCCAAGGGCGTCCGTCAACTCACCCACCGCCGCCAGTCCTGGTGTCGTCAGGTCCACTAGGAGCGTGCCGGAAGCACCGTCCCGACGGGCCTGGACCAGCGCGAAGCGCCCGCTGACCGCCACGCGCTCCACGCTGACAGGAGCCATGGATCCCGCCATCAGGAAGCGTTGCTGGGCGCCCAGCAACACCGGCCGCTCCGGGGTGGCCAGGGAGAAGATCACCAGGCCCGCGTCGCCAGATGCGACGAGCGCGAGGTCTCCCGCGAGCGCGATGGAGTGAGCCGTTCCCTGGAAGGGCACTGCATCCAGGCGGGTGGGCGCGGAGCGATTGGTCAAATCGTACACCAGCAGGGACGGGCCCCCCTCCCCCACGACGTCGATGAACGGCAGCGTCGGCGCGTTGGCGACCACATAGGCACGCGTCCCCCGCACGGCCAGGTCCGAGGGCTCGTAGGGCGGGAGGATGGAAACTCCCCCCAGCACCGAGGCGCTCTCCGGAACGGAGACGTCCACCGCGCCCAGCCCTCCTGACATGCTCCGGGTCAGCAACTCCGCGGGAGTCTTGGCTTGCGCATGAACCTGAGCCGCGGACAGCACCCAGGCCGTCCTCTCACGCAGGGAGACCGCCAGCGGCGTGCCTCGCGTCAGGCGATGGTCGGGCTGTGTCTCTCCATCGATGCTTGGGTCGTAGCGTCCAATGATCGAGGCAACGACCAGCTTGCTGTACAGGAACGCGCCCGCGCTGAACGCACTCCCGCCATCCGGGTTCCGCACCACCACGTCCGCGGAGCCGAAGGCTCCGGGCGGAGTCAGTGCCTCCAGGCGGCCATGGGCAAGCACCCGGACCTGCGTCGCGGGCTCCCCGTTGAACGTCACCGTGGCGCCACGCTGGAAGCCACCGCCTGAGATCTCCACACGCGTGCCTCCGTCCACGGAGCCCGAGGCTGGCGACACGTAGGAGACCTGGAGGATGGGCAGGTAGACAAAGCCGCCGACCAGCGCCCCCTCCCCTCCATCGGGGTTCACCACCGTCACCACCGCGGGCCCCTCCTGCTGGGCGGGAACGACGACGCTCAAGCTCTTGCCGTCCTCGGCCACCGAGACCCCGCGCCCCTCGTCACCGGCGAAGTACACCTGGGCCCCTGGCACGAAGTGGTCGCCGGAGACGGTGACTCGCAGGCCCCCCTCCAGCGGGCCTGCCCCGGGTGACACCCTCGCCACCACCGGAGCGGGCTCCACGGTGGAGAGCGTCGAGAACCGGGCGATGAACGACTCGGCGAGCGGCAGGCCGTTGCCATTCGTCACGTCCTGGGTGACCGAGACGAAGTACGGCGTGGAGACCTCCAGCCGCGAGGAGGGCGTCAGCGTCACGAAGCGTCCATCCGTCGCGACCGTGGCCGTGATGACCCGGCCCAGGGTGGGGTCGGCCTCGCGAAGCATGACGGTCTGCGTGGTGACCGTGCCGGGTTTCGGCGGCGCGGAGAACTCAAGGGACACCACGGCCCCCACGGGAACCTGGGCGTCACCGTCCACGGGCGAGACTCGGGTGATGACGAAGTCGGGCAGTTTGTAGACAGCGGCTCCCTCGTCGCCGTACTGGGCGACGGGGGCACCTGTCTCGATCGTCACTCCACCCGCGCGCGGGAGGTTGGCGCGAACGAAGGTGGACGTCGTTCCATCCGAGCGGAGCACCGACGCGGACAGCAGCCCCTTCACGGGCTGGTTCGTGGCGTTGCGCAGAGAGGCGACCACTACCGCGAGGTTCCCGCTCACGGCCACGTCGGACAGGCCGGTGGCCAGCAGGTCCGCCCGCGCGGAGCGGTGCGGCAGGAGTGCGCGCACCAGCGGCTCGACGGGGTTGGAGACATCCACCACCGCCAGCGTGGCATTGGCATCCCGGCACGCCACGTAGGCGAGCGTCCCCTGGGTCACCACCCGGACCGCGTCGCCCGGCAGGGCCACGAAGCCGCTGGGACGGAGCCTGGGGTCTCGCAGGTTGTGCACCTGGAGCCCCGCGGGCCCCGCGGCCACCAGCAGCAGGTCGCCGAGGACGGCGACGTCCAGCGCGGGCCCCTCCGTGACGACGGTATTGAGACGCATCGGGGAGGCCTGAGCCGGCTCGCCCAGATCCACCACCGCCACCCCCACGTCCCCGTTCGCCACGAAAGCCAGACGCCCGGCCGAGGCGACGCCGTGAACGTCCTCTCCAGGAAGGTCGACCGAGCCCAAGCTCAGGAAGGGCGGCGTGACGAGGTCCAGCACCGTCAACCGGGGTGGGACGGAGCCGCCCCCCCGCGGGGCGGACCGGCTCGTGGCGACCAGCGCGAGGGTGCCGTGGAAGGCCATGGCCCGAGGAGGGCCCTCGACGTCGAAGGAGCCCAGGACGGTGGTCGTCTCCTGATCCACCTGCGTCACCGCCACCCGGTTCAAGGTCGTGCTGGGCAGATAACCCGTCACCCCCGACAGCACTCGCCGCGCCGAGTCCCCTCCCCGCAACACGGTCTGCGTGCCGAGGCCCGGGAACGGGTTGAAGGTCTGCGCGGGCGCCATGCCAATCTCCACCAGCCCGGGCATGGACTCACCGCGGTTCGTGCTCGGGTCCACGGCCGAGGCGCGGACCTGCCGCTGCGTGCCCGCGACACTCATCGGGACGAGCCACTCATGGCGATACAGCGGCCGCCCGGACGGCCCAGGCAGGGACACCGCGGCGGTTCCCACGTCGACACCGTCCACATGGAACGTCACGCTTGAAATCGCCGCGTTGTCGAGGGCCGCCGCCGCCATCGGCATCAGCGTCCCTTCGGTCACCACGTCGAGCTCTGGCGGTTCGACGAGTTCGACCGTGGGGGCCACGGTGTCTCGCACCGTGCCCAGGGTGACGATGTCCGACTGCGTCTCCTGGTCCGCCGAGTCGACAGCCACCGCCATCAACTTCAAGGCGCGGTTGCCACTGCCGACGTCGGGCTGGAAACTCGCCGCGAAGACGGTTGGCTTGCCCGCGAAGCCCGCGGGCGCGTTGGCGGTCGCGACCATGCGTCCATCCACGAAGAAATGGACGGCCTTGACGCGCTCCTCCACATCCCGTGCATCCGCCTCCACCCGCACCAGCGTGCTCTCGAAGATGGCGCTATCAGGCAGGGGCTTGACGATGACCACCGTGGGGGGCTGATCCTTCGCCACCACGCCCGACCTGGCTTCGCTCCAGTCCTCTTGCCCCGCCAGGTCCACGACGCGAGCACGGAACACCAGCGTCTGCTCGGCCTCGGTCCTGTCGGGTGTGTAGACGAACTGGAAGGGCAGCTGATGGCGCCGCCCCACCTCCACCTCTGCCTCTCCGGGTCGCGTGATGAAGAAGCCCACGCTGGCCACGGCCTCGATGTCGTCAGATGGATGCGCGGAGAGCACCGAGGGCCTTCCCACCACCAGACCCGACACCGGCTCCAGCGTCACCGTGGGCGGCTCATCCTCCACCACGCCGACCTCCACCATGGCCGCGCGCTCGTTGCCAGAGGTGTCCGTGGCCTTCGCCTCGAGGATCAGGTCGCTCTCCGCCAGCTCCCTCGGGACACGATAGTTGGCCACGAAGGGCGGCGCGGGCATCGTCGCCAGCCGGACTCCATTGATGGACAGGTCCACCCGAACCACCGCGACGTTGTCGTCGGCATCCGCCTCGATGCGCAGCAGCTGACCGGCCACGATCTCGGACTGGTTGGCGGGGGCACGGAAGCTCACGGTCGGGAGTGCCGTATCCGCCTGCACCTCCACTTCCTGGATGGGCGCCAGCGTCTCCTGGCCCGCGGTATCGCGTGCGCGCGCCTTCAGGACGAGCGTGCGTCCAGCCGAGCCCGGAGGCAGCGGCACCCGGAAGCGATAGGGCGCGCTGGTGCCGACGAAGGTCAGCGTTCCACCCAGCCCACCTTCCACCGTCGCTTCCACGGACTGGACGGCGACATCATCCTGGGCCGCCACGACGAAGGCGAAGTCGCGCCCCTGGGTCACCTTCTGGCCCTGGCGGGGCTCGGCGATGGCCACCGTGGGAGGCCGGTCCTCCACGACGGGCAACCTCACCACCTGGCTGCGGACCTCGTGAAAGAAGGAGTCCATCGCGAAGGCCTGGAGCTCCACGGCGTCGGCCCCTGCGGGCACGTAGACGAGGAAGGCGAACGGTGGGGCGCGAAGGAGGGTGTCCAGGAAGGCGCCATTGACCTTCAGTCGCACACTGGTGATCGCCACGTCGTCCTCGGCCGCGACCATCACCGCGACCAGGGACTGCGTCACCACCGGGCGGCCATCCGAGGGCGAGACCAGCGCCACCGAGGGAGCCTGGTCCCTCACCACGTCCACGAGTTGGAGGGCCTGCTCGCTGGCATTGCCCGCGGAGTCACGAACCCTCGCGGCGATGAGGAACGGGGCCGAGTCCCCCGCGCCCAGCTCGCTGAGCCTCGGCAGCGTGAAATCCGCGCTCACCACCGGACTGGCAACGGAGTACCCACCGCTCTCGATGGCATTCTCGGGCGGGAAACCTCCCGCGCGGCGGATGACCTTCAACGTGTCCAGGGTGGGGCCCGCGAGGATCTCCACGTCTTGAACGAAGGTGTCATCCGTCCCCACGACCTCGATATGGACGGGACTCCCCTCCACCAGGTCCTTGCCCAGGGAGGGAGTCAGGATGATCGCCTGGGGAAGCGTGGTGTCCGCGACCACGCGGACGACCTGCTCCATCACCGTGTCATGCCCTTCCAGGTCCGTGGCGATCGCACGGAGCACGAGCCCGACGTCGGGCCGGGTCGGGTCCATTTCCACGAAGCCAGGCGGCAACATGACGCGGCCACGAAACTCCTGGAGCAGCGCGCTGTCCTTGTAGGGCGCGGACAGGGATGCGATGGCCGCTCGCAACGCAGGATCACGCGCCAGTGGAAACCCGGCTTCGGGACTGCCATCCGTCGGGAGGGTTTCGATCAGCCGCGCCTCGATGCGGGGCACGGTCAGCGCGAGCTGCCCATTGATGAAGAACCGAACGCGCGCCACCGAGGTGTCGTCACCCGACACCGCGGAGAGCTGCAACGAGATGCTCCCCTCGGTGAGCGTCGCCCCCGGGGCCGGGCTCGCGATGGCGAGGGCCGGCGCCGTGGGCTGGCGCCCCTCGACGAGCAGCTGGGTGCTCCGGACGACCCCCTGGCTGTCCTTCGCCGTCACCACCAGGGCGGTGGCCGCACCGTTGGCCCCCGTGGGCGGCATGAAGTCGAGGCCGTGGGAGAACGTCTTCTGTCCCGCCGCCAGGTCCTGCTCGAAGATGCGCTGGCCCGCATAGTGCGCTTCCACCCGGACGAGTCCCACGTCGTCCTCGGCGGCCACCTGCACGCGATGCGCGGCGCCTTGCAGCAACCGGACATGGCCCGTGCGCAGTTCCACCTCGGGCACCGCGCGATAGCTGCCCGCGACGTCTCCGCCCAGGTGGTACTCCAGCCGGGACAACCCCACCTTCGGCCCCTGGTCCGCGGCGATCTCCAGGAAGACAGTGGAGGACGTGGTGGTGTTGCCAGCGCGGTCCTCGGCCACCGCGATCAACTGGAGCGGCGTGCCCAGCGTCGCGGTAGGCACGCTCAACGGAAAGGACACCGATCCAAGCCGGATGCCTTCACGGACGCCACGGCTGACGCCGTCCACGAGCAATTCGATCCGGCGGACGTCGACCTCGTCCTGCGCCTCGACCTGGACATTGAACTCCTCCTGACGCACGCGGGACGTCCCCGTCAGCGGTTGCGTGATGCGCACCGTGGGACCGCGAGCATCCGCGCCCACCCGTACCTGCCGGCTCCGCACCGCCACCGCACCCGCGAGGTCCCTCACCGCGAGCGTCAGGAGCGCCGGGCTGGGTGCCCATCCTTCGGGCATCCGCTGCTCGGCGCTCGACGTGCCCACCTGTCCTGGCTGGACACTCATGGCCCAAGGGCGAACCGTCAGCCGCTCCCCTGCCGCCACGGCGCGGACCTGAACGAAGTTCGTCTCGTAGCGGACTCCCACCTCGGTGATGGCCGCGGCCGAGCCCGCCCCCGAGGGCAGAAGGGTCACCTTGACCTCTTCGACCTGGAGACCCGCCGGGAAGGTCAGCACCTCCGCGTGCTGCGGAGCAGTGCCCAGGTTGAACGTTCGCCGTCCTCCGGGGTTCGCCGCGAGGAAGGCCTGGACCTGCGCGTTGTCCTCCAGCCCTGGAACCAAGGTGAAGCGATAGCTCACCTCGCCACGCAAGCCGGCGGCCGCCTCGAGCGGCGCGGAAAGCACCAGCCTTCGGGGGGACGCCCCCAACTGCCCCGTCAAGGGAGGCTGGACCTCCAGCGCCGTCGGACCAGCGCGCAGGTCGAAGACCTGGGCCTCTCCGAGTTCGAGGCGAACCTGACCGCCGTAGAGCCCACCCGTGGCAGCGGGCGTTGGGAGAAGGAAGTGTCCATCGGCGCCGAAGCTCGTCGGGGCCCGCGTCGACGCCACCAGCCAGGCCGCGGAGACGCCCGTATCCTCCTCGACCTCCACCTTGACCTGCTGCGAGGCCTCCTCGGTCAACGACGCATTTTCGGCGGGCTGCACCCAGCGAATGCTGGGCGCGGTATCCGGGATCAGCTCACACGTCAGCGTCGCGTGGGTCGTGCGCCCCACCAGGTCCGTGGCCTGGGCCTTCATCGCGTAGGTCCGCGGCCCCCCCACGCCCAGCGCGGGCAGGGTCAACGACCAGGACCGCGTCAGTCTCGCGACGGGCTCGAAGGCTGGAAGCGAGAGCGCCGTCCCATCCGCCTCGACCGCCAGGGCCTTGACCTTGCCGTCGTCCATGGCTTCTGCCTGGAGCGTGACGGAGGAGCCCGCGACGCACGTCCTCGCCGACGGCGTTCCCGTCAACCGCAGCGTCAGGCTCGGGGCTTCCGTGTCCTGGGTCTCCACGATCTCGAAGACCAGCTCGCGGGTATCGGTTCCGTTCCCCGCGGGATCCAGCGCGCGTGCCGTCAAGCGATGAATGCCCGGAGCCCTGCCGCTGAGGTCGAGCGTCCCCTCGAAGCTGGCCAGGAATCGACGGCTGGTGATGATCTCCCCAGGTGACAGGGGGTTGGGTGTGCGCGTCTCCTCATGGCGGGAGTCCTTCACCACCAGGACCTCCGCGCCTCCGTTCGTCACGACAGGCTGGCCATCCAATGTCAGGCCGACCTTGGACACACGGACGTCGTCGCCCACCTCCACCCGGAGCCCCAACGCACCGTCCTTTCGAACCGTGAGCCGCTCCCCCTCTGGACGAGGCAGGGGCGTGACGAGCACCGCAGACGGGGCCTCGATATCGCGAATCACCTGGAGGTGGACCTCCGCCTTGCCCGTCCGCCCTCCGGTATCCACCGCCTCCACGCCCACCGACGGCGGCAACCCCTTGCTGATGATGGGGGCTCGTACATCCAGGAGCTGCTGGCCGTTCAGCACCAGGGGCATTCCTGATTCCGGGAGGGGCTTCTCACGCACGCCTCCGGACAGCCCCACGAAGCCGACCACGCCATCATCGTCCCCCAGGGTGAAGGCCAGGGTGACGTCCTCGCCCTCCTTGTAGGGCGTCCCGGGAGCAGGCGCGAAGATGCCCACCACGGGCGCCTCATCCTTCACCACCGGAATCTCCAGCAGGCGCTCCGCGGTGAGCCCGGAGGAGTCCATGGCCACGGCCCTGAGCGTCAGCTTCCCGCCCACGAGGCTCTCGTTCACGGGCACCGTCCAGCGGTACACCGTGTAGAGCCCCTCCATCGTCCCCATGGTCTGCACGCCCAGGCTGGTGGACGAGAACAGCTCCACCTGCTGCACGGCGACATCGTCCGACGCGGCAAGCTCCACCTGGAGTGGGCGGCCCGCGAACACGGGGGCTCCTGGCGAAGGCGCACGGAAGGTCAGCAGCGGGGCCCGCGTGTCCTCCTCGATGGAGAGGGAGTGCAGCGCCGTCTGGACATGGGTTCCATCCGTCGCCCGCGCCTCCAGAACAACGGAGCGGGCGGGGAGCGCCACGTTGACGGCGAAGCGATAGGGAGGCGCGGTGGCAACACCCACGCGCTGCCCGTCCATCCACAGCTCCACGGAGGTCACCCCCACGTCGTCCCGCGCGCTCACCTCCACGTCCACGCGAGTACCGGCGGTGGCTTTTGTCGGAGTGGTTGCGATGAAAGACACCGCGGGCGCGGTGTCTTCCTGGGCGAGCACACGAATCGCTGGCGCCGAGCCCTGGTTGCCAGACGCGTCGTAGGCCCTCGCCGTCAGCACGTGCGTCTGCCCTGGCTGGAGCCTGGAGGCATCCACCAGCGCGTGCGTGACAAACGAGCCACGCACCCCGCCGTTCTCTCCAGGCGAGCTGTCCGTGTGGACCAGCACGTCGTCCAAGCGCAGCTCCACCTTCACCACGTCCACATCGTCGAGTCCGGCCACGGTGACGAGCAGATCCTGGGTCTCTGGAACCCGGGCCTGATCTCGCGGAACGACGAACGAGACAGAGGGCGGGGTTGCGTCTGGAACGACGAAGAACGTCACCTCCACCCGCGTCGTGAGGCCCGAGGCATCACGCGCCCGCGCAGTCACCGTGAGCGGGGTCTGCTCCTTCACCACGGGCAACGCATACGAGACGCGATAGGGCTCCACGGCGGAGTTCCCCACGGGGACGCCGCCTACCGTCCAGACGACCTCCACGGCTCCCGCCGTGTCATCCACCACCTTCGCGGACAGCTCGATGAGCGAGCCTCCCACCCAGGTCGCGGAGGAAGCGGGGCTGAGGATGGCGACCTGCGGAGGTCGATCCGCCTTGACGGTGACGTCCACTCGCTGCCTGCGCTCCTGCCCCGCGCTGTCGGTGGCGACCACTTCGAGGTGACGAACCCTCCCCACGTCTTGCGCCAGGGGTGTCCACCGGAGAGAGAACGGTTCGACGCCCAGGGACGTACCTCCCACGCTCCCCCGAGTCAGCCGGACGGAGTCGACCGAGGTGCCATCCACCCACAGTGTCACCAGGGTGCCAAACGCCATCGCGTCGTCGCTCACCGTTCCCGCCACCTGCATGGGGACGGCGGCCACCGCCTCCGCGGTGGCTCCGCGCGGCTGCTGCAAGGTCAGCAACGGTGGCGCGTCGGAGACGACCCGCACCAACAACGTCTCCGAGCGAACCAGCGCGCCCGCGCGGTCCAACGCTTCCACGCGAAAGGCCACGCTCGAACCCGCGGTGCCCTGCCGGGGCGTGAACACAAGCTCCCAGAGCGGCACGGCGATGGCTGCACCGGTCACCGGGTGTTTGCGAATCTCCACCCGAGGCATGTCGACCGTTCCAGCAGTCGCATCATCGACGTAGTAGCGCACCAACTGGAAGTCGTCCGACGCCAGCCCACCACCCATCCAGTCCCCACTCGTGACCCGGAGGACCTGGGGCAACCCCTGGACCAGGAGCGCGCCTGGCGCGGGCATCTCAATGGTGATGGGCTGGCTGCTGGGCGTCGGAGTCCCCGCGACCTTCACCTTCAGCTCGTTTCCCACCACCCGCTTGCCTTCGCTGTCCACGACCGCGGCGGAGAGCGTGAGGGTCGCCCCTCCGTAAGGTGGCGTCTGGACACGCAGCGCGTACGGGGCTTGCGTCACGCGCCCCGCGGGCGCCCCATTGACCAGAAACTCCACGTAAGCCACGGCGATGTCGTCCGTGGCGGTGGCGTGGAGCTCGAATGCGCTGCCCGCGGTGACACTCGAGGGAGCGACGACGCGCACGGTGGGGGCTCCATCACGCACGACGACGTCGACGTAGACGGGCTCGATCCCATCGCGGCTCGCTCGAAGGCGCGCAACCCCCGGGCGGATACCCGACACCCGGCCGTCGCGGCCCACGGTCGCCACGTCTTCTCGCTCTGACGTCCACACCGTTCCCAGGACTCCGGATGTGAGGTCGACGAGCCGATCATCCGTGAGGACGCCGACCAGTTTGAGCTGGGTGTCGCCGCCCACGCGTGACACCTGCGGCTGGGACGGCTCGATTCGCAGCGAGGAGAGGTCGGCGTCGGAGTCGACGATGATGTCCGCGGTGGCCGTGGCCCCCGCGAAGCTCACGGACACCTGCCCCGTTCCATCCTCCTTCGCCTGGACGAGCCCTTCTGGAGAGACGACGAAATAGCGGGAGTCGGAGGACGTATAGACCACCCCCTGCCTGGGACCGCTGAGGTCCACATCCCCACCCAGCGCGAAATGGCCCGTGACCTTCAGCGGAGCAGTGGTGCCATACCCCCCCTTCAGCAACAGGGGCGCCGGGCTCACGGAGATACCCACGAGCGGATCAAAGGCCCGCCCGCTGGTGAACTCGACCGCCGATGTATTCACCACCCGTCCGTACGGGTCATGAACCGCCACATCGGCCACGACGACGCCATCCCCGGGGACCTTGACCCCCTCGGGAAGCGTGATGACGAAGTCCACCTGCCCCGTCCCCTGCACACGAGGACGCCCCACCTCGCGGCGCACGCTCGTGAATGCCACGGACTCCGCGTCGCTCAGGCTGCCGTGCACGCGCCGCAGGGCCTCGACCGAGGCCCCTACAAGCGACAGCTCGGCATGGGCGAGCTGCCCCTGGGCGGTGACGCGCACGAGCAATTGCGTGAGGTCCGCGCTCGCATTGACCTGGATGGAGCCCGCCGGCAAGACGAGGGGTGGAGTGCCCAGATCATAGTGCGCCAGCAGGGGCGAACCGGTGCCGCCACTGACGGGTTGGGCCTCGACGTCCACCACGGCGTCCGCAGGCAGCTCGCGCCGCAGGGGAACCCGAAGATGGAAGGGGATGGCACCCGCGAGGTCCTGATCAACGATGACGTCGCGCACATCCACGAGAACTCCCGTGGAAACGGAGGTCGCCTTCACTGCCACCCGAAGCTGGGTCACGCCCCCTTCGGCCGAGAAGCCGAGGTCCAGCGCGTTGATGCCCGGCCGGAGCGGCACCAGGGGAAACGTGGTCGCGACACGCGCCTGTGCATGGGCGACGGAGCCCACCACCACGCCTACCATCAAGATGACGCGGGTCAGGAATTGCTTCGAAAGCTTAAGGAGCACGGCTCCCCCTCGATTCCTACACGGAAGACCGCTGTTTGCCGCGTCAGCGGCGCGCCGCGCCGCTGGTCTCAGCGGTCGTGGTTGTCGCGTCGCCCTCTTCCAACTTGACGTGGGCCGCCGTCCGCAGGCGCGTGAGCACCTGGGACAGGACCTTGCGCTGGCCACCTGGTCGCATCTGCCCCAGCACCGCCGCGCGAACCTCTTCGAAGGCGGGGACCCTGGCGGGCCGCCGATCCAGCAACACCAGCACGCAGGCACCTTCGGGGGACTCCACCACTCCGGATACGGCTCCGACCTTCGTCAGCGCCAGGGCCGCCCTCTCCTGCGGCTCGCTTCCCAGTTCGCCGCGGGCCAGCAACCCCAGGTCTCCACCGCGAATCCGCTCCGGCCCTTCCCCGTCCGCCGCCACCTTCCCCACCGGCTCCCCCGCCAACAGGCGCTTGCGCAACCCGTCGACGCGAGCCCTTGCCTGCTCCCAGGCGCGCTTGGAGCCGCCAGGCGCCACGGCCACCAGCACCCGGGCCACCCTCAGTCGCTCCGGCTCAGCGAAGCGCTCCACGTGGGCTTCGTGGAAGGCGCGGGCCTCTGCCTCAGTGGGGGCCGCCAGGGCATGCTCCTCCTTCGCCAGGAGCGCCTCGATGCTCAAGCGTTCCTCGAATTCCCGTACCTGCCTGCGAATTTCGGGAGTCGCGGTCAATCCCTGGCGCGCGGCCTCGATGGCCAGCAAGCGTTTGTCGACCAGCGACCGGATGAACTCCCGACGACCAGGTCCTGTCTCGAACTTCGCGCGCAGCGAGGGAGGAAGACGCTGGCTCTCTCGCTCGACCTCGGCCACGGTGAGTATGCCGCCTTCGAAGCGGGCCGCGACTGGCCCTGCCTCGGAGACATCCGTGACGGGCGCCTGCTTCTCACAGGCACCACCGCCGAGCAGCCCACACACGATGACCGCCCCGAACCATACCCGTTGTAACATGTCCCCATGCCCGCCCGCGTCAGACGCAGGTCAACCGCCAGCCATCGTCCGCAGGACGCTCATATATCAGAAATCTGACATTCAGACTCGATATTCACAGTTTTTCGGGCAGGTATCCCAACAGTGAAATCACTTCTTCTCTCAGGCGCTCTGGAGTCCCGATGAGGTCGGCTGCCTGCCCTTGTGCAAGCCGGTGCTGCTGGGCTTTGTAGGAGTGTTTCTCGATGACACTCTTTTCGGCTATGTCTGGGTAACGCTCGCGGTGTTGGTGCATGTCCCCTTCGCTTCACTCCCCGGGGTCCTGCTCAGGGCCGTGACAGGGATTGGACGAACTTCGTCTTCACGTTCGTCACCTTCCCCGAGCGCTCCAGCACGCCCTGCCCCACGATGAACAGGGCGCCGTGGATCTCCTTGCGGCACCGCTCATACACATCCGGAGGCACCACCAGGTTCGCAATCCCTGTCTCATCCTCCAGCGAGATGAAGCACATCCCTCGCGCCGTCGGCGGCCGCTGGCGGCAGATCATCATCCCGCCCACCGACACCGTCTTTCCAGAAGACACCTGCTTCAGTCCCTCCGCCGTCACTGCCCCCAGCTTCTTCAGCGTGGGCCGCAGCAGCTCCAGCGGATGCTTCTCCAGCGACAGTCCCACCGTGTCGTAGTCCGCGCAGACGCGGGCGAACACATCCATCGACGGCAGTTCCACCTCCGTGCCGTCCATCGACATGCCGAAGAACAAGTCATCCGAGTCCAGTGGCCCCAGCGCCTGGATGTCCCACAGCGCCTTGCGACGTGAGCCACAGAGCGAGCCCAGCGCTCCCGCCAACGCCAGCCGCGTCAGCTCATGCCGGGGAATCCGCGCCCACCGAGCCAGGCTCCCCACGTCCGGGTATCCCTCCCCTCGCCCCGCCTCCACCCGCCGTCCCGCGGACTCGCCCAGCCCCTTCACCATCCGCAGCCCCAGCCTCAGCGCCTTCCCCCCGTCCTCCAGCGTGCAGTCCCACCGCGAGCACTTCACGTCCACCGGCCGCACCTCCACGCCGTGCCGCTGCGCGTCCGCCACCAGCGTGTGCGGCGCATAGAAGCCCATGGGCTGCGAGTTCAGCAGCGCCGTCGTGAAGGCCGCCGGGTAGTGGCACTTCAGCCAGCTCGACGCATACGCAATCAACGCGAAGCTCGCCGAGTGACTCTCCGGGAAGCCGTAGTGCGCGAAGCCCCGGAAGTTGTCGAACCACTCCTCCGCCTGCGCCCGCGCATACCCTCGTGACAGACACCCTTCCACGAAGCGTCCCCGGTACTGCAACAACATCGACTCCGCGCGCTTGTGGCTCAGCACCCGCCGCAGCCCATCCGCCTCCTCCGCGGAGAAGCCCGCCGCCACCATCGCCAACTTCATCGCCTGCTCCTGGAAGAGCGGCACCCCCAGCGTCTTGCCCAATATCTCCCGCACCGCCTCGCTCGGGTACACCACCGTCTCCTCGCCGTTCCTCCTGCGCAGGAAGGGGTGCACCATGTTCCCGACAATCGGCCCCGGGCGGATGAGGGCAATCTCCACCACCAGGTCGTAGAACGTCCTCGGCTTCAGCCTGGGCAGCATGTTCATCTGCGCCCGGCTCTCGATTTGAAACACCCCGATGGTGTCCGCCTCGCACAACATGTCGTAGACCTTCGGGTCCTCCGCCGGAATCGTCGCCAGCGACAGCTCCCGCCCGTGGTGCTCGCGAATCAGCGCGAAGCACTTCGACAGCGCCGTCAACATCCCCAGCGCCAGCAGGTCCACCTTCAAGAGGCCAATCGAGTTGATGTCATCCTTCTCCCACTGGATGACCGTCCGCCCCGCCATGGCCGCGTTCTCCACCGGCACCAGCTCCGTCAGCGGCTCCCGCGTCATCACGAACCCGCCCACGTGGATGGACAGATGTCTGGGAACGCCCTCCAGCTCCGCCGCCACGGACAACGTGCGCTGCACCCGCCGGTCGAACGCGGACAGCCCCGCCTCCAGCAACACTTCCGGCGTCACCTGGAACCCGTGCGCCGCGGAGACCTTCGACAGCCGGTCCACCTGGTCCAATGACAACCCCAGCGCCTTGCCCGCCTCCCGCAGCGCCAGCCGCCCGCGATAGCAGATGACCTCGCACACCATCCCCGCCCGGTGGCGCCCGTGCTTCTCGTACACGTACTGGAGCACCTCCTCGCGCCGCTCGTGCTCGAAATCCACGTCGATGTCCGGCGGCTCCTTGCGCGCCATGCTCAGGAAGCGCTCGAACAACAACCCCATCCGCACCGGGTCGATGGCGGTGATCTGCAGCGCGTAGCAGACCGCCGAGTTCGCCGCACTCCCTCGCCCCTGACACAGAATCCCCCGCCGCCGCGCGAAGCCGACGATGTCCCACAGCGACAGGAAGTACCCCGCGAAGTCGAGCGCGGCGATGAGTCGCAGCTCGTGCTCTATCTGCTTCACCACCTCCGGCGGCACCCCCGACGGGTAGCGCACCGCGAGCCCCTCGTACGTCAGCGCCCTCAAGTGCTCGTCCGCCGTCCGCCCCTCGGGCAAGTCCTCCTCCGGGAAGCGGTAGCGCAGATCATCCAGCGACGCCCGACAGCGCGACGCCAGCTCCACCGTCCGCTCCAGCGCCTCCGGCCGGTCCGCGAACAGCCGCGCCATCTCCCCGGGCCCCTTCAGCGTCCGCTCCCCGTTGGGCCACAGCCGCGTCCCCGCCTGATCCACCGTCGTCCCGTGCCGCACCGCGCTCAGCACGTCCTGGAGCGGCTGACGGCGTCGGTGGTGCGTGTGCACGTCGTTGTGCACCACCAGCGGCACCCCCAGCTCCCGCGCCAGCACCTCCGCGCGCGCCTCCCGCGCCGAGTCCCCCGCCGACAGCGTCCGGCACAGCCCGACATGGAAGCGCCCCGGGAACGCCTCCGCCAACGACGCCACCCGCTCCACGGGCGCCGGCTCCGGCAACAGCGCGAGCAACCCACCCGAGCGCTCCGCCAGCGCCCGCCACGGCAGCCCCGCCTCCCCCTTGGGGTGCGTCATCCGGCTGCGCGACACCAGCGAGCACAGGTTCGAATAGCCCCCCGAGTCCGCCGCGTACACCACCACCGGAGGCCCGTCCTCCAGCGTCAGCTCCGCCCCGAGGATGAGCCGCAGGCCGTGCTCCTTCGCCGCGAGGTGGGCCTTCACCGCCCCGTACAACCCATCCGCGTCCGTCAGCGCCAGCGCGCTCAGCCCCAGCCGTGAGGCCGTGAGCACCAGTTCCTCCGGATGCGAGGCGCCGCGCAGGAACGAGAAGTGGGAGCGACAGACGAGTTCGGCGTAGTCCACACCCGATCAAGACACTGAGCGGGCGTTCAGGCGCTAGGTCGGATCTTCGTTCAGCGACCGGATGACTTGGTGGGTTGAGGCAAAGCGCACCGCCCTCGAAGCACCGCCGACGTTTCCGGACAGCCCCCCGTCCGAGCCACGCGTCCAAACCCAGACATGCCATCCCGAGACATGGCTTCCGTGTCCGCGCAGCAACGCTCAACTCCTGAGAATCCCTGTCACCAGAGTGCCGGGTGCCTACCGTCGTTGACCGCGCGGCGCGCCTGTTCTCCGTCAGGCGCACGTCGCAACGGGCGGCATCGGCCCATGTCGCCACACCACCTCTGTCGACGAGGAGGACGTATGTCCTTGCACGGCCTCATCCGCATCGCCCTTCCCTTCACCCTGCTCCTGGCGTCCGCCCTGCTCTTCCCCGCGCTCGGGCTGGGCGGAGAGACGCAGGCCGCCTCGCGCAAGAGCGCCCCCTGCGGCACGAATCGCGAGCTGTATCTGGGCACCTACAAGGGCCGTGTGTTCAAGGAATGGCAGACACCCCTCACCGACGAGCAGCTCAAGGACCCATTGACTCGCATGGCCAATGACGCCCTGCTCAAGAACAACTACACGCTCACCGTCCGCTTCCTGCGCGACGCGCGGGGCGCCTACCAGGCGGAGACGCTGGTGCAGTTCGACAGCCTCACCCCCGACACCGTGGGCCCCAGCCACAAGGACACCAGCAGCTACCTGCTCAACCTGGACCGGGAGCCCGCCAAGGTGGAGTTCGTCGTGACGCGGCGGCCCGCGAAGACCTACGCCACCCGACCCCAGGAACAACCCCGCACCGGAGGCATCGAGAAGACCACCTCCCGGCCCAAGCCCACCAGCCACACACTGGTCTTCAAGGAGACCCTGGCCCTGGACGCCCTGGACTGCGACAGCGGCGGCGTCCCCCAGCGCCTGCTCTTCACCCGGACCATCGGCGGCCAGCAGCCCATCGTCGAAACGCGGGAGCTGTTCCGCACGAAGTAGGCGCCTCTTCCCTCCCGGGGAGGCCCCTGAAGAAGCAGTCCGGTCCTTTCGGCCAGGCCCGTCCGCGTTTGACAGGACGGTGAACCGGCTGACAAAGAGATCTCCATGGACCTGACTCCCGCCGCCTGGCAGCTCTGGATTCTCGCCGCCCTCCTCTGCGGCGGGCTGGAAATCAAGCTGTCCGGTTTCGGACTCGTCTGGTTCGGGGCGGGAGCGCTCGTCGCCTCGCTCGCCGCGGCCCTCGGGCTGGGAGGCTTCCTCCAGGTGGCGCTCTTCTCCACCGTCTCCATGGGCCTGTTCGCCGCCTCGCGCACCCTGTTCAAGAATGTTTTCATGCGGAACGCTTCGCATTTGAAGACGGGGGTCGAGGCCATGGTGGGGCAGGAGGCGGTGGTGATGGAGGCCATCGGGGCGCCGCACGGCGGGACGGTGCGCATCAACGGCGAGCTGTGGACGGCCCGCTCGCTGTCCGGCGCCATCCCCGAGGGAGAGCTCGTCACCGTGGAGCAGGTCGAAGGACTCAAGCTGTGGGTGCGCCGCCCTTCGGCGACGTTGTCGGTTCCCGCGGCGGAACAGAAACAGGAGAAAGTCTGATGGATCCACTGACCTTTGTGATTCTCACCGCCCTCTTGGGGCTCGCGGGCTTCGTGCTGTACACCTGCGTCCGCATCGTCCCCCAGGCCAAGGTCATGGTGGTGGAGCGGCTGGGCAAGTTCCACGGCGTCGCCACCAGCGGCCTCAACCTCCTCATCCCCTTCCTCGACAGCCCCCGCCCCATCGAGATGCGCACGGGCAACCGCTACATGCGCAGCACCATGGTGGATCTGCGCGAGCAGGTCATGGGCTTCGAGACGGTGCAGGTCATCACCCACGACAACGTCAACATGGAGGTCGGCTCGGTCATCTACTACCAGATCGTCGACGCCGCGAAGGCGCTGTACCAGGTGGAGAACCTGGCGCTGGCGATTGAGCAGCTCACCATGACGAACCTGCGCAACGTCATGGGCAGCCTGACGTTGGACCAGACGCTCACCAGCCGCGAGACGGTGAACACGCGGCTGCGCATGGTGCTGGACGAGGCCACGGAGAAGTGGGGCGTGAAGGTGACGCGCGTGGAGCTGCGCGAAATCGAGCCGCCCCAGGCCATCAAGTCCGCCATGGCCAAGCAGATGACCGCCGAGCGTGAACGCCGCGCCGAGGTGACGAAGGCCGAGGGCGACAAGGCCGCCGCCATCCTCCAGGCCGAAGGCCAGAAGATCTCCCGCATCCTCCAGGCCGAGGGCGAGCGTGACGCCGAGGTCGCCCGCGCCGAGGGCCACAAGCGAGCCACCATGCTGGAGGCCGAAGGCAAGGCCGAGGCCACGCGCCTCACCTTCGAGGCCATCCACAACGGCCGCGCCACCCCGGAGGTGCTCGCGCTGCGCTACATGGAGACCCTCCAGGAGATTGGCAAGGGTGACAACAAGATGTTCATCCCCTACGAGGCCACCGCCACCCTGGGCGCCATCTCCGTCATCAAGGAGGTCTTCTTCGCCAAGGACGACGAGGCCCAGCGCCCCGCCGCGTCCCAGGGAACGCGTCCCACCGCGGCGTCCCTGAGCGCCCAGAGCATCGCCCGGAGCAACGTGCTCGCCGAGCCCGCCACCCTCTCGGGCACCAGCGCTCCGCAGGCCCGGCGGCCGCGTCCTCCCTCCGGGCAGGACGAGTAGTCCGCTGTCGGGAACCCGTCTTGCTCGCCGTCCAGGCAGGCCCGTGAGCAAGACGGGGTTGCAATCCGCCCCGCCGCACGCCATAGATTTCGACGCACGAATCCACCGGAGGGCCTGACACCCCCTCCCTACGCGAGGTTGACGCACCCTTGAAGCTGAGCCGCTGAGTCCCAGGTCTTTTGGCCTCACCGCGCAGGGCCGCCCCTACGGGCTGGCTCGCGTCCTGGATTCAGGAGCTCGCTTCTCATGTCTTCCCTTCGCGCGCATCGCGTGTCGTTCGCCTATTCCGACGCTGTCTCCGTCCTCACCGAAGTCGACTTCCACCTGACGTCCGGCTGGACGGGGCTCGTGGGCGCCAATGGCGCCGGCAAGTCCACCCTGCTGCGGCTGCTCTCGGGGGAGCTGACGCCCACCGAGGGGCACATCCAGTCCGAGCCCCCCTCGCCCACGCTGCGGCTGTGCCGCCAGGAAGTGGAGGCGCTGACGCCGGACATCATCGCCTTCGCCGAGGCATGGGACTCGCTCGCGCGCAGACTGCACGGGCAACTGGGGCTGGACGTCTCCGCGCTGGAGCGCTGGTCCACGTTGTCACCGGGCGAGCGCAAGCGGTGGCAGGTGGGCGCCGCCCTGGCCGCGGAGCCGCACGTGTTGCTGCTCGACGAGCCCACCAACCACCTGGATGCGGAGGCGCGAACGTGGCTCGTCTCGGCGCTGAAGCGCTTCAAGGGCGTAGGCGTCGTCGTGTCGCATGACCGGCCGCTCCTGGAGACGCTCACCACGTCCACGCTGCGCGTCCATGGCGGCGATGCTCGACTGTGGCCCGGGGCCTACTCCGCGGCGAAGCAGCACTGGGAGGCCGAGCGCGAGGCGGAGGTCGGCGTCTATCAGCAGGCTCGCGCCGAGCAGCGACGCGCGGCGCGGCTGCTGGACCAGGCCCGACGGGAGCAACAGTCCGCCGATGCCTCCCGCAGCACGCGCAAGCGACTGAAGGACAAGAACGACAACGACGCGCGCTCCATGGGCGCGTCCGTCGTCGCGGGCTGGGCGGAGAACCATGCGGGCCGCCGCGTGGGCATCCAACGCCGGGAGTTGGAGCGGGCCACCGAAGCCGTGGGGGAGTTCACCGCGGACAAGACGGTGGGCCGCTCCGTCTTCGTCGACTACGTGCGCTCTCCCAATCCGTGGCTGTTCACCGTCGACCTGCCGGAGCTGCGGGCCGGGGACGTGACGCTGCTGGGCCCGGTGAAGCTGTCGGTGGGCCGCGAGGCGCGCGTGCGAATCGAGGGGCCCAACGGCGCGGGCAAGAGCACGCTGGTGCG
>Ga0126314_10000227_pt1 | contig 28777 bp, 17 predicted proteins | sample Plot105B_FD_92535 | JGI IMG/M metagenome (GOLD analysis project Ga0126314, IMG submission 92535) | Serpentine soil microbial communities from UC McLaughlin Reserve, CA, USA - Plot105B | ecosystem: Environmental > Terrestrial > Soil > Grasslands | place: USA: UC McLaughlin Reserve, Lake County... | reverse complement strand
CTTTAACATTATATAAATTAAGGGATTATACCACTGCAAGATACCAGTTCAAAAGCTTCGCAGATACCTACCCGACCAGTAAATATGCTGAAGAATGCAGGTATATGAGTGCGTATTGTTTTTACCTGGATTCGCCAAAGCCAAGTCTGGATCAGGATAATACTTATAAAGCAATAGACGCCTTGCAGCTCTTTATTAACTTTTATCCAAAAAGTGAGCGTGCCGTTGAAGCCAGTAAGTACATCGCTATTCTTCGCACTAAGCTGGAAGATAAAGCCTATGCAAATGCAAAGATGTATTATGAACTGGGTGGTGTAGGCGCCAATGCGACCAACTACAGGGCCGCAGTAATTGCCTTGCAAAATGCCCAGGTTGACTTTCCTGATATTAAATATGCTGAAGAGATGGATCTGCTGATCATCAAATCTCAGTTGGCCTATGCTAAAAATAGTATTGAGGAACGTCAGGAAGACCGTTTCAATGAAGCCATCACTTATGCGGATGAATTTGTTGAATCACATCCCCAAAGCAAACTTCTTGAAGAGGCGAAAGACTTGAGGAAAGACAGTGAGTCGGGGATTGAAAATGCAAAAAGAGTATTGGCGATCAAAATGGCCGACTACGAAAAATATAAAGCTCAATTGGCAAAAGAAGCCAAAAAGGACAGTTCTGCTACAATTAAAACACCGCTTAAATAATGAATACGAATAAACCCACTATACCGAACACTACGGTTACCAGAAATGTTAATGATCTGGATCAGAAAACTGAGAACATTTATGAGTCTTTAGTAATTATTTCTAAAAGGGCTAATCAGATTTCAAACAATATGAAGGAAGAGCTGCACGGCAAACTGGCCGAGTTCGCGTCTTCAAATGACAACCTGGAAGAGATCTTCGAAAACAGGGAACAAATTGAGATCAGCAAGCATTATGAGCGCTTACCTAAGCCTTCTCTTATCGCGATCGATGAGTTTCTGAATGACAAAATTTATTACAGAAACCCTGCTAAAGAGCAACAATAATATCACGCATAGTTATTAAATTGCAGCTCTGCATTAATAAACCATGCTAAAAGATAAAAACATTATTCTTGGCGTTTGCGGCAGTATCGCAGCATACAAATCGGCTATATTGGTTCGGTTACTTGTAAAAGCTGGCGCAAACGTTAAGGTAATCTTAACAGCCGATGCGGCCAACTTCATCACTCCGCTGACCCTGGCAACGCTGTCTAAAAATCCAGTTTACACTCAATATTTTGAAGCGGATACCGGCGTATGGAGCAACCATGTAGAGCTTGGTCTTTGGGCCGACCATATGATCATTGCACCACTAAGTGCCAATACACTCGCCAAAATGGCCAATGGATTATGCGATAATCTGCTTACTGCTGTCTATTTATCTGCCAAATGCCCTGTTTATGTGGCTCCGGCTATGGATTTGGACATGTGGAAACATGACAGCACACAACAAAATATCCTTCAAATCAGTTCGTATGGCAATCTGGTGATCGCACCAAATGAGGGAGAACTGGCAAGTGGTCTCTATGGCGCCGGGCGAATGTCCGAGCCGGAAGAAATTGTAACTTTTTTAAATAATACCATTAAAAAAGGCCTTCCTCTTATCGGCAAAAAAGCATTGGTAACTGCCGGACCTACTTACGAAGCCATTGATCCTGTACGCTTTATCGGAAATCACGCATCCGGAAAAATGGGTTTTGCCATTGCAGATCAGCTGGCAGCTTTGGGCGCGGAGGTTGTCTTAATTGCGGGTCCTACCACACAAAAAAGCAAATACGACATGCGCAGGGTGGATGTGGTAAGCGCTGCGCAGATGCTGGAAGCCTGTACTCAGGAATTTGATGATACGGATATCACGGTAATGAGTGCGGCTGTAGCAGACTACACTCCTGTAACTGTGGCCGGGCAAAAAATAAAGAAGCAGGATGACCGCTTGCAGATTGACCTTAGAAAAACAACAGATATTCTGGCCACGCTCGGGCAACTTAAAAAAAACAATCAAATCCTGGTCGGCTTTGCACTGGAAACAGATCATGAGGAAGAAAATGCGAAGGGCAAGTTGACGCGAAAGAACCTGGACCTGATTGTATTGAATTCACTGAATGACAATGGTGCGGGCTTTAAAACTGATACCAATAAAATCACTATCTTTAATAAGGCATTTGAAAAAACAGTATTCGGGGTTAAGTCTAAAACCGAGGTTGCTGAAGACATCTGCCTTGAAATACTAAAACTGGTTCAAGTATGAAACGCTATATCGTCATCCTGATTGCTTTGTTGATCTTTAAGGGTGCTGCACAGGCACAGGAATTGAATGCAAGGGTACAGATTCAGGCTCCTGCTGTTCCAAATATCGACAGAAGGAACATAGACGTGCTTCAGAAGATTGTAACAGAGTTTCTCAACAATAATAAATGGACCACTGAAACCTATGCTCCCCAGGAGCGGATCGAATGTAATTTTGTAATCACGATTACAGATTGGGACGGTAGCAACTCTTATAAAGCGGAGGCCCAGATCCAGTCCAGCAGGCCGGTATATGGTTCGGCATACAACAGTACTTTACTGAACCTGAATGATAAGGATTTCGATTTTGGGTACAGCGAAGGGCAATCACTTGATTTCTCTGATCAGAATTTTATTTCTAACCTGAGCTCACTGCTGGGTTATTACGCTTATACTATTATAGGACTCGATAAAGATAGTTTTAGCAATCTGGGAGGTACAGCTTTGTTCAAAAAAGCCCAAAACCTGTTGAACAATGCGCAGAATAGTGGTAATAAAGGCTGGAAAGCTTTTGACGGACTGCGCAACAGGTACTGGCTGAATGAGAATCTGCTGAACAAAGGCTTTGAAGATTTAAGGGTATTCATTTATGATTATCATTTTAATGGGCTGGACCGGCTGCAGGACAACAGCGGCAGAGGAGTAAAAAAAATGATCACCTTATTAACCGGACTGAGGCAAATGGATAAACAAAAATTGGGTTCAATATTTCCTAATTTTTACTTTGCTTCAAAGGCAGACGAAGTGGTTAATGTATTTTCTATCTCTACTGGGGATCCTTCTGACAGGATAAAAGCCTATAATCTGTTGGTTGAAATAGATCCTGCCAACATCAACAGGTATGAAGCCTTGAATCAAACGGCGAATCCGGTGATCCCTGGAAACAACAATCAACAGGGTTTAAATAACAATCCACAGGGCATTCGCAATTAATAATTAAAATTTGATAAAAATAATTTTGTTTATACGAATACATTCGTACATTTGATTACGAAACAATTCGTACAAAGAAGTTATGGCAGCAGGAAACCTTAAACCGACCGAAAGTGAAATGGAGATCTTACAAATATTGTGGGAGAAAGGCAATTGTACGGTAAGGGATGTACATGAAATTTTAGAGAAGAACAAAGACGCTGGTTACACGACCACTTTAAAGCTGATGCAGATTATGCATGAGAAAGGCTTGGTAGCCAGAGATACTTCATCAAAAACCCATATATACAGGGCATTGGTGAATCAGGAAAAAACCCAGCAACAACTGGTAAATAAAATGATCGATAACGTGTTTAACGGATCAGCGGCAAGATTAGTGATGCAGGCGCTGGGCAACCATAGTGCCAGCCAGGATGAGATTGATTCGATAAAAAAATATCTGGATGAATTGAGTAACAAACCATCACATTAAGCAACAAATAAGAATATGGAAGCAATTGTAAACAATCTGATCAAAGCTATCGGCTGGAGTATTTTTCACTCTTTGTGGCAAGGTGCAATTATTTATGGTATTCTGATCCTCTCTGTAGCAATCGTACCTAAGCTCAATGCAAAGGTAAAGCACAACCTCGCCTATTCGGCCATGTGCCTGATGTTCATTGGATTTTGCATTACATTTTTTTCGATTTTTAGAGTCCCTCAGGCACAGATAAATTCGGGTGTGCTAACAAACCAGTTCAGCTCAAATGAACCGGCAGATTATCTGATCTCGCTTACCGGTGAGCTCAATAACAGAACAGAACACCTGTTCCCATACCTGGTAAGTGTTTATGGCATTGGATTGGTTTTTCAATTGCTGATCCTTAGCGTTGGTTATAAAAAGCTATTGAAATTGAAGCATGCGGAGAGAAATTCAGTTCCGCCAGAATGGGCGGCTGTATTTGATCAGCTGCTCAGTAAATTGAACCTGCGCAGGAGGGTTAGTTTTTACCTGTCTGCCAATGTAAATGTGCCGCTGGTGATTGGATATTTCAAACCTGTGGTATTGTTTCCGATTGCATTGGCCGCACAGCTGGACATCCAACAGGTGGAGGCTATTTTAATTCACGAATTGTCACATATCCGCAGGAATGACTACCTCCTTAACCTGATTAAGACCGGGATAGAAACTGTACTGTTCTTCAACCCTTTCATCTGGCTGAGCGCCAGGTTTATCAATATAGAACGGGAACATGCTTGTGATGACCTCGTACTCAAATTTACGGGAACACCGGTAACCTATGCCCATGCCCTGCTTAAACTCGAAATACTTAAAAATAAATCCACCCCTGTCCTTTCTATGGCAGCAACCGGTGGAAATCAACACTTGTATCAACGTATAAAAAGAATCACAGATATGAAAACCAATTACATGAATGCAAAGCAGCAGCTCTTTGCAATTACATTAACCGTTGCCACAGTGATCTCACTGGCATGGGTAAATCCGTCAAAAACGACTTCGCCTGTGGCTGACAAATTAAAAGTCGCCAAGACCGTTAGGACTGAAAATCAAAATACTAAATTCAGGGTTACACCTATAACTGAAGCCAAAACAGCCTTAATGAACTGTGATAACCTGCAGGATACGAGTAAAAAGAAGAAGTTTAAGATCGTAACAGTCGATGCCAAGGGTGTGAAAAAAGAATATAACTCGGTGAAAGAAATGCCGGATAGCCTCAGACAAGAGGTGATCAGCGAAACTTTTATGGATGACTTTCATTTCGACTTCAGACTGGATTCAACTATAAATGCCACTATGTCTTATATAAAATCTCCGGAGTTCAAACAAACGATGAAGGATGCGCAACTGCATGCCAGCGTTATGATTAAGAAAATGAGCTCGCCTGAGTTTAAGAAACAGCAGGAAAAAATGCAGAAGGAGGCGTTGATGATGGCTAAACAGTTTCAGTCTGAGGATTTCAAAAAGTCTCAGCGGGATATACAAAAGGTGACCGAGAATATGCAAAAGCATTTCAACTCTCCTGAATTCAAAAAACAGCAACAAGACATGAAAAAACATGCTGAGGAGATGCGTAAGAAGTTCGACTCTCCTGAATTCAAAAAACAGATGGAGGAAGTGAAAAAATTGCATGAGTCTAAGGAGTACAAGGAACTGAGAGAAAAGTTTGATAAGGATATCCAAAAGCTTAAAGAGCAAAAAGGCATCAAATCGGATCTTAAGGCAATTCATATTTCCCCGGATAAAGGCATTGTGACCTCTTCAGGCAAAGACATGGTCATCTCCCCAGACAGCGGCATTATGTTTGATGAAAGCGAAGTAACCGATGTTATGGTAAAGGATTGAAAATCGATTAGTACAGACACACAATAAACTCAGACGGAGGCAGGAGAATTATAACCCTGCCTTTTTTGTTGGCAAGTAATAACATCGAATGCTTAAGTTTTCATAATTTAGCAAAGTAATATGCTACAGAAACTTTCGATTCGTAACTATGCTTTGATAGACAGTGTTGAGCTTGAACTGAACAAGGGCTTGAACATCATCACCGGTGAAACCGGTGCCGGGAAATCCATCATGCTGGGGGCCTTGTCGCTGATATTAGGGCAAAGGGCTGAAACCAAATATTTCTTCAACCAGGATAAGAAGTGCATCATCGAGGGTCAGTTCTTATTGAACACCGGCTTGCTGAAGCCGATGTTTGAAGAACATGACATTGATTTTCATACCGAGAGTATTTTACGGAGGGAAATATCGACGGACGGAAAATCAAGGGCTTTTATTAATGATACGCCGGTTACACTTTCGGTAATGAAGCAGATTGGAGAACAGCTGATCGATATACATTCGCAGCATGCTACACTTGAAGTGAATGACCCTTCGTTTCAGCTGCTGGTGATAGATACACTTTCGGGCCATCAGGAGCTACTTGACAACTACAGGTCGCGATACAAGCTATACAGGAAAAGCCAGCAGCAGCTGAAGGCGCTTAAGGATGCGGCAGCGGATGCCCGCAGCAGGCAGGACTATGAACAGTTTTTGTTCAGTGAACTGGAAACCGCAGCACTCAGTGCTGGTGAGCAGGAAAAGCTCGAGTCGGAACTGCAGGTACTTAATAATGCCGAAGCCATAAAACGTGGCCTGGTAAATACATGCAACCTGCTGAATGAGCAGGAAAATGCTGCACTATCTGTGCTAAAAGAAGTGGTTATACAGCTTCAGGGCATTGAAAAATACAATGAAGCGTACCTGAATTTAAATGAAAGACTTCGTTCTTCTGTAATCGAGCTGAAAGACATTGCCCAGGAAGCTGCATCACTGGAACAAGAGATTATTTTTAACCCGGTAAGGATAGAAGAGATTAATGCCAGGCTGGATGTGATCTATAGCATGCAGCAAAAGCATAAGGTAAATACTATCGAAGAACTGTTGGTGGTACAGGATCAGTTGTCGGAGAATCTGAGCCGTCTGTTGAGCGGTGATGAGGAAATAGAAAGGCTGGAAACAGAGATCGCCGCGTTTGATACAGAACTGAATAGTAAGGCGCAAACGCTTTCTGCCAATCGCAGCAGCGCTATAAAGCTGACAGAGGAATTGGTAGCGGCTGTATTGATAAAGGCGGGTATGCCTAATGCAAGGATTAAGGTTGACCAAGGCCTGCTTCCTGAACTGAACAAGGACGGCAGGGATGTGGTAACCCTTCTTTTCTCGGCAAATAGTGGACAGGCGCCAGCCCCGGTTGCCAGGGTGGCATCGGGTGGTGAGCTGTCGAGGCTCATGCTGGCCATCAAATCGATCATGGCCAAACACACGGCTTTGCCTACACTGATATTTGATGAAATAGACACCGGTATTTCCGGTGAAACTGCGGTAAGGGTAGGTCAGGTGATTGGTGAGCTGGAAGAAAATATGCAGGTCATCTGCATTACCCACCTGCCTCAGATCGCTGCAAAGGGCAATGCCCATTATTTTGTTTACAAAAATGAGGCTTCTGAACGTACCACCACAGGCATTAAAAAACTGGCGCACGCCGAAAGAATACCTGTCATTGCTGAGATGCTTAGTGGTAAGGACCCTGGTGCTTCAGCCTTAAAGAATGCGGAAGAACTGCTTGGTGCTAATGAAAGGCGCTAATATTTTTCTTATTTTGGTATTTAAAACGAGAACAAAACATAAACGATATGTATAACTTATTAAAAGGCAAGCGTGGTATCATTACCGGTGCCTTAGATCAGAATTCCATTGCCTGGAAAGTGGCAGAAAAGGCACACGAGGAAGGTGCATCATTTGTATTGACCAATGCCCCCATCGCCATGCGTATGGGTGAGATCAATGGATTGGCTGAAAAGACCAATTCGAAGATCGTTCCTGCTGATGCCACCAATGTAGATGAAATGACCAACCTGTTTACCCAATCGCAGGAAATACTTGGCGGTAAAATAGATTTTGTACTGCATTCTATCGGCATGAGTGTAAACCTCCGCAAAAAGATTCCATATGCGGAATCTAATTATGACTATTTCATGAAGGGAATTGACGTATCGGCACTTTCTTTCCATAAAATGCTTGCCGTTGCGAGGAAACTGGATGCCATCAGCGAAGGCGGAAGTGTTGTGGCGCTTACTTATATGGCTGCCCAGCGTACCTATCCGTTTTATACGGATATGGCAGATATTAAGGCAATGCTTGAATCAATAGCACGCAGCTTTGGCTATCATTACGGGCTGGAGAAAAAAGTAAGGATCAATACGGTATCACAGTCTCCAACGAAAACTACAGCCGGGACCGGTATTAAAGGGTTTGGCGATTTCTTTGATTATGCGGATGCCATCGCTCCTTTGGGTAATGCAGACGCAGAATCTTGTGCAGACTATTGCATTACTTTATTCTCTGATCTCACCCGTATGGTTACCATGCAAAATTTGTTTCATGACGGCGGTTATTCTTCAACGGGTGTAAGTGATATCGTAATGCAAAAAATGGGTCTGGAAGATGAATAGTTTACAGCCTCTGCTTTAACCTGATACTTATGGGCATACTCTCTGCACTTTCGCCGGTTTCAGAGGTGCAGGTTATCACATAAGTATTGAGGTTCTTAGTAGCCGGACTCTTATCTTCATAAAAATCATTTGCCTTATCCAGGGTAGCCAGCAATGTTTTTAACTCGCCTGACATACGGTAAATTTTGTAACCTGTTACATCAGTCTGGGCTGTGATATCCCAGGCCAGAACTACCGACTGGTCTTTGATGCCTGCCCTTAAGCCACCCGCCGGCAATATGCGTTTGGCTACAATGCCAGCGCTTACCGCTGCGCTCAGTGCGCTTAGCTGCCCCCCGGCACTAACAGCCTGTATGGCGTATTCATAGTTCACTCCTTTTACAACGGTACTGTCTTCACAATAATTAACAGAAAAATGCAGGGGGCTGGTGTTTACAAGTTTATAGCTACTGGCCGTATCCGGATCATTAAACCGCCTTTTGTATACCTGATAGGCCAGTACGTTGCCTGCCTGCCGGTTCTGCCATCTGATCATGATCCTGTCATCGCGGATGATCGTTCTTACATTCATTGGTGTATTTAGTTTTATGCTTGCAGGTGTAATGACGTTTGCTGTTTCAGAAAAAGCACTGATATTATATGAGGTGTTTACGGCCTTAACAGCGTAAGTGTAGGACATATTGTTTTGGGCAGCTTCGATGGTATCGTAGAAAGTGACCTGTACACTGTCCGTTACAATAAGATCTGAAATCTGTTTCAATGAATCTGCTCCATTTCTGCGGAAGATATAGTATCCCCTGGTATAAAATTCGGGTCTTTTCCAGGAAAGTTTAACTTTTCCATTCTCGGTTATGGCAGTTAGCCTGCCCGGAGCGGCTGCCTTCTTATTGGCCTTCAGCATACCGGAAAACCGGATGGACATGCTGCCGGGTCCGTATATGGTAACGGGCTGAAGGGAATAAAAATAATTTTTCACCGGATGAACAGTCTTGTCTAAAAACACGGTATCTGAGGCTGCAACTGTTCCGACAAGTTTATATTCTGCTCCATCGTGGCTTTCGGATCTGTAAATACCAACAGAGACCACACTGGCGGTCTTGTTTAACTTCCAGTCGAGCTTAATGGCACTCTCCTTTTCGATACTTGTTGTTTTCACATCTGTTACAAAGGGGGTATTGTTGAAAGTAGTATTGGAAATCCTGATCGTATCTGAGGGTAAACCAGAATTGCCAAGGTCATCGAAGGGAATGGCTACGTACTGATAAACTATCCCGGGTTTGATGACTGTATCTGTAACCAGGTAGATGGTAGAATCTCCCTGCTGGACAATCCCCAAATGGGCCGATGCAGGCTCAAAATCTGTTTGCATATATACCTGGCGCAATAGCGCAATACCTGCAGGCTTATGGATGCCATTGCTGTAATACCGCAGCACCTGGTTTTCATTAAAAGCAGTGATGGTCTGGGTTACCAGCTGATAGTCTGTTTTAACAGCTTCCGGAAATCTGGCACCAATGATCTTTTCTTGTTGCCCGCTATAGCCTTTTGTAATGATTTTATATTGATATTCTACATTAGGAAGGGCAGTTTGGTCATAGAATGCTGTTCCGAGCGCCTCTTTGAACGCCGGTGTATTGCCGTAATAAAAAACAGAGTCTGCGAGGTCTGCCGTTTCTATCATTTTCCAGATGTTACTGAAAAATCTTTGTTCAGGCATTTTGAAAGTTGGGTATTTTGCACCGGAATGACTTAGACTGGCAAAGAAAACGGATGAATCTGCCTGGAACCGGATGCCTGCAATTTCCTTCCATATTGTACTGTCTGCGGCCTTTCTGCTTATGGAATAGCTGATATGTCTTGGGATGGTTTTTCCAAGGTCTATATATATGCCGGACGATCCTGGTTTTGCTTCCTGGGCCTGAACCCCGAATATAAAACCTGTCAGCATGGTAATGGTTGCAATTGTTATTCTTTTCATCATACTATTTTTAAAGCCCTGTTATTTTTTAGTTGCAAGACCACATTTCACAGCGGCATGCGTTGCAGTGGACAATTCAAAAGTTACCATTGGAGACTTACCGGTATCAAAATTAGCTTCAGCAGACAGACTCATACTTCCAGATTTACGGATATCATCCATAAAAGGAATTTTTTGTACTATACTGTAGCCAAGTTGCAGCCCGGAGAAGAAGTTGGCACTGAAAGCATCTTTATATACATATTTCAAACGGCCGGTCACATCTACATTGACAAAGCCTGATGCTGAGGTACCTGTGAACGATGCCGCTGAGATGGAAACACTTCCGAAGGCACCCACAGCCAGTGTGATCTCGGGCTTGTCGGCGAAATTCATGAACATGGAAGCATCTACACCTACTTCGGCAGACATACCAACACTAAGCAGCGGTAGTAAAGGGGGCAGATCTATCTGCTCATCAAAGCGTTCGAAAAGATCTTTTCTGCCTGAAACCAGCATTCCGAACAAGTCGTAAGACGCTCCTTCACATACGGGCAGTACTTTGTTACGGTTGAATTGCATGGTTCTGGTTAACACATCCATAGATATATTTTTATACCGGCCCAGCAACACGCCTGCTTTTATTTCATTAAACGGGGGAAACCCAAGGTTGACATCACCGGCTGCGAACATATAAAACCCACTTCCGCTCATGGCTATTTCTGCTTCACCAGTCATGCGCACACCACCAAGATCCAGGTTGTCGACTTTTAAATTACCAAGCAGTTCCTTTTTAGGCCAGTTAAAGACCAGGCGCATTTGTCCAAATGCCGTTCCGATATTGCTCACTTCAAGCTGGCCGTTGTCGCAGGTTACCTCGCCGTAAACCTTAAACGGAATCGGATTGTCAGTTTTAAAGCCTTCCAAAGGACCTGTTTTATTCCGCATCCTGCCTGTAAAGGTGAGGTAATCCCAATCTTTATCTTTCACGGTTGTCTGGGCATTGCTAACATCCATGGTGATACCGGACCCGTAGTCGAATGAATTTGAACCTACTTGTTCTATTTTCGTCGAGCCAATGATTTTCGTCAGTTTAACATTGATCGGGGCCAGCTGATTATTTGGTTCATATACGGTTCCAAACAGTTCCAGTTTATTGTTATCTATGGTTTTTAATTTTTCGGTCGGTGAATCAAACACTACATAGCCTTTACCGATATCGAATCTGATGTTTTTGAACTGGGGTATAACGTTGGTCAGCGAGGTATATTTAAAGCCACCGTAAAAAGACTGCAGCCTCGGAATACCCAGGTCGACATTGCCCATCAAGGTAAAGTCTCCGGGTGAGGATTCGATCATGAGTGGTTTAAAAGCTATCTGATTGAAGGCGGTGACCGTTTTTGAATTTGGTGAAAAATCTACGTATTGATCGCCGTTGCTAACCAGGGTTACGGCGTCAATGCTGATTCCCTCTGTAAAACCTTTCAATCCGGATATGCTTCCGGCTGCTTTATTGCCGCTACCCAGGAGCCGCAAGATGTAGTGCCTGCCATTGTCTGATCCTATTCTTTCATCGATACCAAAGGTTGATGCGGTTCCGGCATTGATGCTAACCGGCGCAATACCGCCGAGGCTGAGCTTGTTTAAATTTGTACTGTCGACCAGTAAAATGTCATTGCGCATACGGAATGTATTGAAAGGAATATCCAGAACGCCAGTCCGGATCAGGTTCTGACTTCCTTTTTTCGCTACGATTCCTCCTTCTTCGGTAGAGAACTCCCATTGCGGCACCACGACTTTCCATTTTGTGTCCAGGTCAATTTCCAGTGGCTGACTTCCGCTGATCTTACTGATGCCTGTTTGGTCAATAAATACCTCGGGAAGTTTCACAGAGATGGGACCGCTCAGGGTATTTATTCCGGATGGTTTTATTATCGGGAGCAGCCTGATCTTACCGTCCGCGAAATACGTTTGTTCGGGTGCCGTGATGGCTGGAAATTCTAACAGTTTAAATCCGATTGCGCCCTTGTTCTTGCTGGTAAAATAATATCTTGGGTTTTTAGCATTGCTCGAATAGAAGGCCTCCAACGTGTTTGTTAGTGCTACATTGCTGCCGCCACCCTGGATATTTTCCTGTTCATTCACAGCAAAATAAAACTCGGAATTTTCGAATGACAGGTAACTTCTTGGAAAATCGAAAGAGTTGTCTACAATTTTCGCTTTAACTACTAAGGCTCCGGAACCATTGCCCCGGTTTTTTATCGTAATGCCATTTTCGTCCATAACATTGGCATTAAAAAGTTCCTTAAATCTGGTCTTGAATGCTGTAATATCCAGTTTTACATCTCCGGCAGCATCTAAAACTTCAAAGCCGTTGGCATCACGTCCTACCGTTGCCAACTCTATATTAGTAAAGCCAATCCTTAGATCGGGGTCTGTAACCGCAAATTCTCCTCGTGACCGGCTAAGATCTATAGATCCGCTGATGAGATATCCTCTGTTGGTCGATATTGCATTTTCTACAATAACCGGAAAACCAAGCAACTTTCTGATGTTAACTTCTCTGAGTATGGTCAGGTCAAAATTGAGCATGTCCACATACCGGTAATCGACCGTTTGAGTTTGTGCCAGTATTGTACCCAGATTTGACTGTCGGCCTGCGGATGCCGTAACAGATACCATGGCACCGTGGTTTATGGTACTTATGCCCTGCATTTCGTAATAGCCTTGTTTATTGGTTCTTATTTTTTGAATGCTGGCTCCGCTCCCGCTGTTGATGTAAACTTCGGCGCCTTCTGCGGCTTCTCCGTTTATCATTACATACCCCCTTACGGTTATCCCTTCCATCAGTCTCAGGCGCTGATTTACATAAGTCTTGCTTTCTTTATTGGTGAAGGTACGTTCGTTGGTAATGTAGCCCATACCTTCCGGTCCTGATACTTTAGCGGTAAAATTCTCTTCACTGATGTTCATAAAGTTATACTTCACGCTGCCGTCTGTACCCGAATAAAGGATCTTACCCAGAATTTCTATTTTTGCACCTGAGATAGGCTGGCCTTTCATATTTGAGACCTGGAAATTGATCCGGTGTTCTCTTGTGATCACTTTTCTTGCCAGATCATAGTTCTTGTATGCCGCAGTTACATTTCCAATGATCAGTGTATCATTAAAGTATTTCAGGTCATTTGGGATGATCACCAGCCTCGCCGGCATTCCCAGAGGAATATGCGCCAGGAAATTCTGACGGCATGAACTGATCAGCTGATCGGTACTTGTGCCGCCGCAGGATGGTGAGGTTTCCTTAATTACATTCATTGCCTCAATCTTATACAGTGCCGGAATGTTTTCATGCGCAGCATTGATGACATATCCTTTGATGTAGCCGGAGGGGGTAAAATATAGGTTCTTGAACAACTTCTGGCCTTTTTGAAGTTTAGACACGGTAAAATCATACCTGCCGGATTGTGTGGAATCCGTGTAAAATGTCGGGCCATAACCCGGAACGGATACCTGTATCTGTGACTCTCCGAGAGCCAGTACATCGGACTTGTAACTGAAATATCCATTGTTATCCAGATAAACAGTAGTTTGGGAGGTTTTAGTTGAGCTGAACCAAAACGCCCCCGACTTGTAGGTCGTTGTAATGAGCACGCTGGCTTCAGGCAATCCTTTTGTTCCTATGCTGTTCAGCACCCTCCCGGCAATAACCGGTTCATCGGCATCGAGTTTCATGTTTACATCAAATTCTTCCTCCTTAAAATCTTTATTGAAAAGGAATGTTCTGCCAATCTGTGTGGTCGGATCTATTTCCGGGAATGTAAAATTAAACGGTACCTCAGCTGCTTTATAGGAAGAGCTGTTGTTCGCGTCTTTAAATACAACTGCTTTCAGGGAATAATTTTTGTTTTTCAGGACATGGTTAAAGGTAATGCCCTGTGTATTGGTAATGGCCTTATCGACGATCATTTTATCCTTATCGGCAGGCATGTTTAATTTTTCTCCTTCTCCGGCCAGGCCTGCAACGATTGCCTTACGCACCAGGTGAACAGGAATTTGTAAAACCTGTGGGTTGTTGTCTGCACTGCCCGATTTATTGGCTTCTTTGTATTCGTCTCCTTTAAAGATTTTTGATTTGATCTTAACAGTTCTTACTGTACTGTATAAGATTCCGGCATCAAGGGTTTGAAGGGGATTGATTTCTATGTCATTGTCCGGGCTGCAGTAGACACTTTCATCTTCAACAACGATCCGGTAAACCATTTTTGCTTTACAGGCGGCATCAGCATGGAGCGCAGTTGGCTGGGGCTTAACTGGTATGTCATTTCCGGCTTGCTGATCAGGTGAAAAAGGACCTCCCTGGTTTAAATTGAGTAATTTACTGCTTGTAGCTGCTTTAAACTTGAAGGCGTTTACAGTAGGGGTCAATTTTACATCATATCCGCTGAAGCTACTGTTCAGCTGGCCTTGTGTTACCGGGCTTTGTTTGACGGGGTCAATGGTAACAAACTTCGCCCCCATTGGATCGAACTCATCTTTTAACGGATTGGTGGAATCTTCAATGACCATGTCTTTAAATGCTTTAGCCAATGCTGCTGCCCCATCTTTATCACCGAGCAAGTTGGCCATCCAGTAATCTCTTGCTGTCTGACCGGCAGGATTTTGCTTTTCAGGTTCTGCAATGCTTTCGAAAGGTATATTGAAGTTGTACCAGTTTGGAGAGACGTATACAGAATCCCATAATGGAATATCTTTAAATTCAAATGATCCGTCTGGGTTTGTTGTTACCGGGACTGATGTGTTGGGATTGAGTCCATTCATATACCCGATCAGTTTGTTGTCTTCTTTAGTCGGGTTGATCCTGCCTTCATTATTCTCATCTACCAGCGTAAGCTTATCCATTTCAGATACCGGCAGGACATAACTCTTATCGCTTTGCGGAGATTGAAGGACAATAAATGGCCGTAAGGAGATCTTCGCATTAGCCAGTGGCTGCGCGCCGCCTATGCCATCGCTGTAACGGTATAGTAAACGCCCTTTAACGGTTGCTACGGGAACTTCAGGTACTGACCAGACCAGGTTTTTTTCTATTTCATAGCTGTAACTGCCGGTTGCCTTAAAACTGTCGTAATATTTTGCTGGCGAGGGGCCGGCGCTGTTAACCGGCTTCATGAAATTGAACTGCTGGGTGATAATAGTTTCCTTTGTTCTGCGGTTGTAGACCCTGATCCAGTAGAGATCCTGGCTATTCATTGCGCAAAGCAGGAGATTGAAGCTAACCATAGTCTCGGTTGTCTTACCCGGAGCCAGTTTGGTGAGTTCGGACGCGACTAATGTCGCTCCTGCGGGCAAACCAGTGTCCGGAGGCAAGACTTTGTTTAACGAAGTATCCTGTCCTTCGTACCGGGGTACATTTTTGGCTTTCGGCATACGGTATAGCAGTACCCTCAGGCCTTCTATTCCTTCAGATACCATCACCTTGGTATCGTTGTTTGCATTGTATGTTTTCCTGGCGTACCCTTTACTGATATGCAGATTCAGTTTATAGTACAATACTTTGGATACAAATTCACCGGCATTCAGTACACCTGGTTCTGTTCCGTTTTCAATAGTTTTTTCGGGCTTACTGTAGTAATTATTTTCCGGATATTCTATTCTGTAAAAGCCTTTCATTCCTTTTGGATCGGCCATCAGCGGAACTTTTACATTGAATGTTCCCTGACCACCCAGTGTGGCCATAAATTTCGAATCTTCGTTTGCGTTGATTGTATTTGCAGGAATGTTGTCTTTGATGATGGTCTTTCCGTCGGCATCGAGCTGCCTGTAGTATTTGGTAAGCTGAATACTTCCCGACACCGGGTATAGCGCCGGATATTTATCATACTGATATTTAACATTTCCGGTTAGCGTAATGTATTTCTGTGTACTTATGGTATCGGGTATTTTTTTATAAGTGAAACTTCCTGTAATGCTTTCTCCGGCCAGAACTGTGTAGCTATTTGTATTTGGCGAAGGATTTACTGTAAGTCTTTTTAGCATGCTTTGACCGGGGCCCGGACCCGCATTGACGGCACTATAGGCCTTCACCTTAAAATCGTAGGCCTTGCCATTCACAAATTTGGAGGGCTGCCCATTTGTTTCGGTGTAATAGAAGGCATCTATTCCCTGCCTGCTGTCGACAATCTTCTTTGTTTCCCTGTCGGTAATTTCAATCGTGTATTTAAGTGGGGTGTAGGTCTCCCTTGTTGGTGTCGAATTTGCAAAAGCCTTAAAGCTGGCTGCAATCAGCGTTGGTTTTGACACTGGAGTTGACGTGATGTCGTCATTGCTGTTGATCAGCTTCCAGCGCAGGTACAATGCATATTTGTTGTTTACCTCGATGGCTTTACCCATGTCTTTTTCTGCTGGAATGAGTATCGGAATTAGGTTTCCATCTGGTTTTGAGGCCAGAACTGCAGGAGCAGCGCCGTATGTGAACACACTGGCAGCACTGACACCGTTATTTTTAAAAACTATCTTACCGGAAGGGTCAACTGCCTTCACCCGCCACGCATATCGCTTACCAACAACCAGTCCAAGATTTGCAATGGTGTAGTTGTAACTTGTGGTGCTGACCGTTTGGGAAAGCAGTGGAAAGGAAACCTCATCGAGTACCTGGTTAGGATTTCGGGGCACAGGGTCTGGCATTGCTGCCATTTGAATGGTGTACTGTGTACCAATAGGGAAAATACCAGGATTCATCCAGTTGAACAGGATGTTGTAGGGTGCTATTGCTGATGCATTGGATGGATTAATGAGTATCGGTGCATCGGGATAACTGATAAACAAGCCTGTACATCCAAGTGGAGCGTTTGCCGATAGCAGCTGCCCGTTGTTGTAATCATGGGCCTGTACACAAAAATTATAATTTCCTTCGGGCAATCTTGATGTTTGTACGATCTTCACTTTATCTACTCCATAGACGTTTAATGTATTCAAATCAAATATGTCTTTGAGCGCGAGACCGCTTAACTTTTTAACTTCGTTTGGATTCAAAATGATCGGTTGCAGGGGCACATAATTTGACCTGGTGCTTAATTTCACACCGTTGTCGCCGGTTAGCTGGCCGGCCAACTTTATGGTTTTTTGCGTATTCGTCAGATTTTGGACGATGAGCATGACTTTAGCGGCATTGGCGCCGGAATAATCTGAGTAGTATGGAGAATATGGTGGTGTTATGCTAATGGTAATATTTACCGTGTTTATAGTCTGTCCCATAGTCTTACTGTAAATAAAACTGCCGGACAGCATGCACAATATGGCTATTGCTTTTGCACCGGTCATTTTGAATAGCTTATTCATGGGGTTTGCTTTATGGGTTAGAAGGAATGTGTCAGGTTTAAACTGCTGCGCAGTTCATTGAATGAAGGAAGTGTGATGTCTTTTGAATTGCTCTTGAGATAGATCAAAAAAACTGATGCTGCATTTCTTTTGGAAATACGGCAAGAGCCGTTGAGGTTGAGATTGAAAAGGTTTCCTGCGTTTTTATCATTATTTTTTTGCTGCTGATAGCTTATTGAAGCGTTGAGGCCGTACTTTCCTTTGTCGAACTGTTTATCGACACCCAGTGAAGGCCCAAAGAAAACTGTTCTGCCAAATGAGATGTCTGCAATGGTATAGTTCATACTGGCATTCAGGCCAAGCGCAGATGGGGTAAAACCAAGCTGGTAGGATAAATTTGCTGTTTTACTGTTAGATTTGTTTTGGGCTGAAGTAAAGTCATTCAGGTCTACCAATGACTGAACGCCTCCAACGAGCACAAAACCATGACTAATGCTTTCGTTCTGAATATTATACCTCAGCATCGCATTGATGTTGTGATTGGTGCGCGCTACCCTGAGCGTATCGATGATTGGATTTAAGCCCCTGTCCTGGGTGATGCCATAATTGGTATACCTTAAATCAAATCCGTAACTCTGCGTATTATAGGATGCACTGAATGAACCGATCTTACGATTGGAACGGTAAGCTTTATCGTGAAGGATATTGTCGTTTTGCAACCCTAAGCTTCCGTTGACCAGCATTTGTCCCTTGAATAACCTGACCCCACCTTCTACAGTATAGTTCTGAACATCGGTTTCAAAATAATAAGCACCCATGGATTTATAATCAGGATCTACACGCCGGTATCTTACCAGAACATTGTAGTTATTTCCCTGATAGCCTATGCTGGTTTGTCCGGCGGAAAGCAATTGCGTAGAGGTATTTAAAGAGATTAGTTTTTTGATGATCGCTATTTTTTCGAGTTGAATATTAGCTATGGTGTCTGATAATTTGTTGTTGGTGTAAATGCTTCCTGATACATCAAAATCTAACAGGATGCGTTTGAAAATGGTCGATTTGGCAGATATTCCGAGTACCAGGTTTTCGGCAGGCCTTAGTCCGCTCAGAGATGTAGGATTTTTAAGAGAGCCGGGTTCATCTTTCGCATTCAAAACGATAAGGTCAACATGATTTTGCGCTGATCCGTAACCTGCTTTAATGCTGTAGCCAGTTCGTTTATATGCAGGGGTCTGGCCGAAGGCTCCTTGCTGTGTAGCATCTTCTTCTATGGCTTTGTTAAATCTTCCATATATAAAGCCAAATCTGAACTTACCGGGGTTTAATTCGGCCCCACCGCCGAGAAAGGTATGCCCCGCAAGGGTAAAAGGCGAGAATTCGAGGCTTTGCCAGCCTGCATGGAGTGTAATCCATTTGTAGGTCGGACTTATTCCATATTGATTGAACGGCTGTCTGAAGCCTCTCTGCTGGTCACTGACTACCACACTGAATGGAAACGATACGCCGTAGAGCGATATGGTGGGCGCCCCGCTAAGCAAATATGAAAATGCACGCTGCCTGGCCGGTATCCCACTCGAATTATAGGTACCCAGCCCTATACCTAATGTACCATTAATGGCAAAGGGCTTTTGCCTGATCAGCTGTTCTACATCCTGCGCATGAAGCGGGGAATTTAGCAGCAGTACCATTGAGCAAAGCCATAACCCTAAACTAATTTTCATCTTTATTTACTTTAAACTGATGAAATCTTTTTCCGATAAATGAAGTTGCTGCATAGCCTTTATCATCGGTTGATCCTTACTTCTGATTGCATTTAGTACACCTGTCGAGCTGGAGGGTGTGATGATGATACGTACCTTATCAACAGGAAGTGTGGTATAGTCGGGAAGAACATTATGTATGATCCTGACTTTGGCATCTGCAGGGTTGATTCTTAATAAATATTTATAGAACGCGGTGGCGCCCATATTTACATCAGTAAAATTCAATTGCTTCCAATTGTAGCTTCCGCCTTCGGTAGACCGGATGTAGACCAGTACAATGCCGCTTTTGACTGCATTGAAATTGGCAGCCGGAATATTGAATACCGAGCTCGTATCGTTTGTTGAGACACCTTGTTTTTTCAGTACTCTGTTGCTGCCTTCGTATGTCCAGCTAAAGGTTACATTATCGGGTGTCTCGAGCGCAATAACATTGGCATTGCCATCTGCGCCATTCTGGCCTCTTAAGGATGTGCCGTACGGACTCCAGACGCCTGAAGCTTTAGGCCCGTACATGGTATAGGATGAAATGTCTATGTAAAAGTCTCCGTTCTTACCCAATGTGCTTGCCGGCAATCCTGCTCCGTTTAAAACGGCGGTGCCGTTGCTGCCATTGGTTCCGTTTGCGCCCTTTAAGGAAACACCAATTCCCCAGCCTAAAGGGGATTTAGGACCGAACATAGTAGCATTTAACCTGCCGAAATAAAAATCTCCGATCCGGCCCAAAGCTTCATCGGGTTCTGATTCTCCGCTGTAGATAATTGTACCATTGGCACCGGCCGGCCCCACTGGCCCCTGGGCACCGGCTGCACCTCTTAGCAAAATAGGTGTACCCCAGCCTGATGTTGTTTTTGGACCGTACAACAGACTATTGGTTTTGTCCAGGTAATAATCTCCTGTAACACCGGCCCCGGCTCCGGGTGTACCATTGCCACTTAAGGTAGTGCTGCCATTTTTACCGTTAGTGCCATTTGTTCCATTAGCACCGTCCGCACCATTGGTCCCGTTTGTTCCATTAGTTCCATTAGTTCCGTCTTTACCTGCAGCACCGATCAAAGTGATTGGAGTTCCCCAGGCAGTGGAGGTTTTCGGTCCGTATAAGTTTCCGTTATTGCGGTTAAGGTAATAATCGCCTTTAACTCCGATCGAAACAGCTGGAACTCCTGTTCCGCTATAAATTGTGCTCCCGTCCTTTCCTGCTGGTCCGGAGGGTCCCTGAGCACCTTCTGCTCCTCTGAGTAAAATGGGTGTTCCCCAGCCATTTGCGCTTTTAGGTCCATATAACAGATAGGTAGATCTGTTTAAATAATAATCGCCGATGCTGCCTGATGTTATTAGTGGTACAGTTGTTCCGCTTAGCGTCTTGCTGCCATTGGTTCCATTTATACCGTTCGTTCCATTTGCACCGTTCGCACCATTTGTCCCGTTCGTGCCGGCAACGCCCTGTGCTCCCATCAACAATAAGGGGGTTCCCCAAACAGCATTTACTTTTGGGCCATATAAATTTCCGGTGGAAAGGTCAAGATAATAGTCTCCTCCCTTACCGATGCCTGCTCCGGGGATTCCGGTGCCGCTGTAGATAACGCTGCCATCTTCTCCTGCTGCGCCCATCGCTCCGGCGGCACCCTGTGCTCCTGCAATGCCCGCAGGTCCGGCAGGGCCTTCCGGACCGGTCAGGCCTTCAGCAGTACAACCATAGACTATACCAGCACATATGGCCAGTATCCATAATAAATTTCTGTTGGTGATAATTAAATTTTTCATGTCCGGATAGGGTATTTAAAGACATGAAGGTAGATCGGCACGGCCTAAAAGGTCAATCCGATCGATGAACGAACGGATATAATCGTTGAAAGGAAAAGCATTAGTGAAATCAGGAATTCTGGAAGCTGATCTTCACTTTGGTCAGACCACCCGCAACTGCTTCAAATGTTATTTTGTGATTCAGTTTGGCAGACAACTCATCGACTAACCTCAGGCCCAGCCCCGACAAACTCCTGGAATTGTTTTCACTTGACAAAACTGCCAGATAATCCTCCTGGGTAAAGACCTTACCCGAATTGGTGATGGAAAGTACTGTCAGGTCCGGATGACGGTTGATTTCAATGTCAATGTGCTCCTCCATCGGCGAAGCCTTTACCGCATTCTGCAATAGATTACGGATTATAGTTTGTAAAAAGTAGGGATCAGAAATCACTGAAACATCTTCCGGAACCCGGTTCAATATTACCAGGTTTTTCGATTCCGCATTCAATTTTAGCAATTGCCCGCACTGCAGTATAACCGGCTGCAGAAAAGTAGGCTGTAAACTGGCATTGAAATGGCTCATTTGCGTTTTGCTCCACAACAGCAAGTCTTCCATGGTTTCCAGCAAAGAACCTGTCGCTTCCTGAATCCGCAAACTCAGTTCCTGCTTTTGTGCCTCGTTGTGCAATTGGGGGTTTAGTTGCTGCAGTTTCAGAAACTGGTAGACCTGACTTATCGGAGAACGAAGGTCATGACTGATGATGCTGAACAATTTGGCTTTCGTTTGATTGGCCTCCTCTAATTTATCGTTCAATAAAGCCAGCGACTTGTTCTTTCCGTCCAGAACATCTGCCGTTCTCTTTTTATTCCTATAAATGAAAATCAGCAAAAAGACTACCAATGACAATAAAGCCAATCCGCCAAGAAGCCAGAACTGCTGCTTCCGGGCAGCATTGAGCTGCAGATTCTTCACTTTGATCTGCGCAATCTTCTGGGAGTTCTGATACTTGCCCTCAATCTCATTGAAGTTCTTATCCGCAATAGAAGTCAGCAAACTGTCGCTCAGACGACTGGCTTCACTTAGATGATGATAAGCTTTGTCCCAAATCCGAAGCCCACTATAAGATTTGGCCAGTGCTTTATGAAGATTCGAAAGACTTTCTTTATCGAATTCAAAAGAACCTTTCAATCCGGGTCTTAAATACTCGACGGCTTCCACATATTTTCCCTGTTCACTTAATACCGTACCATAAACCAGATTGGACTCAACAAGCGGATCCGTACCCGGGCTTTTTTTTCCATAGTAAACCCCAAGCTGGGCATAATGATAAGCGCTGTCCAGTTGTTTCTCTTCCAAAAAATAGTTTCCAAAGGAATAATTGATATAACTCATCAGCGAATAGAGCGTATCAATACCTTTCATTCCCTTATGTACCAGGTTATAGTAGACCCTTGCGCTGTCTGGCTTTTTCAGTGCCAGATAAGAGATGAGGTAGTTCCTGTAAAGCGTTTCTTCTCCGTTTCGCAGCACATAATCGCCAATGTACTCCTTGGCTTCATCAAAATATTCAATCGCTTTTTGGTCTCTTCCAAGGTAACTTAACATGGCGCCCATATTGCTCAGGGCATAACCCACGACAACGTTTCTGTTCCGGGCAGTATCTGTATGGCTGATCTTTTTCAGAAGCTCAATATCGAGGAGGCGGTACTTCATCGACTTTTCGTATTCGTCCGTATCATAATAATAACCGCCCAATGAAGAATACAAAGTTTCCCTGATTTTAATGTCCTTGGCCGTATCCGCCATTTCGATCATCCGGTTGATGTTCCGTTTACGCATGGGGATATTTCCGGTGAACTCGTACATAGAGCTCAATTGACCTAAGGCAATCACAGCATATCCTGTTTTCCCCGACTTACCGGCGAGTAAGGCACATTGTTCATAATAATAAATGGCTCGCTGATAATCCCTTACAAGTTGATACGCCGAACCGGCAAACAATGAAAACATCGCCCGGTTTTTAAGATCTTCGGGCGGACAAAGTTTAAAACCAACCTGAACCTCCCTGATGAGTTTCTTGTTGTTGGCCTCAGTGGTGTTCATCAGGGAATTACAGTAGATACGCCAGGCTTCAATCCTTTCTTTGACCGTCTTAATTTTTGATAGATCAGGCTTTTCATGCGCAAAAGCGAAAATTCCCGTCAGGCAAAAAAGCAGTACAAGTAACAGTCTGTTAATTAACACCATATCAGTTGCGAATTTGGGCCAGTACAGAACGGTAAGTTTTTCCAACCGGAAGGTTAGCTTCACCAATCGCGACCGAGGCATGAAAAATTTGCCGAATCTGGTAATTGGCCACCGCATAGCTCCGGTGTATCCTTGTAAACTTTTCTGCAGGCAATTCCTCGAGGAAGCCGCCGAGAGTGGCCAGGGTCAGGTAGTTTTTCTTTTCGGTCACTACTTTGGTGTAGTCGCCAAAGGCCTCCAGGTAAAGTATATCATTAATGTTTAGGTAAACCACATTATGTCCCTCTTTAAAAATGACTTTTTCGTTCTCTACCAATGTTGTATAGGCCATCGCCTTTTCCCTGATCGCAATAAAGTCGCAAAGACGGTCTACTGTACTTTTGAACCTTTCAGTCGTCAGAGGCTTCAGAATATAATCAAAGACCTTAAGTTCAAAACCTTGCAGGGCATACTCGGGATAAGAAGATATGATTACACACAAAGGCTGGTAATTCTGGATACTTTTAAACAATTCCAGACCAGAAATTCCAGGCATGTCCACGTCCAGAAATAAGATATCAGGATGGCTACTCTTGATGCGCTCAGCAGCTTCGGTTGCGTTGTCAAAACTTCCAATAAGCCGGAAACAATTCTGACTTTTAATTTCGATTTCCGCAGACACCCTGTCTAAATAATTGTCATCAACAATAACACAGGTAATTTCTTTTGTCATATGAGGCTCATCTATTCAGATGAAATAAAAGTACATAAAAATCAGTAACAAAAATGTGGAAAAACCAAAGTTGATCTTGCTAATATTATTAGTAATTTTAAGCCATGAATAGCGGCAAAGAGCAACAGGACAATTACTTCAAGGGGAGGGGAGCTCAGTTCAATCCCCACAACCGTTTTGAGAAAAACGACTATGTAAAAGAGCATGATGAAGGCATCGACGACTGGGAGGAAGATAATCCCAAGACGTCTTTTATCTTAGGAAATTCAAAGTCTATTGTAAATAAGGTCGAAAGTCCTGATGTGGGTATGGCCTATTCGCTGAATCCCTATCAGGGCTGCGAACATGGCTGCACTTATTGCTACGCACGCAATGCACATGAATACTGGGGCTTCAGTGCCGGTCTTGATTTTGAACGCAAGATCATCGTGAAAACAGATGCTCCTGCCCTCTTCAAAAAATTTCTCGAAAGAAAATCCTGGAATGCCTCAACTATTTCTCTGTCGGGCAATACCGATTGTTACCAGCCTGCGGAAAGAAAGTTTAAAATAACGCGTCAATTACTGGAAATTGCCCTCGAATACAGGCAGCCAATTGGCATGATTACTAAAAATGCCCTTGTCCTGAGGGATATTGATCTGCTTACTGAAATGGCCAAACTGAATCTCTGCATGGTTTACGTTTCTATTAATAGCCTGAATGAGCAGCTCAGGCAAAGGATGGAGCCACGTACAACTACTGCAAAACAAAGATTAAAAATAGTAGAAGACATGAGCCGGGCCGGGATTCCTACGGGGGTAATGGTAGCTCCGCTGGTACCCGGATTAAGTGATCATGAGATTCCTGCGATCCTTAAAACTATAGCAAATTGCGGGGCTATATCTGCAGGCTACACTATTGTAAGATTAAATGGTGCTATCGGGGGCATATTTGAAGATTGGCTGCGAAAGAATTATCCTGACCGCTTTGACAAAGTATGGCATATGATCCAGTCTTGCCACGGAGGCACTGTGAATGACAGCAGGTTTGGAAACAGGATGAGAGGTGATGGCAATATCGCCCAATTGATCCGGGACAATTTTAAACTCCATTGCCGTTTGAACCACCTGAATGAAAAAAAAATAGAGCTGGATTCAAGGCTGTTTAAGGTGCCTGAAAACCAGCTCCGGTTATTCTGAGATTTGGGGTCTATTTGATGATTTAAGAAAGAAAATTATCGCTTTCTCTGTATGCCTGGATAACTCTAAGTTCGCCTGCTTTGCCTTGCTGTGAATTACCATGCTCCATTCCCATTACACCTTTATATCCTTTGCCATGTAAGTGTTTAAAAAGATTCTTATAGTTGATCTCTCCTGTAGTCGGCTCATTTCTTCCTGGATTATCGCCGATCTGGACGTAAGCGATCTCGTCCCAGCAGCGATCTATGTTGACGATCAACTGTCCTTCGGTCTTCTGCATGTGATAAATATCGTAGAGTATCTTGCAGGACGGGCTTTGCACTGCTTTACATACTGCAAATGTTTCATGGGTTTGCTGCAAAAAAAGCTCAGGGGTATCACTTAAGGTTTCCAGTACCATCACCAGTCCATGGGGTTCAAAAATTTCGGCTCCGGCCCTCATTGCATCCACTACATTTGCAAACTGATTTCCATAAGGCAATCTCCGTTCATAAAAGCCTGGCACAACGGTAAGCCATTTCGCATTACAGCGTTTTGCGGCTTCAACAGATCGCTTGCAGGTCTCTACAAATTTATCTTTAAATTCCTTTTTACCGGTCGTCAGGGATATTTTCCAGTTGTCTCCGCCGTCTACCACAAAGACACCCATTCTCATACCCAGTTTGGCCAGCAAATTTCCGATTTTGGTTTGCTCTTCTACAGACCGTCCTAAAAAACCATTGTCTTCGATTGAACGAAATCCCTGATCGTACATATATTGTATCTGATCGAGGAAACTTTTCCCTGCTTGATTTTCAAACATTCCCTGATGAGGGGCATAATCGAGATTGAAGGTTTTTCCGGCCAATGCTGAATTGTCAGCAGCGTTAGTTGATTTGTTCCCCGCAGTTGAGGGTATTGAAGCACCGGCTACAAGCGCGCCGGTGGCAACAACACTATTTCTTAAAAATTCTATTCTGTTCATATTTGGTTTTTTTGGTTCCTTTAAAAAATGTTAGTTGACGATCAGCTTCTTAAACCCTCGCGTCAGGGTATCGGCGATCTGTCCATCCTTCCGACGGTAAATGATATAGGCTTCCATATCCCGCTTCGCCGAAACAAAGGAAATCGCCTGATCGATGTCCATTGCCATAATTGCGTTGTCATAACCATCGGCAGTGATTGCGTCTTCTGCATACAAGGTTACACTTATCAATGCATTGTTCAACGGGTATCCTGTTTTTGGGTCGATCAGATGAGCGATCTTTCCTTTCCCTTTTTGCAGGTATTTCCGATAATTTCCGGAAGTAGTAATTGCGCCTTTGTTGATAGCAATGGTATGAACAATTGAGGGTTCATCGGAAGATGTAGCACCCGGTCCTTCTATGCCGATCTTCATGGAACTTCCATCGGGTTTCGGTCCTTTAATCCGCAACTCTCCTCCAATTTCAACTACAAAAGCTTTTATGCCTTTCTTATGAAGATGATCGGCAACCAGGTCGACACTATATCCCTGTGCAATTCCGTTAAGATCAATCTGGATGCAAGACTTGTCCTTTTTCAGATAGTTTCCTTTCAATTCAAGATTATACATCCCCACACAGTTTAAAATGTTTTTTATAGCTGCACTATCGGGGAAATGATCAACAGGTTTCACACCAAAACCCCATGCCTGTACAAGGGGCTTTACGGTTACATCAAACTTGCCTGCGGTATTTCGGTAGACCTCAAAAGACTTTCGCATTACTTTGGCAAAATGATTATCCAGCCTGATCCCGCCTTGGGAATTGTTAAACTGATTAATCAATGAATATGGTTTATAAAGAGACATAGAAGAATCAATTGATACCAGCATGCTGTCTATAACATGTTTTGTAACCAGGCTATCTTTTGCGAAGTATTTAACGGTATAGTCTGTTCCCTGGGCATAACCATGTATGGTATACTGCCGCTGCTCTTTTGTCTGTTTTATGGAGAAAAAAAGCAACGGCAGAAAAAAAAATATGCTGTTAAAAATGAACATACACCCTTAGATGCCTAGATCACTTTAGTTTTACCAGGTGTTGGGATAGGATATAGTCCGTCTGCATCAGGTAAAAGTTTAGGATTGGCATCCCATGCCAGTCTTTCCGGAAACAAGCTGTTGTTTGCATTGAGTGCTTCGTCCCATTTGATTGTTTTTCCTGAATAGGTGGCGTAACGTCCCATGATTGCCGTCAGGCAGCTTTTTGCTACGCGCTCTGCGTCTTTAAACTTATATTCACCTTTAGCAATGGCTGCAAACAGTTCATCGTGTTCGGTCTGGTAAGGATTAGGATTTATTTTTGAGCTGTAGGTATATAATGGCTTTTTCTTCAGATCTGTTATTTTTGCCTCATTTCCGGCCGAGAGATAGATGCTTCCTTTAGTACCCTGGAAGCTTTCATCCACCCGATTGTCAATACCTTCAAAGTGCCGGCATTGACTGTAGATCACAGCTCCATCATCATAGGTTAGTTCAATCGAATGGTTGTCATAAATCTCACCATAGTCTTTTCCCGTTCTCCAGGCGCGGCTACCTGTACCTTGTATAGAAACAGGATAGGCATTTTTCACCCAGTTGGCGATATCGATATTGTGCACATGTTGTTCTACGATGTGATCACCGCAAAGCCAGTTGAAGTAGTACCAGTTGCGCATTTGATATTCCATTTCAGTCTGGCCTGCTTTACGTGGATTTACCCACACGCCACCGCTGTTCCAATACACCTGTCCGCCAGTGATCTGCCCAAGCATTCCGTCTTCAATGCGTTTCAGGGCTTCTCTGTAATTGTTCTGATACCTGCGTTGCAGGCCCACCACTACATTTAGTTTCTTTTGTTCTGCGATCTTAGCATATTCTAATACTTTACGTACGCCGGGAGAGTCTACAGCTACTGGTTTCTCCATAAATACATGCTTGTTCTGATTTATGGCTTCCTCAAAATGACTTGGCCTAAAACCCGGAGGCGTAGCAAGTAATACTACGTCTGCCAAAGCTATCGCTTGTTTATAACCATCAAAGCCAACAAACCTGCGCTCCTGCGGAACGTCAACTTTATCTTTAAATTTTTCTGAAATCTCTTTGTAAGCGCTTTCCAGTCTATCACTAAAAGCGTCTGCCATAGCAACAAGTTTCAGATTTTGCTTGGTGCTTAAAGCTTGGAAGGCCGCCCCGGTACCGCGACCACCGCATCCGATCAGAGCGATCTTAATTGTATCATCAGTGGATGAATGTGCACCACCGGTGGCAAATGCTACTCCATTGATCATCACTCCACCTGCCACAAGGGCTGATGTTTTCAGGAATTCCCGGCGTTTATCACGCAATTCTTCATTGTTCATTGTAATGTAGGTTTATATATGGTTCTTGGTTGTGTGAATTTATTAATAATCTTTGATAGGTGCCTTGTTGTAATAAGCTTCTATCTCTTCCTTCGATGGTGGATTTAACGGCCGTACTAATCTCATGCCTACAAAGGGTGCCTCAGGGAACCACCAGTTACTTTTTGGAATCTGTGGATCCAGCTGTTTCCAACTTGCATCGGATGGCAACCTTGAAGAAGAACGGGAATCCTTCGCCTCATCATTGTATGCTCCACCTCTCACTGCGTGTGGATACAACT
>Ga0126314_10000224_pt1 | contig 29182 bp, 37 predicted proteins | sample Plot105B_FD_92535 | JGI IMG/M metagenome (GOLD analysis project Ga0126314, IMG submission 92535) | Serpentine soil microbial communities from UC McLaughlin Reserve, CA, USA - Plot105B | ecosystem: Environmental > Terrestrial > Soil > Grasslands | place: USA: UC McLaughlin Reserve, Lake County... | reverse complement strand
GGCTTTTTGGGGTCGGTCAGACCTCACGAAGGGAGCACCGCCCCTCAGGAGAACGGGGGTGAGAACGGGAGGCGGTTCCGGTAGCATTGACGGGCGTTCGGGGCACTGTGGAAAGGAGCATGAATGTTGCGAGGACTCAGCACCGTCAGTTTTTGGGCCGATGATCTGGCGGCGGCGAAGAAGTGGTACGCCGAGCTGCTTAGCATCGAACCGTACTTCGAACGTCCTGGATATGCCGAGTTTCGCCCAGGCGACTACCAGCACGAGCTTGGTCTGATCGACGCTCGCTACGCGCCCGATGGGTCGGCGTCCGGCCAGGCCGGCGCCATCGTGTACTGGCACGTCGACGACGTGACGGCGACCTTCGAGAAGCTGCTGCCCATGGGAGCGAGAGAGTAAGAGGCGCCCCAGGAGCGCGGCGAGGGTTTCGTCACCGCTTCGGTAGTAGATCCTTTCGGGAACATACTGGGCGTCATGTACAACGCGCACTACCTGGAGGTTCTCGGCTCGCCCAGAGGAGTGTGATCCCGTTCAGCGGCCACGAACGGCGCGCGATTCGTAGCGGCCGAAAGACACTGGTCCGTCGGGCGACGTGGAATGCTTAGTATTTCGCGATGACCCACACAGCGTGGACTATGCCGGGGATATAGCCTAGGATCGTAAGTAGGATGTTGATCCAGAACTGCTTGCCGATGCCCACCTGCAGGAACACCCCGAGCGGTGGGAGAAGTATCGCGACGATGATGCGCAGAAAATCCATCAGACGCCTCTTTCTGTTGCTTGATCTCTCTACATGATACGCTGCCCGACCCTGGTGGTTGCTCGCAACCACGGTACCCGGGTAGGTTCGATCCCGAAAGCCCACAAACGTCGTCCTGCGCCCGAAACACCCACATCTTGGGGCTATTTCCAAAATGTATGATACATAACGTGTTTCATGCATGAATCTGGGCGAACTGCTAGGCTGATGGGAACGTTTCGCAAGGTTTCAGTCGTACTAATGTAGCCGGAGGAGGCAGTCCAGGCGTGAGAGAGACTGAGGGAGAGAAGATCAAGGCCAGAGAGAGGAACCTGCGCTGGATGGAGGCGCTGTGGGAGGCCTCGAGCACGACCGCCAGGGAGGAGAAATATAAGGAAGAGGTACTCACGGTGTTTCGTGAACTCGTGAGGGAGTCCAGGAGCGAGAGTGCGGTTCGTGAATACGTGCCCTGGCAACCGCTGTGGTAGCGGTTGTGACCTTGCGTGGCCTTGGGTCCCAGGTAATTCCTATACGGATATCTTGTAGCTCTCCCGGCTTTCCACCCGCTCCATCCAGGCCGTAACGTTGGGGTACTTGTGAAGGGGAACGTCACCACTCTCGGCTAGCTCTCGTAGACGGTGGAAGTTGCCGGCGTGGGCGATGTCTGCCAGAGAGTATTCACCTACCAGATACTCCCTGCTCTCCAGCTGGTGCTCCAGGCGCGATAGCGCATCGCCCAGTTTCTGCTTTGCGTCTTGAATCTGCTTTTCGGAGAACCCTCGTTGCGGTCCCATGCGAACCGTGAAGATCGTCGGGAAGAAGTAGTCATCGGCAAAGGCCATCCAGGAGCGTACCGCTGCCCTCTCTTCGGGGTTCTCCGGCATCAGTTTGGGAGAGTCGTAGACCTCATCCAGGTATTCGTTGACTATGTTCGATTCGTAGAGAGAAGATCCGTTGACTCTCAGCACCGGCACCTTGCCGTAGGGGCTGACGCTCAGGAACTCTTCGCTCTTGTTGCTCAAGTCAACCTCGTGTACCTCGAAGTCGATCCCCTTCTCGTGAAGCACCATCCTGGTACGCCGGGCGTAGGGGCAGTGCTGGGTATTGTAGAGCTTCGGCTTCATAGAGCATCGCCTCCTCGTAGCTGCCTGTCGCCTGATGGTAGCATCCACATTCTAAGTCAACAGCCCGTCAGAAGGTAACGACTCCTGCCTCGGTGACCTGCTGGTACTGGTCCCCGTGCTCACTCCGACGGCACCGACGATCTCCCGTAAACACGACCGGCCATTTTGCGCAAGGACCGTATCCTAATGGTCGCGGAGGGCGGTGCGATATCCGACGGCGAGTAGGGGCGCTCCCCAGATGATCACGGAGACCGCGGCCAGGCAGAGACCGGGAACCAGGAAAGGTGCGCCGAAGCCAAACGAAGAGGCGAGCAGACCGCCGGCCGTGGGCCCGACGGCGTTGCCTGCCGACGTGGCCGTGGCAGCGACGCCGAACGCCTCGCCCTGGCGCCCCGGGGGGACGGAGCCGCGGATCGCGAGGTTGGCGACCGGGATGGCTGTCCCGACGAAGAGTCCGGTCACGAGGCGCAGGGCCCACAGCATGGCGACGGAGTCGACCTCGGCCTGTGGCAGGGCCGATATGCCGGCCAGCAGCAAGGTCCAGATGATGACCTTCCGCGTCCCGAACCTCGCCGCAAGCTTCCCCCCGATAACGGAGCCGAGCGATGCGGCCAGGGCGCCGGTAGCGATGATCCAACCCGCCAGCGTCGCGACCCGCACCGGCTCGTCCATCAAGGTCGAAAGGAAACCAGGCAGCACTGGCGCTGCGCTCATGATCGCTACCTGCACCACGAAGAGCGCAAGGAGACTCGGCGCGAGCCTCCTGTGCGGAAGGGGACCTTCGGTCTGGCCAGGCTCCTCTCCCTCAGCCGCCTCCTCCACAGGCCGCTCCTCCTTGACCCAGACGGAGATCAAGACCGCAGACGTCGCAAGCAAGGCGGCCGTCACCCCGAAAGAAGCCCTGATGCCGACGAGGTCAGCGAATGCTCCGCCGAAGAAGGGTCCTGCCGCGGCGGCGATGAAGATGACCATCTGCAAGGTCCCAAGCCTCTCCCCCGCCCTCTCCGGCGGGGCCGTTGCCGATACGAGCACCGTCGCGGCAGCGACCGTGCCGGTCAGGCACCCCTGCAGCGTCTTGAGGGCCAGAAGCTGCCACGGACTTCCCACGAGCCCCATCAGCCCGACGACGAGGGATCCCGCGACCGTCGCCCTGAGCAACATGGGCTTGAGCCCGACCCGGTCGCCCAGCCTGCCCCAAAGTGGTGCCGCGAGGGCCATCGTAACTGCGGTCGAGCTGTTGATCACCCCTGCCCATGCCGCCGCACTGCCGGCGTCCTCGACGCCGAGCTCCTGAACGTAGATCGGGATGAAAGGCACGACGAACATGAACCCCATCGTCGCAGCGAGCTGCGAGACGAGCAGCACGATGAAGGATAGCCTTCCATCGACCCGCAAGGACTTCATTCGCCGCCCCCTCCCGCAAGGTAGCGGACAACCAGGACGGCGAGATATGTGCGCCTGTACCTTGCCGCCGTAGCAGACGGCCCCAAAACCCTATGTAGCGTAACTCTCCTTCCCGGATACTCCGGGTCCCGCGGCGAACGCCTCCAAACAGTCACGACCCTAAAGTACGTGCAAGTAAGGTAGGCCAAAGGCGTCCTCAAACCGACGCCCAATGTCCTCCGAACGATCCCACAGACTCTCACTCCGGATGCTTCTCTCAAAGCCTTCGCTACAGAGTGTAGCAAACGCCCGGTCGCAAATCCGACTTTGTAACGATCTGGGAGGTCATTGGAGTGAAAGAACTCACGCACTACGCGCAGGGGCCCGAGAACTCCAAAGAGGGTCTGGGGAGAGTGGCGTCTGGGGGTTATTCTCAGCTTCGTCCGTAAGCTTGCCCATGGAGGAACATGCCACCGGAGACATGGGGGTTGTGAATAGTAACCTGGTATTCACTGTTGGCCACTCCAACCATTCCACGGAGAAGTTCCTGAGCTTGTTGAAGGCGTATGGGATCGAGGTTCTCGTGGACATCCGTTCGCATCCGTACTCCAGGCATGCGCCGCGCTTCAACGCGCGCGCCCTCGAAGCGACGTTGTCGAGCAATGGCATCGGATATCTGTTCCTCGGCGGGGAGCTTGGCGGTAGGCCCGAAGTTGGGGAGTTCTACGACGCGAAAGGACGGGTGGACTACGCGCTGGTCGGGTGTTCCGGGCTGTTCCTCGATGGTATAAGTAGGCTGGAGAAGGAGCTTCGGACGCGCACTGCCGCCCTGCTTTGCAGCGAGGAAGATCCCACCCGCTGCCACCGCAGGCTACTCGTGGGGCGGGCTTTAGAGGAACGAGGGATCACGTTGCGTCATATCAGGGGCGACGGCAGCGTCGAGACAGAGGACGAGGTAAACGGCGGACAGCGGAACCTGTTCCCGGAGACGGAGGCGAGCCCACGGAAGTCTATACGATCGGTTTCACCAAGAAGACGGCGCCCGAGTTCTTCGGAGCGTTGAAGGACACCGGCATCAGGCGCCTCCTCGACGTGCGCCTCAACAACGCCTCCAGGCTCGCCGGGTTCGCCCGTCGCGCCGACCTTCCGTTCTTCCTGGAGAGGCTCTGCAGTGCCGAGTACCTCCATGAGCCCAGACTCGCCCCGACACGCGAGATCCTCGACACCTACAGACATGGCGGCGGCTGGGCGGGCTACGAGGGGGCGTTCCTGGATCTCCTGCGGGAGCGCAGGGTCGAGGAGACGCTGGATAGAGACCTGTTCAAAGGTCCGACGGTGCTGCTGTGCAGCGAGGCCGGGCCGGAGCATTGCCACCGGCGCCTGGTGCTGGAGTACCTGGACCGGAAATGGGGCGGCGTCAGGGCCGTTCATCTGTAGGGGGCGCGTGCAGATACTCGTAAACCATCTGACACGGATGCAGCCGGGCTACTTCTGCGTGGCGGGTGTGGATGTGAACACGCGTAGCCACATCCGTCCGGTCCTCAGCCACCGCAGGCTCACCGTAGATCTCCTCAGTACCAGAGGCGGACCCTTCGACGTCGGGTCCGTCGTGGACCTCGGGCCGACAACCCACGCCCCACACGCCCCCGAACTGGAGGACCATCGCTTCGATCCATCGAGCTCGCGACGGCTCTTCGATGAGACTCCGGACGGCTACTGGGATGCACTCGAAGGGGTGGCGCGGGAGAGCCTGGAGGAGATCTTCGGGTCCGCGCTCGAGCTATGGGACGAGAGCGGCACGGTGGACGTCGGGGAAGGTCGCGCCTCGCTGGGCTGCCTGAAGCCGGAGAAACAACCGTGGCTGTACGTGGACCACCGTGGCACGGTTCGGATGGTCCTCGACTACCTGATCCCCTCCGTGGACCTGTCGGTCAACGACCTGCGGCTCTACGAAAGGGACGGACGGACGCCCCGCCGAAACCTCGTTGCCAGCGTAGGGCGGCGCCTCGAAGCCGGTGTCGAAATAATCCTGAGCGTCGGCCTGACAAGGCCCTGGCAGAAGAGGGGCGATACCGACGAGAGGCACTGGTTGCAGGTCAACAACATCCACCTCGAAGACAACCCGCTGTGGCAGTTGAAGGAAGAAAGAGGCCCTAGCTCACCTCGCACATGAAGAGGGGTGGGATGTGCATGTAGGTCGTGGTCGGATTCGGGCCAACGATGTCCTGGGCCATCTGGAGGGCTTCGGCGACATTATCGGCGCGTCCGAGTCCCATGCGCTTGGTGTTCTCCGGATCTCCGCCGACGAGTATGGCGCCGCCGAGGTGGTCGAGAGCGTGGGATGCCCAGTAGAGGACGGTGAACGGGTGCGCACCGTGGTAGGCGTATGAGTTTCGGTAGAGGGTACGGTACCAGGGGTCGTTGGCGTATTTTTCCTCGTAGCGGCGGTGGATCTCATAGATGTCGTTCGTTTCGGGGAAGACCTCGTTCCACAGGTCTATGTAGCTCGGGTGGTGAATCTTGTTGAAATTGGCCGGCATGGGGTGGGTGCCAATCAGGACCCCTCCCTCGCGCACGAGCGGTTTGCCCTTGTAGAGGTTGAAGAGGTAGCCGAGGAACATGTTGAAGACTAGGATCGGGTTCATGATCGAGTTGACGTTGTAGGGTCCGAGGTACGGGATGCCCAATAGGAGCACGTCCGACTGGCCCTCGGCGGGGACGACCATCTGCCTGTAGTTGTCGGCCAGGGTCTCGGCATGGACAGGCTCGGTGGCGCCGGCCTGCACGCTGGTCATCCGGTGCGGAGCGTATATGGAGTGGGAGATGCGCCTGGCGGCTTCCAAGGGCATCGTCTTGGTGGCCCTGTGGGTGGTGAGGAAGTTGGCTCTGGTAAGCGTGCTCCACTGGTACTCCGGTTTCGCCATGAAGTCGAAGACGGAAGGGTAGGTCTGGTTGTTCAGGGTGCTCTCTATGTGGAAGACCTTGACGTGCTCGTCGAAGATCCTGCCCAGCCGATTTATGGAGCCGTGCATGGCGGAGTTCGGCGGATCCATAAGGGAGCGGGTGTTGGCCAGCGTCTTCGGGGTGTGATGATGGCGGATGGAGGAGTAGGGGGCCAGGCCCGTGTGTACGGACTTGTGGCCCCCGTCCATCGGGATGAAGTTCACGTTCACGTAGACGAGCAGGTCGCTCTCGGCGACGCGGCGGCTGACGCTGACCTCCTCGCCAAGCTCCGTCTCGCCGATGATGACATTCCCGTCGGGGTCCTCTGCGTCGTAGTTGTAGAGCCGGTCCGGGTAGTAGCGGGACATGATCCTGTTCCCGAGGCAGTGCCTGAGCTCGGCTTCCGTCATCCTACGGTGTAGACCTAGGGCAGCGATGAGATGAATGTCCTCGACGCCCTTCGCGGCGGCTTTCTCCAGCACCTTTTCGATGATCTGCTGACGAACGTCCGGCTTCTGCATCGGCGGCAGCGGTATCGAGAGATCATCGAAGGCGATGGTCAGTTTCATGCCCGGAGTGAGGAGCTCGTGCAGCGGCTCCATCTCCATCGGCTCGAGTAGGGCACGTTCGATGGCGACGCCGGGCTCCGCGAGCGGTTTCAAGGGTCCCGGAGGGTAGATCACACGCGTCCCCTCGGGCAGCTTCTCGTAATGGAACCTGTCCCCCGCGTAGAACCACATGGGGGAACTGTTCTTCTCGAGGATCGTCGTGATGCCGGGTCGCATGGTCGCTCCCTTCGGTCGTTGCTAGCATTTCAGCTTGTCAGATTAAACCCTTTTCGGCGACGCGTTGCGTGCAAACGCGCCGCTGCGCGATCCGTTGATCCACAGGGCAGTTCTCTGCTCAGGGACATCGCCATCGTTCACTTGCTGAAATGCTGACCAGCTGACTAGCTCCTATGATCGAAGACCACCTTGACGTTTCCTTCGCGTCCGGCCGAGCGGGCGGCTGCGATGGCCTCCTTGTAGGATTCCAGCGGGAAGCTGGGGCCCACGAGTGTCTGCAGGCCCATTTCGGGGGCGATGCGGAGTGCGAGTGCGAAGCTGCTCGTTTTGTTTCCTTCGTGCTCTTCGACGCTGTAGGCGTAGCTGCCGGAGAGTTGGATCTCTTTGTACCAGAGGGCGGTGAGGTCCAGTGTGCTTTTTGCGCCTGGCATCCCGACGAGCGTGACGTCGCCGCCCGGGCGCGTAAGACGGAGCGCGTCCTCTATCGTGCCTGGTGCGCCGACGCACTCGAAGACTTTGCCAGCTCCGCCGGTGACGACCGGTTTGCCTAGTTCGGGTTTGTATGCGTCCGTCCCTAGCATCTCGGGGAGTTGTGTGTAGGTCTCTTTCGGGTGGATGACCTCGGTCGCCCCCAGACGAAGCGCCTCGTACTTCTGCCGCTCATGCTTAGCGACGCAGATAATGCGACCTGCGTCCGTGAGGTGCCTCAGGGCAGCGACGGTAAAGAGGCCGACGCTGCCGGCTCCGATCACCAAAGTGGTCTCATCGGGGTCCGGGGCGGCCCCGAGCGCGGCGTGGACGGCGCAGGCGAGGGGCTCGATGGCGACTGCGGCCTCGTCAGGTACGTCGTCGGGTACGGGGTGGAGCTGCGAGGGGTGGGCGACGAGCGTGCGCTGAGACCAGCCGCCACCCGTGTCGTGGCAGAAGCCCGTCTGGATGCCTGCCGAGATGTCCCCCCTGGCAACGTTCAGGCACAGGGCGTGGCGGCCCGAGGCGCAGTACGGGCAAGGCGGGTCTATGCCGCGGACCGTGCAGCCGAGGGCTGGTTCGAGGACGACCCTTTCGCCGGCGTGGAAGCCTGAGTTCTCTTCGAGTATCTCACCAACGACCTCGTGTCCCATCACGAAGGGAGGGGATGTGATCGGGGAGAAGTAGGGCGAGTTTTCCGAGGAGAGCGTCCCAAGATCAGAGCCGCAGATACCGGAGAGGAGCGGCTTCACGCGCACCCATTCCGTGGTCGGGAGCTCGAAGTCGGGGGCGTCTTCGAGTTGGAGCGGGGAGAAGCGGCTCGTCTCGAGGGACTTTATCCGCTTCGAGGCGGCGCGCATCAAGAGGTAGCGCGGGATGGATTTCCGGTAGACGAGGGCTTGCAACCTAGATCTTCTTGGCCACGCCGTTCGCGCCGTTCTTGTCCCAGTGCTCGACCCTCCATCCCCTGTCTTTGGCCGCGGTCCCGAGCCTGCGGTCCGGGTTGACGGCGACGGGATTTCCTACGGCCTCGAGCATGGGTAGGTCGGAGATCGAATCGGCGTAAGCGTAGGAGCGGGAGAGGTCGAGGCCGCGGCGCCTGGCGAAGGAGGCGAGCATCCTTGCGCGTGCGTCGCCGGCCACGGGGGCTCCCGTGAGTTCTCCCGTATAGGCGCCGTTCTCCTGGGCCAGGGTCGAACAGAGCACGTCGTCGGCGAGGTCTTTCATCGGGTCGAGGAGGAAGTCGAGCGCGCCGGAGAGAAGGACGACACGGTGGCCTGCGGCCTTGTGGTCTCTGAGCTGCTGCAACGCCTCGGGGAAGATGCGATCGAGGGTAAAGCCGGCGAAGCTCTCCTGTCCGAGGTGTTTGGCCCGGGAGGGCTTCCAGCCCGCGTAGTTCTTGTAGAAGGCCCGGTTGAAGTGGGCGCGGCTGATCTTATCCAATCCCCAGTAGTAAGGGACCTTGGTCAAAAACCAGGCGAGCCAGAGCGGGCGCATGGGGGCAGGAAGCTCCCTCATCCTAAGCCACGCGAAGTAGGAGACGACGTTGGAGCCGACGAGGGTGCCGTCCACGTCGAAGAAGGCCGCGACCTCGCCAGGCTTCTCATCGGTCGTCTTCTTGCGCTTCTTGCGGCTCGGCCGGGTCGTGAGCGCCGGCAGGTGCGTACCCTGCATCCACGCCCGCCAGTCGATCTCAGCGATGTCGAACGGGAAGCGCTCGCGGTCCTCCTGCAGGAGGCCTGTGTAGAGGGCGTAGGTGCGGGAGCTTGCGAAGGTCGAGGTCATGTTTGCGTAAGCGCCGTAGATGCGGCTGTAGTACAGGCTCATCCTGGCACGCTTCTCGGCGCGTGCAATCCTCTGCCGCGCGTCCGAGGCCATGTGGCCTTCAGGCATCCGTGCGGCGAGCGCGCCTGCCACCTTGAGGCCGGCGAGCTCTATCTTGAGTTTTCCCTCGACCCGCCTATGGCCAGGGAAGGCCCACCCTGGCACCTGGATCGGACGCCCGACCGAATCCCGCAGGGGGTTCTCTATGAAGTAGTCGCGCACTATCTCGTAGAGGTCACGGTAGCGGATGGGGTTGCGTTCTCCTGAAGCCACCTGGAAGACCTCGGGCTCTTCGGGGCGGCGCACTCCGGCGGCGAGGATTGCGTTCACGACGTGGTCCACGGGGACGATATCCACGTAGCTCTTCGGGTTGCCCGGGAACTCGCGCAGAATGCCCTTCGCGAACGCCATGATTATGGGGTCGGCCATCCTCGTGCCCTGGATCCAACCGGGGTAGGGCTCTCGGTGAGAGCTCTCTATGATGGCGGGCCTCAAGATGACGAGCGGCGTCTCGCCCCGCTCGGCGACCACCATCCGCTCGGCGAGGGATTTGGTAAACGTGTATACGTCGTTCCACCCGAGATTCTGCGCCCGCCGCGTCCCCCGCTCGACGAGCCGCTCGCGCATCCAGGCCCGCCTCAGCTGGTCCACCCTCTCGGCAACCTCATCCTCCTCGCCGACCATCCCGAGCTCCCGCCGAGCCTCCGTCTCGAAACGCCTCAGCAGCGACCTCTCCTGCGAAGCCTCCTCCACCTCGGCCACGACCGCTTCGAGGCCGAGCACCTCCTCGTGCGCGCTGAGGATCGTCCCGTTCGGCGAGTTTGGTCCGGGCGGGGCTTCGGGCGCGTCCTCTTTGCTGGTTCCCGCCACGTAAGCCGTCGAGATGTGCATGAACAGTGGCCGCTTCTCCCAGGAGCGAGCGAGCTTCAAGAGGCCAAGGGTCCCGCGGACGTTCGAGTCGACCGCGGCGTCGAGCGGCGCGTCGAAGACGACCGAAGCGGCGGAGTGGATGATGACGTCAACCTCGCGCGAGAGCTCCGTGAGGTCTTCCTCGCCCAACCCCAGCGAAGGCGCGTGTACGTTCCCTTCGAGGACGCGGACCCTCGTCGAGACGCGCGTCTCGAAGTCGTCGCCCAGCTTCTCGCGCAGGCCGCGGAAGGCAGCGGAGCCGAGCACGTCCTTCTCGAACCTCTCTGCGGCGCTCTTCCCGCGGGAGGCCCGGACTAGGAGGTAGAGGCGCCCGAGGTCGGGGAGCGAACGCAGGATCTTCTCGACCAGCGCCGTTCCCAGGAAGCCCGTCCCCCCGGTAAGCAGTATCTTCTTGCCGCTGTACGCCTCGCCGAGCAATTAGCTCTCCTCCTCAGCCCGCTGGCCCACCTTCCGCTCAGTGCCCTTCAGGAGGGCCCTTGCATTCTCCCTGTGCCGCCACAGGACGAGCGCCCCCCCGATTATGGTGTAGAGCACGTAAGGGAGCGGCTGGCCGGAGAGCCAGAACACCACGGGGCTGACTACCATGACGGCGATCGCCCCGAGCGAAGTGTAGCGGCTAAGGAGCACGACCAACCACCAGAATGCGAAAAGACAGAGCCCGATAAGGGGCGCGAGCCCAATGGTAGTGCCGGCGCCGGTCGCCACAGCCTTCCCACCCTTGAAGCGCAGGAAGACGGGCCAGCAGTGCCCGATCACCGCCGCGAAAGCGACGGCCGCGATGAGCCACTCGTTCTGCACGGTGAGCCTGGCGACGACTACGGGAACGAGGCCCTTGAGCATGTCGCCCACGAGCGTGAGCACGGCAGCCCACTTCCCCGCGGCCCGCAGCACGTTCGCCGTGCCTATGTTCCCGCTGCCTACCTTCCGAACATCCACGCCGAGGGCCCGCCCGACCAGGTACCCGGTCGGCACGGAACCCAGAACATACCCGAACAACACGAGAATAATCCCCAACATAGCGCAGAAAGTATAGCGGAACGATAGGTCTCCGGCCTCACTCCAGGTAAGGGCAACGCGTATCCGAACCACGCTGAAAGGCTGACATGTTGAAGTGCTGAAATGCTGACCAGCGCGGCACGCCTGCGGCGTGCCGCTACAGCCACATCTCGCGGGAGCGGGCGACTTCTAGCGCCCGCTCCATCGCGCGGGCCTTATTGCGGGTCTCCTCGTACTCGAGCGAAGGGACGGAGTCGGCGACGACGCCGCCGCCGGCCTGGAAGTAGGCGACACCGTCTTTGAGGAGGGCTGTGCGGAGCGTTATGCAGGTGTCGAGGCGGCCGTCGACGCCGTAGTAACCTGTGGCGCCCGCATAAGGTCCGCGGCGGGTGTTCTCGAGCTCGTCGATGATCTCCATCGCCCTGAGCTTCGGCGCGCCGGAGACGGTCCCTGCGGGGAAGGCCGCTGCGAGGGCGTCGAGGGCTGTCAGGTCCTCGCGCAGGTTCCCCTCGACGGTAGAGACGATATGCATGACGTGTGAGTAGCGCTCTATCTCCATGAAGCTCTCGAGCCCGACCGAACCGACCTCGCTTACGCGCCCCAGGTCGTTGCGCCCGAGGTCGACGAGCATGACGTGCTCTGCCCGCTCTTTCTCGTCTGAGAGCAGCTCTTCGGCCAGGGCGGCGTCTTCCTCCGGCGTAGCGCCCCGCCCGCGGGTCCCCGCGACCGGGCGGGTCATCACCCGGCGTCCCTCGACCCGCACCAGTGGTTCAGGGGATGCGCCAACGATAGAAAGGTTGCCAAGTTTCAGGTAGGTCATGTAAGGGGACGGGTTCACTGTGCGCAACCCGCGGTAGAGGAGGAGGGGATCCAGGTCCCCTATCTCCGCCGCAAACCTCTGAGAAGGGACGATCTGGAAGGCGTCCCCGGCCCTGATGTACTCTTTCGCCTTCTCCACGGCCTCCTCATAACGCCCTCTCGTAAAGTTCGAAGAGATCTCGAACCCGGTACCGAACGCTGGTGTCCGGCGCACCAGTGGGGCTGAGAGACGCTCCGCGATCCTGCGTATGTCGTCGGACGCGCGCCTGTAGGCCGCCGAGAAGCCCTCGCCCTCCACGTCGCGCAATCCTGCAGCGTCGATGAGCGCGACGACGAGCACCTTGTGCCTGAGGTGGTCGAAGACGATCAGGGCGTCCGTAACGGCGAAGTACGCCTCGGGGACGTCGAGATCATCCGTTGGAGCGTCGGGAAGGCGTTCGAGATAACGCACGGCGTCGTAGGAGAAGTACCCCACGGCGCCCCCCACGAACGCAGGGAGGTTGGGCAACGGGGCCACACTCTTCTTGCCGACGATCTCGGCCAGACCCCTGAAAGGGTCCCCTGCAAGGACCTCCCGCACACCATCGGCGTCGACGACCGTGTAGAGACCGTCCCTGTAGGAGACCGTACGTTTAGGGGCGAAGCCGAGAAAGGAGTAACGGCCGAACCTCTCGGCCGACTCCGCGCTCTCGAGCAGGAAGACCGTGTCTTCCTCTGCGAACCTTAGAACCGCCGAGATCGGCGTCTCGAGGTCCCCGATGAACTCGGCGTAGAGCGGAACCACATCGTAGGAGCGGGCGAGATCGCGGGCCTCTCCGAGCGAAGGGACAAAGTTGATACTAGCCGTGGCGATCATGCAGTACCTTCGCCACGTCCTCCACCCCGACGCCCCGCTCCTCGAGCAGCACGAGCAGGTGGTAGACGAGGTCGGCCGCCTCCTCGGGTAGCCTCTCGTCAGAGAGCGCGGCCACGACGACCTCAACCGCCTCCTCCCCCACCTTCTGGGCCAACCGCTCCTTTCCGCCCTGGATCAGGGAGACGGTATAGGACCCCTCAGGCATCTCCCTGTGGCGCTGCGCTATCGTCCCCGCCAGCCGCTCGACCATCACCCCGAAAGGGACCTCCCTATCGCCAGCGGGCGCGAGCCCGACTCCTTCACCGGCCAGGGTGGTGAAGAAGCAGCTCTTCTGGCCTGTATGGCAGGCCGGCCCATGCGGTTCGACCATGTAGAGGAGCGCGTCCGCGTCGCAGTCCAGCCTCACCTCGACGACCCTCTGTGTGTTGCCGCTCGTCGCACCCTTGCGCCAGAGCTCGGAGCGCGAGCGGGAGTAGTAGTGGGCCTCGCCGCTCGAGAGCGTCTTCTCGAGGGCCTCTCGGTTCGCGTACGCGAGCGTAAGCACGTCGCCCGTCTCCACGTCCTGGGCGACGACAGGCACCAGACCGTTCTCGTCGAATTCCACTCTGTCTGGAGCCGAGGGTGCCCACCGGGATACCTCCTCACCGCTAGCCACGTCCGATCCCTGGTTCCACGAGCCGGACCGGGATACCGGATTGCATCATGTGCTCCTTGACCTCGGTTATGCTGTATTCGCCGAAGTGGAAGATGCTCGCCGCGAGCACCGCGCCCGCTCCTGCGTTTACGGCTGCGATCATGTGCTCAGGGCTCCCGGCCCCGCCGGACGCGACGATGGGTAGGGTCGTCTTCTCGGCGACGGCGGAGATCAGGTTCAGGTCGTAGCCGGTCTCGGTCCCGTCAGCGTCCATGCTGTTCAACACGAACTCCCCTGCCCCCCGCTTCTCTCCCTCGATGAGCCACCCGACGGCGTCCAGCCCCGTGTTGATGCGCCCGCCGTCCAGGTAGACCTCCCAGCCTTGGGAGAGAGGGCGCCGCCTTACGTCGACGCTCAACACGACGCACTGGCTCCCAAATCGTTCCGCCCCTTCGGTGATAAGGTCCGGGTTCCTCACGGCGGCGCTGTTTATGGAGACTTTGTCGGCCCCTGCGCGAAGCATTGCGCGCATATCGTCTGCGGTCCTTACGCCGCCGCCGATCGTATAGGGCACGAATACCTCCTCGGCGGCGCGGCGGGCGAGTGTTGCGGCCGTGTTCCTCTGTTCGTGGGAGGCGGTGATGTCGTAGAAGACGATCTCATCGGCACCCTCCCTGTCGTAGAGCGCCGCGAGCTCCACCGGGTCCCCTGCGTCCCTCAGGTTGGTAAAGTTCGTTCCCTTCACCACGCGCCCGCCGTCCACGTCGAGGCATGGGATGATGCGGACTTTGAGGCTCACCGGGCGTCCTTCCCCAGCCTGCACCCGTGGCGCTGCGCCTGGGGCAGGGCTATGTTCAACGAAACGACCTTCACCGCTTTTCCTTTCCTGGTAGCTCACTACAGGGTAGGGTACCGTTGGGCAACGCGCCAGCGTTAGTGTCTACACGTAGGGAACTCCGGCTGTGGTGCATTCTTCGGCCAGGCGTTCGCGCAGGGCGTTCTTCGCCGGCAGGAGGACGGAGCCCTCGTCCCCCGCCCCCACTACCATCGAGCCATCCCTCCCCCTCCAATGACGGTGGACCGTATACGCTGCGAGCGTCCCTTCCACCAGGCCAGCCGTCCTGTCGAGCTCCGCGTGGGACATCGAGGCGGAGACGTCGAGCTTGGAGACGTCAACGTTCACTGATGCGGAGATGTCCGCAGAGAGGTTGCCCGTCCTGAGCCTGAGGCCTGGCGTGTCCCATAGGACCTCGATAGCGCCCCTTAGCGCCGCCGCCCTGCTCACTTTGTTGCCTTTACGGAGCTTGGGGTCGTCCATCGCGCGAAGCCGCTTTGCGGGGTCGCCGTTCTCCGCCGCACCAGCCCGCTCGAGAGAGAGGACCTTCAGCGTCGCCGCTGAGTCGACCTCGACGACCACGTTCTGGCCCCTCTCCCTCGGGAAAGGGTAGTCTGTGTACTCCACGCCGACCTTCTGAAGCTCGGCGAGCAACTCTTCTGCGTATGGCTTGCCGCCGAACATCCTGCGGCTCGCCGAGTAGGCAGGCAGGGCCACCTTCGAGAGGATGCGTTCGATCCTGCGCGTCCCCCTCTCGTTCGGGACCGCGAGCGGCGCGTCGACGCCGACGATGGTCCCCCGCCGCCCCGAGCCGTAGTCCTCGACCGTCGCTGCTATGTCCTCCGTGCTCGCCACGAACGAGTTGGCTATGATGCTCCCGCGCTCGTCCATCACCACCAGGCACGAGACCTTCTCCCGCGCCTCGCCCGGCCTCCACGCCAGCGCGCAGCCTACAAACCTCAAGTTCCCTCCTCTCCGGCGTCGGCCACGACCCGCGAGATTTCCTCGCAGACCTCCCGGCACACCGTCTCGTCCGTATGCTCGACCATCACCCGCACGACAGGCTCAGTCCCGCTCGGCCTGAGGAGAACTCGCCCATCGTCGCCGAGGGTGCTCTCCGCCTCGGCGACGGTCAGCCCGACCGCCTCAGAGGCTGCGACGGCCCTCGCGGACGCCGGCTCCTCGACCCTCACGTTGATGAGCGTCTGCGGATACACCTCCATCGCCCCGGCCAGCTCGGAGAGCGGTCTGCCGCTGCGAACCATCACGTCGAGGAGCGCGAGCGCCGTAACGATCCCGTCTCCCGTCGTGACGTGCTCGGAGAGGATCACATGCCCGGATTGCTCCCCGCCCAGAGAGGCCCCGAGCCTGACCATGGCCTCGGCGACGTACCTGTCGCCCACGTCGGTCACCTCAAAGGGTATTTGCATGGCCTCCATGGCCTTGAAGAAGCCGAGGTTGCTCATCACCGTGACCACGACCTCGCCACAGAGGACCCCACGTTCCTTCTTGTCGCGGGCGAGGATGGCGATGATCTTGTCCCCGTCGACGACGTTCCCCTTCTCGTCGAGGGCGAGCACCCTGTCTGCGTCACCGTCGAAGGCGAAGGCCACGTCGTGCCCTGATGCGTCGAGGTTCTCGACGTGCGTAGAGCCGCAGCCCTCGTTTATGTTCGTACCCGTGGGCTCGGTCCCGGTCAGGGTGAGATCCACCCCTAACTCTTCGAACACCAGCGGCGCAACCTCGTAGGCCGCCCCGTTGGCGCAGTCGAGGAGCACCTTGAGGCCCTCAGCGGACGGACGCAGCCGCCCGAGCACCCACTCCGCATACATCTGCGGGGCGTCGCCGAGCACATCGATCCTTCCGATCCCACTTCCGGTCGGGCGTGTAAGGTCCTGTTCGATCAGGCTTTCGATCTCACGCTCCTTCTCCGAGGAGAGCTTCCGGCCTTCTGCGGAGAAGAACTTTATGCCGTTGTCGGGGTAGGGGTTGTGGGAGGCGCTTACGACGCCGGCGGCGGTTGCCCCAAGACGCGGCGCGAGGGCCGCGACGCCGGGCGTGGGCAGGATACCGAGGTCCACGACATCCACGCCACCGCTCGCCGCGCCGGCAGAGAGGGCGCGGGCGAGCATCTCTCCTGAGAGGCGCGTATCGCGCCCGATGGGGATCCTGCCACCGAAGGCACGGGAGGCGGCGAGGCCAAGGCGTAGGGCATCCTCGGGCAGTAGCCCCTTGTTTGCGACCCCACGCACCCCATCGGTGCCGAACGTTATGGTCCTTTTCTTCACTCGGCCTCCCCTACCATGCCCTGGTAGATGCTGAAACCTGTGCGCCTCTGTTGCCGTCTCAACGTAGAACGGGCCCCTTTCGGCGCGCGAAAGGGGCCCGACGCGAACTCGCTATTGTGAATCTAGCGCTTGGAGAACTGCGGGCGCTTGCGGGCCTTCTTGAGGCCGTACTTCTTGCGCTCGACGGCCCTCGAATCACGGGTGAGCATCCCAGCGGCCTTGAGTTCGCTACGGGCCTCCGGTGATTCTTCGGCGAGGGCCCGCGCTATGCCGTGGCGCAGTGCCTCTGCCTGCCCCGTGGGACCGCCGCCTTCGATCTTCGCGATGACCTCGTAGCGGCCGGCCGAACCGAGGAGCTCGAGCGGCGAGCGCACCGCCGTGCGGTAGGCGGCACGGGGGAAGTACTCGTCCACGTCGCGGCCGTTCACGGTGATCTTACCGTCACCCGCGAGCACCCTTACCCGTGCCACGGCGGTCTTGCGACGTCCCGTCCCGATATACAGAGCCTCTGCCATCTACTTCACCTCGAACCTCTGCGGGTCCTGAGCGGCGTGAGGGTGCTCGGGTCCCGCGTAGATCTTCAACTTCTTGAACTGCTTCCTGGCTAGGCGCGTCTTCGGCATCATCCCGTAGACGGCCTTGCGCAGGATCTCGGTTGGCTTGCGCGCGTGCATCTGCTCGTAGCTTGTCTCTTTCATGCCGCCAGGATAGCCCGAGTGCCGCCTGTAGACCCTCTGCTCGGCCTTCCTGCCCGTGACGGCCACCTTGTCTGCGTTTACCACGACCACGAAGTCGCCGACGTCGACATGCGGCGTGTACTGCGGCTTGTTCTTGCCACGCAAAACACGCACGATCTCCGTCGCCAGACGCCCGAGGTGCTTCCCCTCCGCGTCAACTACATACCACTTACGCTCGACCTCGAGGGGCCGCGCCATGTAACTCTTCATCATCCTCCGGAGGTTCTACGAACTTCAAAGGCCTTCAAACGGATCAAATAGTAGCATACATTGGCAAAAGGACCAGCGTCCAAGAACGGTCTTGCCTGCAGAAGGGGTTGTTTTTGGCGCTCATCGTGGTGCCATGATGCGGGCGGTTCGCGAACCGCCCGTGTGTCGAACCGCCCCTACGTGAACCTCTCGCACGGGGGTCGGCCGTGTTCCACGTGTCCTTACACAACCCTTGCGATCGTGAGGCCGTCTATGCGCTCCCGGATGAGGGGCAGCACGATGCCTGAGAGCCTGGGGTCTTTGGCTATTCGCTCGTTGAACTCGCGCGTCGCCCGCGCCGTTGCGTCCTTGGGGTCGAGCACGGTGCCGCCCCTAATGGTGTTGTCGCCGAGGATGACGGAGCCCGGCCGCACGAGGCGCAACGACGCGTCCAGGTAGTCGGGGTAGCTCTCTTTGTCGGCGTCGATGAAGATTACGTCGAACGGGCCCTCGTCGTCTTCGATCAGTGCGGCGAGGAGTCCGTGGGCGTCGCCGACCCGAACCTCGATTCTGTCGGAAAGATCGGCCCGCTCGATGTTGTTGCGGGCGACGTCGGCGTGGTGCTCGTCTATTTCGAGGGAGATCAACTCCCCACCTTCGGGCAGGGCACGGGCGAAGTGGATGGCGCTGTAGCCGCCTAGAGTTCCGATCTCGAGTACGCGCCGTGCGCCTGATATCTCGGCGAGCAGCCGTAGCAACCTTCCCTGGTTGGCCGAAACGTTGATCTCCGGTAGCCCGGCCCGCCGCGAATCCCGCAGGGCCGCTTCGAGGATCTGGTCGGACGGGCCGAAGAGGTCCTCGACGTAGATGTCAATCTCCCGCAGAAGCTCTCTCGTATCGTCTATGTTCATCGTTCATTCCTCCACAGGTCCGGATAGTCGTAGCCTACGCCGACCAGCGTGAGCCCACGGCTGGTTACGGCGGGCCCCGCCTCGCTGCGTTTTCCTCCTGAGAGCAACCGGTCGAATTCAGTCAGGTCTCTCTTCCCGCTCGCAACCTCCAGCATGGTGCCGACCAGGGTGCGGACCATGCCATACAAGAACGAGTCGGCGATTATACGATACCTTAGCAGGTCGTCGTGCCGGCTCCACCGTGAGTGGGTAACGACCCGTTCGAAGCGGACGTGGTAGCTCTTCTGGGGGGTGAAGGCCCTGAAGTCGTGGGTCCCTTCCACCAGCTCTCCTGCTTTCGAGAGGAGATCCAGGTCGAGCCTCTGCGGCGAGTAGCCCGTATGGTGGCGCTTCAGGGGAGATCTTATCCCGTCGTTTACCAGGTTGTACTCGTACGTCCGGCTCATTGCGTCCTTGCGGGCGTCGAAATCGTTTGGGACGGCGACGCAGCGGCGTAGCGCCACATCTTTGGGCAGTACCGCCGTGGTCTTGTAGGAGAGCAGGGCCGGCCGGAGCTCGGTATCGGCGCGGAAGGAGACGACCTGCCCGCTCGCGTGCACCCCGGCGTCGGTGCGGCCGGCGACACTCATCTTGACCGGCTGGCTTAGAACGGTAGAGAGCGCCTCTGAGAGTGCGCCCTCGACCGTCCGTCGTTCGGGTTGGGCGGCCCATCCCGCGAAGTCGGTGCCGTCGTACTCCACGAGCCCGGCGAGTTTCAAAGCAGGATCCCAACCAGCAGGACGAGCACGGTTATGGAAAGCGCAAGCGCGTCTTGCTTGCGGAAGCGCAGTTCGCGGAAGCGGGTACGGCCTTCGCCGCCCCTGTAGCCCCTGCTCTCCATCGCCTCGGCGAGCTCGTCGGCGCGCCGGAAGGCGCCGACGGTCAGGGGCACGAGCACGGGTACGAGCGAGCGCGCCCTGCGGAGCGGTCCTCCCTCCGAGAAGTCCGCGCCGCGTGCGGCCTGTGCGCCTTTGATCTTCTCGGCCTCCTCCCCCAGCGTCGGGATGAAACGGAGCGCTATGGTCATCATCATCGCAACCTCGTGCGCCGGGAACCGCACCCTCTTCAGAGGCGAGAGCAGGTCTTCGATCCCATCGGTGAGCGCCACAGGGGCCGTCGTCGCCGTGAGCAATCCGGCCGATGAGACGAGCAAGAGTATCCGCAAGGCCAGGAAAATCCCTAACCTCAACCCGCCGGAATGTACCTCGAAGATACCCCACTCGACGAGCGTTGCGCCCCCCCTCGAGAAGAGAACCTGGATCAGGACCGTCAGCGCGACGATCAAGAGCACGGGCCGCAGGAGCCGCAAGAAGGTTGTGGCGGGGATACGGCTCATCGCCACGAGCGCGACGAGCGATGCGGCGACGAAGAGGAGCCCCACCGTCGAGTCTATTAGAAACAGCCCGACGACGAAGACGGCGGTGGCCACGATCTTGGCCCTCGGGTCGAGCGCGTGCACGGGCGAGGCCACAGGGTAGAACTGGCCGAGGCTCCGGCTCGTCACCTCACACTCCTCGCAGAGCCCTCAACGTCTCGAGGGTCTCTTTGAATCGCACAGGGGCCCCGATCTCTGGTCTTGATCCTTTGAGGAGGGACACAACCTGTACCGTCGCCGGTGCCTGTGCGGGCTCTCTGTAGAACACTTCGGCCGGGGTCCCTGCGGCGCGTACCCTGCCTTCGTGCAGCGCGCTCACCCGGTCGGCGACTTCGGCGACCTCGTCCAAGTCGTGGGAGACGAGCACGACCGAGATACCAGCTTCGCGCAGGCCCAGGATCAGGGCTAGCAAATCCTGTCTGGTGGCCGGGTCGAGGCCGGCCGTCGGCTCGTCGAGGATGAGGACCTCAGGTTTCATAGCGAGCACCCCGGCGATTGCGACCCGCCGCTTCTCGCCGCCTGAGAGGGTGAACGGTGCACGCGTCGCGAGTTCCTCTGCCCCCAGGACCCGCAGCGATTCTCTTACCCGCTCCCGAGCCTCATCTTCGTGTAACCCGAGCTGTCGCGGGGCGAAGGCTACGTCCTCCTCGACGGTCGGGGCGAAGAGCGCCGACTCTGGGAACTGGAAGACAAGCCCGACCCTGCGCCTTAGCTCGCTCTTCTTGAGGGAGCGGGCGTCCACGCCGTCGACGAGCACCTCGCCGATCGTCGGGGTGAGCAGGAGGTTCATATGCTTTACCAGCGTGCTCTTGCCCGAGCCCGTGCCACCGACGATTCCGAGCACCTCCCCCGGCTCCACGACGAGCGAGACGCCTCGCAGCGCCTCGACCTCGAAGGGGGTGCCTGGCGCGTAGACGTGGCTGACATCCTTGAGCTCAAGCGTCATCATGTCCTCGTCCCGCTCTCTGCTCTGGCGAGTATGGCCTCAGCCAGCTCCTCGGGCGTGCTCAGCCTCGTTGGCGGAAGGCCGAGCTCGAGTGCGAGCCTAGGCACTACGGGCAAGACGAGACGATTCTCCCGCAAGAGGTCTGCGTCTGAGAGGAATCGTTCGGGCGTTTCGTCTGCGATGAGATCCCCACCATTCAAGACCAGGATGCGGTCGGCGCCTGTGAGTTCTTCGAGGTGGTGGGTAACGTGCAAGACGGTCTTCTCGGGACGCAGGGCTTTCAGGTACCGGAGGACCTCCCTGCGTCCCGCGGTGTCGAGCATCGAGGTTGGCTCGTCGAGGACGAGTATCTCGGGTTCTGTGGCCAGGATTCCGGCCAGGGCGACGCGCTGTTTCTCGCCGCCGGAGAGGGTGTCTGGCTCGCGTCGCTCGTAACCTTCCAGGCCGACGGCCCGTATCGCCCTGGCGACCCTACCCTGCATCTCATGGCGGGCGACGCCGAGGTTCTCGAGGCCGAAGGCGACGTCATCTTCGACGAAGGGGGCGACGAGACCGTTATCTGGGTTCTGGAAGAGGACGCCAAGGCGCTTGCGGACCTCGAAGGGCTCCGTGGCAGGATCGCGGTCCGAGACCCGTATGTGGCCCGAGTCGGGCCGCAGGAGGCCGTTTAGAAGGCGGACGAGGGTGGACTTGCCGCCGCCGTTCGGGCCGACCACGCCGACGTACTCGCCGGGGCGGAGCCCGAAGCTGACCTCCGAGAGCGCGGGCCGCTCGGAACCGGGGTAGGAGAAGCTCACGTTCTCGCAAGAGACGGCGAAGGACCCACCGGGGCGGGTCCCTTCGCCTGGGTTCTCCATGTGCGCTACTCCGTGGTGTGGTTGACCAGCTCCAGGTAGACGGTCTCGGCGCCGTCGCCGAGCCTGGGACCGAGCTTCAGGATGCGGGTGTAGCCCGAGTTACGGTCGTCGAGCTCGGGGGCAACGTCCTCGAAGAGGCGGCGGACTATCGTTTTGTCCTTCAGGACCTTGACGGCCTGACGCCTGGACGTGAGGTCGTCCCTCTTGGCCGTGTTTATGAGTTTGTCGACGACGCCGCGGAGTTCCTTGGCCTTCGGGGCCGTCGTCTTTATGCGGCCGTGTGTGATCACCTGCCCCGCCATCGTGCCGAGCATGAGGTTGCGGTGCTGTGCCTCGCGGCCGAGCTTCCTGCCCCTCTTAGCGTGCCTCATTGCCCTCGCTCTCCAGGGAATATCCGTACTCGAGGAGCTTGGAGCGGATCTCATCGACGCTCTTCATCCCGAGGTTGCGGATGTTCATAAGCTCTTCCTCGGTCATGGTGGCGAGCTGGCCTATGGTATCGACGCCTTCGCGCTTGAGGCAGTTGTAGGAGCGGACCGTGAGCTCGAGGTCCTCGACCGGGCGCTCGTCCGTGATCACGGGACGCCCGCCGCGCTGGCGGGCGTCTGGGGCGCCGGCCCCCTGGTAGCCGTCGGTGAACAGCCCGAGGAAGTCCATGAGCTGCCTTGAGGCGTCCTGCAGCGCCTCCTGCGGCTCGATGCGGCCGTCCGTGAAGACCTCCATCCGCAGCGAGTCGAGGTCGGCCCTCGCGCCGGCCCGCGTCTGCGCGACCGTGTAGTTGACCCTCTGTACCGGCGAGAAAAGCGAGTCGACGGCGATGACCCCTATGGGGTCGGCGTCGCTCTTGTTCTGCTCCGCCCTCGCGTATCCCTGGCCCCGCTCGACCGTCAGGCGCATGTCGAGGTGTCCGCCCTCGGAGACGCTCGCTATGTACGCCTCGGCGTCGACCACCTCCACGTCGGCCTTCAGCTCTATGTCCGCCGCCGTAACGTCGCCGGGGCCGTCCTTGGCGATCGTGAGCTCAATGGGCTCTTCCCGGGCGAGCTTGAACTTCAAGCCCTTAATGTTGAGGATGATGTCGACGACGTCCTCTTTGACGCCCTCTATCGTCGAGAACTCGTGCGAGACGCCCTCTATGCGGATCTTGGTGACCGCGGCCCCCGTGAGCCCGGAGAGCATGACACGCCTGAGCGAGTTGCCCAACGTGTGACCCAGTCCTCGTGGCAACGGCTCGGCGACGAAGGTGCCGCGGCGAGCCTCTTCTTCTTCCACCCTGAAACGGGGTGGTGCTATGTCCAACATAGTCAAAGTATCACCTGCTAGAAATGTCTTTACCGGCTGTAGAACTCGATGATAAGCTGCTCTTCGACGGGCGTGTCGATCTCGTCGCGCCCCGGCGTATGCAGGAGGCGGCCCGTGAAGTTGTCGTGGTCGGCCTCGAGCCAGGCCGGAACGGCCACCACGTTCTCGACGGCGTTCTGGATGGGCTCCAGGTTCCTGCTCTTCTCCTTGACCGTTATGACGTCGCCCGGCTTGAGTATGGCAGAGGGGACGTTGTGCTTGCGGCCGTTGAGCTGGAAGTGCCCGTGCACGACGAGCTGGCGCGCCTGCGGGCGGCTGGTGGCGAAGCCAAGGCGGTAGACAACGTTGTCCATCCTCAGCTCCATGAGCCTGAGCAGGTTCTCGCCCGAGACGCCTTGCATCCTGGTGGCCCTGTCGTAGGCCCGCCTGAACTGCTTCTCTGAGACCCCGTAGTACCAGCGGGCCTTCTGCTTCTCCATGAGCCTCAGGCCGAACTCGGTCTGGCGATGCCTTCCGCGTCCGTGCTCTCCGGGCGGGTAGGGCTTCTTCTCCAGTGGGTTCTTCCGCATGGACGAGAGCATTACCCCGGCACGCCGGTCTCTCCGGCCCCTCGGTCCTGTGTAACGCGCCATAGCTCCTACCCCCTGCGCCTCTTGGGCGGCCTGCACCCGTTGTGCGGCTGGCCCGTCACGTCCTTTATGGAGAGCACCTCTATGCCCATGGACTGGAAGGTGCGGGCGGCCATGTCCCTGCCCGAACCGTGGCCCTTGACCTCGATATCCACGCGCCTCACGCCCTGATCCATAGCCTTGTTCGCGACGCTCTCGGCCGTCATCTGGGCCGCGAAAGGCGTGCTCTTGCGGCTTCCTTTGAACCCGAGCGACCCCGCCGATTCCCAGGCGATGACGTTGCCCTCCTGGTCGCTCACGGAGACGATGGTGTTGTTGAAAGAGCTCTTTATGTGGACCACGCCGGTCGTTACGTTCCTGCGTACCCTCCGACGCGCCCTGCTCGCCCCGCGCGTGCGTCCTCGCTGTTGCCTCTGCCTACCCATCTAGCTCTTCTTCCTCCCGCCTATCGACGGCTTCGGCCCCTTGCGCTGGCGGGCGTTCGTCTTCGTGCGCTGCCCACGCACGGGGAGGCCCCTGCGGTGCCTGATCCCGCGGTAGGTCCCGATGTCTATGAGCCGCCTGATGTTCTGGTTGACCTCGCGCCTCAGGTCGCCCTCGACCTCGACGTTCTGGTCGATGTAGGTCCTTATCTTCCCGACCTCGCCCTCGGCCAGGTCGCGCACCTTCGTGTCCGGGTCGACCTCGGCCTCGCGGCAGATCTTCCTCGCCGTCGAACGGCCGACGCCGTAGATGTAGGTGAGCCCTACCTCGACTCTCTTCTCCCTTGGGAGGTCTACGCCTGCTATCCGCGCCATACTCTAGCCCTGCCTCTGCTTGTGGCGAGGGTTAGTGCAGATGACCCGCACCACCCCACGGCGCCTTATTACCTTGCACCGCTCGCATATCGGTTTCACACTCGCCCTGACTTTCACAACTCTCTCCTTATGTCCTGAACCTGTAAGTGATCCGTCCCCGGCTCAAGTCGTAGGGGCTCAACTCCACCTTCACCCTGTCACCCGGCAGTATCCGGATGTAGTTCATCCGCATCTTGCCCGAGATGTGCGCCAGCACGTTGTGTCCGTTGTCCAGCTCGACCCGGAACTGCGTGTTGGGTAGCGCCTCGGTTACGGTGCCTTCAACCTCTATGACGTCTTCTTTGGCCAAGGACCTCCTCTTCTCAAGTAGTTACAAGATGGCTGAAAACCAAACGGATATCTTACCACGCCAAAGTGGACGCTCCCACCGGCAAAAGCCGCACGCTACCCGCCCGGGCCCCCGTTCTTCGTCAACACCAGCGGGCCGTTCTCGGTGACGGCGATGGTGTTCTCGAAGTGTGCCGAGAGGGAGCCGTCGGCCGTGTAGATGGACCACCCGTCCCATTCGCTGAGGCGTATCTCGTAGTCGCCGAGCGTGATCATGGGCTCAATGGCGAAGGTCATCCCAGGGAGCAGGCGCGGTCCCATGCCCGGAGAGCCGTAGTTGGGGATCTGGGGGTCCTCATGCATCTGGCGCCCGACCCCGTGGGAGACTAGGTCCCTGACCACCCCGTAACCGCGCGACTCGGCCAGGGCCTGAATCGCGTGGCCCACGTCGCCGAGCCTGTTGCCTTGTCGCATCTGGTCCGTTGCCGCGGCGAGACACTCCCTAGTGGTCCCTAGCAGCCGCACGACATCCTCGGGCACGTGCCCGACCGCGACGGTGGTCGCCGAGTCGGTAACGAAGCCCTCGTAGCGGACGCCGACGTCGAGGGAGATTATGTCGCCGTTCTTGAGGCGGTACGAGCCAGGGATGCCGTGCACGATCATGGCGTTTGGCGAGGCGCAGATCGAAGCCGGGAACCCCTGATACCCCTTGAACTCCGGCTGGCCTCCGCGCTCGTAGATGAACTCTTCGGCGAGACGGTCGAGCTCCCGCGTGGTCACGCCCGGCCTGACGTTCTCCTCGAGCATCTCGAGACAGCCCGCGGTTATCTGTCCACCCTCGGCCATCGCCTCGAGCTCCGTCTTGCTCTTGCGGACTATCAAGCGTCTTCCTTCCGCCTTACGGCCCCGAGGATCTCCTCGGTAACCTTCGGGATCTCCTGCTCGGCGTCGACGGTGATGAGGAGGTCGCGGTCGGAGTAGTAGTCCTTTAGTGGCTCGGTCTGGTCGTGGTAGATCTCGAGCCTGCGCCTGATGGAGTCCTCGGCATCGTCATCGCGCTGGACGAACGGACCAGGATCGTCATCGGGCGGCGGGTCGTACTGGAGGTGGTAGATCTTCCCGGTAGCCTGGCTCTGGCGCCTCCCCGAGAGCCGCACGACGAGCGCGTCGTCGGGCGCTTCGAGGGCGACCACGGCGTCGAGATCCTCCCCGATATCTTCCAGGGCCTGATCCAGTGCCTTCGCCTGGGCTTCGTTGCGGGGGAAGCCGTCGAGTAGCCAGGCGTCCGCGTCGTCCAGGTAAGGCTTCGCCATCTCGACGATGATCTCGTCTGGCACCAGCTCGCCTTTGTCGTTGTATTCCTGTACCTTCTTGCCTAGCTCGGAACCCGACTTTATCTCGGCGCGCACTATGTCTCCCGTTGAGATGTGCGTGGCGCCGACCTTCTCCGCGAGGCGCTGCGCCTGCGTTCCTTTGCCCGCTCCCTGGGGCCCGAGTAGGATGACCCTCATCGCTTCTTTAAGAACCCTTCGTAGTTGCGCATCATCAACTGGCTCTCGAGCTGGCGCACCGTGTCCAGCGAGACGCCGACCACGATCAGCATCGAGGTGCCGCCGAGGAAGATCGTGTTCCCGAGGTTCAGGCCGCCCGAGATCAAGTAGGGCAGCACGGCGACGACGGCCAGGAACAAAGCGCCGAAGAGCGTGATCCTGGTAAGCACATTGTTCAGGTAGACGGCCGTCGGCTGGCCCGGCCTGTAGCCGGGGACGTAGCCGCCGCTCTTCTTCAGGTTGTCGGCGTGCTCGACGGGGTTGAACTGCACCGCCGTGTAGAAGTAGGTGAACATGATGATGAGCAGCGCATAGAGGATCAAATACGGCGCGTTACCGGGGTTGAAGAAGGCCGCGAGACGGCCGAGGAGAGAGTTGGGGTCTCCCCCCGCGGCCAGTTGCGCAAGCACGACGGGGAAGAGCAACAAGGACGAGGCGAAGATGATGGGGATAACCCCAGCCATGTTGACCTTGAGGGGCAGGTAAGTAGTTCCACCCTGGCTCATCTTGCGCCCGACCTGCCGCTTGGCGTAGGTTATCGGGATCCTGCGCTGGCCTTCGTTGACGAACACGATGGCCGCGACCACTATGACGGCCAGAAGCACGAGGATAACCACCGTGAGCACGTCACCGTTCTCCCTGAGCGCCGAGACGGCCTGCGGCGCCCTGGAGAGGATCGAGGCCGTTATGATGAGCGAGATGCCGTTACCGAGGCCCCGCTGGCTTATAAGCTCGCCGAACCACATCGTGAGCATCACGCCGGCCGTCAGGGTAACGATCGCGACGAGTATCTGGATCGGGCTCGTCCCCGCGAGCGCCCCGCCGCCCTGCGCCGAGCGGAAGAACAGGACCATCGCGATAGCCTGGACGAACGCGAGCGCGAGCGTGAAGTAGCGGGTGTACTGTGTGATCTTCTGCTGCCCCGTCTCACCCTCTTTGGCGAGCTCCTGAAGGCGTGGGATGGCGACCGTCATGAGCTGCATCACGATCGCGGCCGTTATATAAGGCATGATCCCGAGCGAGAACACTGAGAAGTTGTTGAAGGCCCCGCCCGTAAAGGTTCCGAACAGGCCCGTTACGGGGTTGCTGGTCTGAAGACCGCCACCGAGGACCGCGGGGTCGACCCCTGGCAAGGGCACGTAGGCCCCGAGACGGTACGCGCCCAACATGGCGAACGTGAACAGGAGCCTCCCCCGTAGTTCGGGGATTTTCCAGGCGTTGGCTAGGGATCCCAACATCTCTACCGCTCCAGTACCTCGACGCTTCCGCCGCCAGCCTCTATCTTCTCCCTCGCCGACCTCGAGAACGCGTGCGCCTTTACCGTAACGGCGCGCCCCGCATCCCCGTCGCCAAGGATCTTGATGAGTTCAGCCTTCTTCCTGACGAGCCCGGCGGCACGCAGCTCGTCGGGACCTATCGTATCACCGGAGACGCCCTGGAGTTCGCCGAGGTTTACCGGCGCGTAGACGTTCGGGCGGGCCACCGTGTGGCGGCCCCTGGCCTCGCCCTTCAAGCGCGGCAACCGCCGCTGCAGCGGCATCTGCCCGCCCTCGTAGGCCGCGAACGCGGAAGCGCCCGAGCGGGCGCCGGCGCCCTTGTGGCCGCGTCCCGACGTCTTGCCGCGCCCGGAGCCCGTGCCGCGCCCGACCCGCTTGCGCGCCTTCTTGGAGCCAGGGGCACCCTTTATCTCGTTCAGCCTCACGCTAATCCACCTCCTCGGCCCGGACGAGGTGCTGCACCTTGTGGACCATGCCCCTGATCTGGGGCGTGTCCTCGTGTACCCTCGAGTCCCTGATGCGCTTGAGACCAAGGGCGCGAACCGTCCGCTTGTGACCCTCCTTGGAGCCTACGATGCTCTTTATCTGCGTGACCTTGAGGGGGCTCATAGTGTGATCTTCACCCCTCGCGTCTGCTCGATGTCGGCCTTGCTGCGCAGCCTCTTTAGTCCCTCGACCGTGGCCTGGACGAGGTTCACCGAGGTCGTCGAGCCGAGCGCTTTCGTTAGCACGTCCTTGATGCCCGCGAGCTCGAGGACGGCCCTGACGCCGCCGCCCGCGATCACACCGGTACCCTCTGAGGCCGGCTTGAGGAGCACCGAGGAGCTCTCGAACTTGCCTGTGACCTCGTGGGGGATCGTGGTGTTGCGCATGGGTACGTCGAACATGTTGCGCTTGGCCCGGTCCTGGCCCTTCTGGATGGCGGCGGGGACGGTGTTGGCCTTCCCGAGGCCCGTGCCGACCCTGCCCTTGCCATCGCCTACGACCACGAGGGCCGAGAAGTTGAAGCGCCGGCCGCCCTTGACGACCTTGGCGACGCGCCGGATCTCGACGACCCTGTCCTGGAGGTCCGAGGCCCCGTCGCGTTGCCGGCCGCCGCGCCCTCCACCCTGTCTGTTATCGTTTCTTGGTCGTCCCAAGATAATTCCTCCTGATAGCTAGAGCTTCAGTCCGCCCTCGCGTGCGCCCTCGGCGAGCGCCGCGATGCGTCCGTGATACTTGTTTCCGCCCCTGTCGAAGACGACCGCACCTATCCCGGCCTCGGAGGCCTCTTTCGCGATCAGGGCCCCGACCTTGCGGGCGGCGTCCTTGCGGTTCTCGGCCTCACCAACCTGGCGGGAGTCGGCCGCCGCGAGGGTCTTTCCCGCGTCGTCGTCGATGAGCTGGGCGTAGATGTGTACGTTGGAGCGGTAGACGGAGAGGCGAGGCCTTACGGCCGTACCGGCCACCTTGCGCCTGACGCGCTTGCGCCGCTTCTCCCTGTGCATCCGCTTCTTAAGAACAGCCATGAATCCTCCTTCTATCCGGCCTTGCCGACCTTGCGCCGGATCTGCTCGTCGCTGTAGCGGATGCCCTTGCCCTTGTAGGGCTCGGGCGGACGGACCATCCGGATCTCCGCCGCC
>Ga0126314_10000223_pt1 | contig 29230 bp, 27 predicted proteins | sample Plot105B_FD_92535 | JGI IMG/M metagenome (GOLD analysis project Ga0126314, IMG submission 92535) | Serpentine soil microbial communities from UC McLaughlin Reserve, CA, USA - Plot105B | ecosystem: Environmental > Terrestrial > Soil > Grasslands | place: USA: UC McLaughlin Reserve, Lake County... | reverse complement strand
TTCTCCTTCATCTCCGTCTCGGTGGCCGCGCCGACGTTGATGACGGCCACGCCGCCCACGAGCTTCGCCAGACGCTCCTGGAGCTTCTCGCGGTCGTAGTCGCTGGTGGTCTCCTCGACCTGGGCGCGGATCTGCTTCACGCGCGCCTCGATCTCCTGCTGGCTGCCCGCGCCGTCGACGACGGTGGAGTTGTCCTTGTCCACCGTGATGCGCTTGGCCTTGCCCAGGTCCTGCAGGGTCAGCGTGTCCAGCTTGATGCCCAGGTCCTCGGCGATCAGCCGGCCGCCCGTCAGGGTGGCGATGTCCTCGAGGATGGCCTTGCGGCGGTCGCCGAAGCCCGGCGCCTTCACCGCGCACACGTTCAGCACGCCGCGGATCTTGTTCACGACGAGGGTGGCCAGGGCCTCGCCCTCGACATCCTCGGCGATGATGAGCAGGGGCTTACCGGCGCGAGCGACCTGCTCCAGGATGGGCAGGAGGTCCTTCATCGAGGAGATCTTCTTCTCGTGGATGAGGATGAGCGCGTCGTTCAGCACCGCCTCCATCCGCTCCGGGTCCGTCACGAAGTACGGAGACAGGTAGCCACGGTCGAACTGCATGCCCTCGACGACGTCCAGCGTCGTCTCCAGGCCCTTGGCCTCCTCCACCGTGATGACGCCCTCCTTGCCGACCTTCTCCATCGCGTCCGCGATGATCTGGCCGATGGTGGCGTCGCCGTTGGCGGAGATGGTGCCAACCTGCGCGATCTCCTTCTTGTCCTTGGTCGGCTTCGCGAGCTTCTTCAGCTCCGCGACGATGACCGCGACGGCCTTGTCGATGCCGCGCTTGATGTCCATCGGGTTGTGCCCGGCGGCCACCAGCTTCGCGCCCTCGCGGAAGATGGCCTGCGCCAGCACCGTGGCGGTGGTGGTGCCGTCACCGGCGACGTCGGAGGTCTTGGACGCGACCTCCTTCACCATCTGCGCGCCCATGTTCTCGAACCGGTTCTCCAGTTCGATTTCCTTCGCCACCGTCACACCGTCCTTGGTGATGGTGGGAGAGCCGAAGCTCTTCTCGATGACGACGTTGCGGCCCTTGGGGCCGAGGGTCACCTTGACCGCGTCGGCCAGGATGTTGACGCCACGGAGGATGGCCTCGCGGGCGCGTACGTCAAAAAGCAGGTCCTTCGCCATGATGGGGATTCCTTGCGTGAAGGGGTGGGGGACGGCGGATTAGGACTCGATGATTCCGAGCACATCCTCTTCACGGAGGATGAGGTGGTCCTCACCGTCGAGCTTGATCTCGGTCCCGGCGTACTTGCTGAACAGGATGCTGTCGCCAGCCTTGATGTCGAGGGGACGCACCTTGCCGTCCTCCTGGACCTTGCCGTTGCCGACGGAGATGACCTTGCCCTCGAGGGGCTTCTCCTTCGCGGTGTCCGGAATGAAGAGGCCGCCCTTGGTCTTGCTCTCCTCGGCGACCCGCTTGACGACCAGCCGATCCTGCAGGGGACGAAACTTCATGGTCTGCTCCTTGATGGGCGCCCTCCGTCCGGGAACTCCGGGCGGCTCTCGGCACCACTGGGGGTTGAAAAGGGCCGTGACGACCCGCGGCATTTAGCACTCGCACCTCGCGAGTGCTAACGCCTAGGCGCGGCGGATAATAACCAGGGAAGTCGACCCGTCAAGCGACGCTGACGGCCCGCGCTTCGACATGCCAAACGCCTGGCATTGCTGCTTTTTTCCCCGCACCGCGAACCTGCGGTGGAGGACGGCTGCTCGCCGCCCCCGCACACGGAAATTGGCACTCTCAGAGGTCGAGTGCCAGCGCAAGTGCTTGGAATCATTGAAACCTGGATTTGCGACACGGGGGGTCGATTGTTACCGTTCCTGTATTCCCGAAGGCGCTGTCGGCCGGGTGGAAGGACGGGAGTGTCGATGAGTCAACTGGTGGCGTCCCTGTCGCTGAAGGAGTTCTTCAAGTCGCTCCTGGACGAGGTCACTTCGCGCCAGCGCGTTTCGCTGGAAGAGGTGACGGAGTTCTATCTGGTGAACCTGCTGGCGGACTTCGCCAACACCGACATGCTGTTCGACCGCCAGGAGGACGGCCGCAAGGGCCGCGAGCCCCTGGCGCTGCTCTACCACCAGGCGCTGCAGCAGGAGCGCGAGGCGCGCATCCGGACGCTGCGGCGGCTGGGGGATGTCTCCCTCTACACCGTGGGCTTCTTCTCCGGCGCGCTCCAGGGCGGGGTGGTGGGCCCGGACTATTACATCCAGATGGGAGGCACGGCGTACGGGCAGGTGGCGGACCTGTCCCCTCGCGCGGGCTTCGCGGGGGTGTACCGGGAGCTGCATGACAAGTTCCGCGCGGTGGTGGAGGTGCTGGAGGAGATCTCGGCGCGAGGCATGGTCCAGGCCGGGCCCTCCGGGGCGCTGAAGGTCTACGAGACGTGGGCGCGCACGGGGAACGACAGGCTGGAGCGGGTGCTGGTGGACGCGGGGATGATGCCGCACGCGAAGGGGCAGCTCCCCAACTAGCGGTGGCACGGAGGTCGCGATGATTGGCCGCGTTCAGGACCACCTGGAGGCCATCTATGGCTTCACGTGCGAGGCTCGGGCGGAGGTCTTCGTGGTGGACACGGAGGCCGCCGTCCAACTGGGGTCCACGGGCCGCAGTGACGAGGAGCTGCTGGTGCACGAGGCGGGGGACGCGCTGGAGCTGGCGCTGTACCTGTCCCCCGCGCTGCTCGACAGGCTGAAGCCCTACGAGGCCGGGCCGCTGGGGTACCTGCTGGATGGGGACCTGGGGGGCTACTGCCAGGTGGCCGAGGGCGTCAGCCACTTCCTCTACATGGTCCACACCGCGGAGCAGGGGCGGACGGTGTCCCTGCTGGAGCTGGAGGCCCAGGCGGAGGTGGACAAGTTCGCCATCTGCCTGTTGCACCGCTGGGGGGAAGGGGTGGGGGCGTGGGCCCAGGAGCTGCTCACCCGGCTGTTCGACAGGGTGTCCTACCGGGAGAAGCTGTCCTCCCAGGAGCGCTGGCGGTACGAGGAGGCCAACCGCGTCTCCCGGCGCTTCTGCTCGCGGATGATGGGGCACGTCTCCGGCCGGCGGTTGGACCGGCTCCTGTCGGACCTGCGGTACGCCTACCGGCTGGGGGCGGAAGCGAAGCTGAGTCACTTCGTCCACGGTGGTTGAGTCCCCGCGGCCCTCCGCCTTCGGTTAGGGTAGGTGGGCATGCCACGCGAGGCGTCCGCAGGCGGGATTGTCATCCGGGAGAGTGACGGCACCTGGGAGGTGGTCGTCATCCGTCCGCATGGCCGTCCCCTGTGGGCGCTGCCCAAGGGGCACGTGGACCCGGGAGAGACGCCGGAGCAGACGGCGAGCCGCGAGGTGCACGAGGAGACGGGCCTCACCGCCGCGCTCGTAGCGCCGCTGGGTGAGATTCGCTACGTCTACCAGTTCCGGGGGCAGCGCATCTTCAAGCGCGTCCACTTCTTCCTCTTCCGGTACCAGGAAGGCGCGCTGGGGCCGCTGCCGGGGCCGCGCGTGGAGGTGGACGAGGTGCGCTGGGTGCCAGTCGTCCAACTGGTGCCGATGCTTGGCTACAAGGGAGAGAAGGCCGTCGCCGCGCGCGCCGTGCGGTGGATGCGCGCCCAGGGGCTCATCCCGGAGGCCCCTTCCCCGGCCACAAGGCCCGAGGGGAAGGGAACCTAGGACTTCAAGACTACTTGCGGGCTTCGTCGGGGGTGTACTTCCCGGAGAGCGCCTCGCGCACGTCGCGGTCGAACTTCACGCGGCCGGTGGCCACCTCACGCAGCGACAGCACGGGGGGCTTGTTCTTGGAGCTCTCGATGATGGGGCGGGCGCCGGCCATCAGCTGACGCGCGCGCTTCGCACCGAGCAGCACCAGCGCGAACCGGTTGTCGACGAGGGGGAGGCAGTCTTCGACTGTGACGCGAGCCATGGAACGTCCTTCGGATTTCGGTGGGGCTACCTGAAACGGTTAAAACTAAAGACCACCCCGGGGGGAGTCAAGGAAGGACGCACGGGCAGGGCCGCCGGGCGGACAGGCGCCGTCCCTCCCGGACCCGTGGATCAGGTGTACCACCAGGCCCAGGCGATGAGGACGACCTGCAGGGGCAGCCGGGCCCAGAGCAGGGGGCGGGGAATCTTCTTGAAGCGCTCCGGCTGGAGGGCCATCTGGAGGTTGGCGGGGAAGATGGCGACGAACAGGGCGATGAGTCCCCAGGCGGACACCGCGCGCGTGGCGGGCACCAGCAGGCCCACGCCCAGCAGCACCTCCGCCACGCCGCTCAGGAACACCAGCGGGCCGTGCCATGGCAGGTACGGCGGCATCATCCGCACGTAGGTGCGCGGGTTCACGAAGTGATTGATGCCACCGGCCACCATGAACAGGCCGAGCACGTACATCAGGACGGTCTTCACCATGTGCGGTGGGTCCTACGCCCCCGCGAAGGCCGTGTCGACGATGGCGCGCGCTTCCTGGAGGATGGCCTGGAGGTGGGCGTCGTCGCGGAAGCTCTCCGCGTAGATTTTGTACACGTCCTCGGTGCCCGACGGCCGCGCGGCGAACCAGCCGTTCCGCGCCACGACCTTGAGCCCGCCGATATCCGCGTCGTTGCCGGGCGCGCGCGTGAGGCGCTGGAGGATGGGCTCTCCGGCCAGGCTCGTGGCCTTCACCGCCTCCGGCGAGAGCTTCTTCAAGACGGACTTCTGCGCGGGCGTGGCCGCCTGGTCGATGCGCGCGTAGTACGGCGTGCCGAAGCGCCCCGCCAGCTCCTGATAGTGCACACCCGGGTCCTTGCCGGTGCGCGCCAGAATCTCCACCGCGAGCAAGTCGAGCAGCATGCCGTCCTTGTCAGTGGTCCACACGGTGCCGTCGCGGCGCAGGAAGGACGCGCCCGCGCTCTCCTCGCCGCCGAAGCCGAGCGAGCCGTCCAACAGCCCGTCCACGAACCACTTGAAGCCCACCGGCACCTCGACGACGCGGCGGCCCAGGCTTCCCGCCACGCGGTCGATGAGGCCGCTGCTCACCAGCGTCTTGCCCACGGCGGTGTCCGCCTTCCAGCCGGGCCGGTTCTGGAACAGGTAGTTGATGGCCACCGCGAGGTAGTGATTGGGATTCATCAACCCGATGGAGCGGGTGACGATGCCGTGCCGGTCCGAGTCCGCGTCGTTGCCGAAGGCGATGTCGTACTGGTCCTTGAGCCTCACAAGATTCGCCATGGCGTACGGCGACGAGCAGTCCATGCGGATCTTCCCGTCATGGTCCACCGGCATGAAGCGGAACGTGGGGTCCACGGTGGGGTTCACCACGCGCAGGTCCAGCCCGTAGCGCGTGGCGATGGGCTCCCAGTACGCGACGTTGGCGCCGCCGAGCGGATCCGCGCCGATGTGCAGCTTCGCGCCGCGCAGGGCCTCCATGTCCACCACGGTGCCCAGGTCCTCGACATAGGGCGTGATGAAGTCGTAAGGCTTCACCGTCGGGGCCGTGCGCGCCTTCTCGTACGGCGTGCGCTTCACCCCTTCATTGCCGGTGCCGAGCAGCGCGTTGGCGCGGCGTTCGATTCCCGCGGTGACATTCGTGTCCGCGGGGCCGCCGTTGGGCGGGTTGTATTTGATGCCGCCGTCCTCGGGCGGGTTGTGGGACGGGGTGATGACGATGCCGTCCGCGAGCCCACTGGCACCCCGGCCCCGGTTGTACGTGAGGATGGCGTGGGAGATGACGGGGGTGGGCGTGGCGCCGTCGGTGAAGCGCACCTGGACGCCGTTGGCGGCCAGCACCTCGAGCGCCGTCTGCTGCGCGGGCGCGGACAGCGCATGGGTGTCCATGCCCAGGTACAGCGGCCCGTCGATGCCCTGCTGCTGGCGGTACTCGCAGATGGCCTGCGTCACCGCGACGATGTGGGCCTCGTTGAAGCTGGTGCGCGCGGAGGAGCCCCGGTGGCCGGACGTGCCGAAGGCGACACGCTGCTCGGGCACTGACACGTCGGGACGCTCCGCGTAGTAGCGCGCGCGCAGCTTCTCGGGGTCGATGAGGAGGTCTTCCGGCGGGAGCTTTCCAGCGAGGGGATGGGCCATGTCGCCGCCAACATAAACGCGCCGCGCGGCGGATGGATCTCCCTTGTGAGGGAGCTGTCTTCGGGTGGACCGAGACCCTCCCGGACTCGAAGCGGGTGCCTCGCTACGAGCCGGCGGCGCCGGAGGGGGTGGGGGGCGCCTCCTGCTCGGGCAGGTAGAACGCCCCGGAGCGCGCGGCGAGCACGGCCGCGGTGAGCAGACCCACCGTCAACCCGAAGACGACGATGCCGGCCAGCGTCACCCAGTCGGTGACACCCGAGGGCTGGAACAGCGCGGTGAAGGGCGTGGTGAAGTCGAAGCCCTTCTCGGGGGCCTTGCGCAGGTTCTGCACGGCGGTGAGCAGCGCCGTCGTCATCGCGCCCAGCACCATGCCCACCACGGCCGCGAAGGCCGCGCTGGCCAGCATGACGGGGCGGGTGACGGCGCGGGTGGTGGGGCGGCTCTGCACGTCGAAGTCCGGGTCCTTCACGCCCAGCGGCACGAAGCGCGCGAGCAGCAGCAGGCCGGGGATGCCGCCCACCATGGTGAACCAGAAGAAGGGCTCCCAGCCGATGGAGTACACGAGGAAGCCGGCGATGGGGCCCGCCACGACGCGCGGAATGGAGAAGAGGCTGGAGAGCAGCGCGAACTGGGTGGCGGAGAAGCGCTTCTGCGTCAGCCGCATCAGCAGCACGGAGAAGGCGCCGGTGCCCAGGCCCTGCGTCACGTTCTCGAAGCCGATGGCGATGTACATCAGCCACGGCGTGGGAGCTCCCGCGCGGGCGACGAGCACGTAGCCGATGTTGGACACAATCTGGATGACGCCGAACACCCAGAGCGCGCGGCCCAGGCCCAGCACCGTCGTCCACGCGCCGCCCACCAGCGTGCCGGCGATGGTGCCGAACAGGCCGATGGTGCCCAGGGCCACGCCCCGGTGCAGGTCGCTGTAGCCCATGTCCACCAGGAAGGGCCGCAGGAGCGTGCCGCCGAGGTTGTCGGCCAGCTTGTAGAGGAAGACGAAGGCGAGGATTTCGAGCGCCCGGTGCCGCGCGAGGAAGCCCACGAAGGGATACCAGACGGCGTCCTTGAGGGACTTCGGAGGCGTGAAGCGCTCCTCGGGCTCCGGCGCGAAGCGCGTGACGATGAGCATGGGCAGGTACAGCACCGCCAGCCCGATGACGACCCACTTCCAAGACACGCGGCCCGCGAGCGTGATTGCCGCCGAGCCCGCGATGAACATGGCCGCGCGGTACACCGCCACGCGCGCGCCCACCGCCACGCCCTGCTCCTCCTTGCGCAGCACCTCCACCGCGTACGCGTCGATGGCGATGTCCTGCGTCGCCGCGGAGAACGCCACCGCCATGGCCAGAGCGCCCACCACCCACGCCGTCTCCGGATGTTCTCCGATTCCCGCCAGCGCCAGCGTCGTGGCGAAGAGGGCCACCTGCGCCACCGCCATCCAGCCCCGCCGCCGGCCCCAGAAGGGCGGCACGTAGCGGTCCATCAGCGGCGACCAGAGGAACTTGAAGGACCAGGGCGCCTGCGCCAGCGTGATGATGCCCACCACGCGGATGTCCACGCCGATGCTGCGAAGCCAGTCGGGGATGGCAATCCAGACCAGGCCGAGCGGCAGGCCCGAGGAGAACGAGAGCAGGGTGACGGAGGCCGTCCGCCAGGAGGCCATGGCCCGCGCCAGGCTAACCCAGGTTCCCGGCCGCGCTGTCTGCTCCGTACTCTTGCCCTGCTGCTCGCTCATGGCGGCGGACTCTATACCAGCCGTGCACGCGGCCCAGGGTTGTCCCGCGCGCTTCCGCTCGGAGGGTCGCCCGGTTACCGGTCCAGCGCCGACATGTCCGGGCAGGAGGCGCGCACGCCCTCCGTCGGGTTGAGGAAGTCCCAGCTCCGGGAGATGAACGTCACGCGGCCCTGCGCGTCCCAGCACTCGGTGTACTTCGCCCCGACGATGTCCCCCGAGAGGATCTCCAGCAGGGCCGTGCCCCGGCCGTCCGGCGCCCAGCGGGTGACGAGCGCCACATTCTCCGGCAGTCCCCCCGGCACGAAGTCGGTGCCCCGCATCTCGAAGGTCATCTCCGCCAGGTCTCCCTCCGCCTCGCGGTACATGTACCGTCCCGGGAAGATGTCCGGCAGGGGGCCGAAGTACTCCAGCTCCACCTGCGTCGGAAGCCGCTGCGTCTGGTAGCGGATCTCCTGCCCGTCCAGGAAGTCGACGGAGAAGAGCCACTGCTTCTCCCGCGCGCGCTTCCAGTCGATGTAGAGGCGGCCCGTCCCCTTGCGGACGCCGCCGTCGGCCTGGAAGGTGCCCTCGAGGAAGCTCCACCAGTCGTCCTCGCCTCCGCCGACGCGGCGATACTGCGTCTGGTAGTCGAACCGCTCGCCTTCGCGGGTCATCACGAAGCGCGTGTCGAACTCCATGTCGTTCTTGCCCAGGACGGGGCCCCACACCCTGCGGTTCGGCTCCCGCTTCGTCGGGGTCAGCCGGGTGATGCTCTCCACCGAGTCGAGGATGCCGCCAATCGACTCGTTGATGTCGCGCCCTGTCTCGTCGGTGTTTCCGACGAGGGCCGACGCATCGCCCAGCTTCTCCATGAGGGTGCTGGGGCTCCCCACCTTGCCCTGGCGCACCAGGCGCTGGCCCGCGCCGCCGCCCATGCGCTCGCCCGGAGTCGTCACGGAGAGGTCCTCGCGCTGGGGCAGGGCGTTGAGGAACTCCAGGTCGTCGTTGGAGAAGTCGCCGCCGCACGCGGCCAGGGCCAGCAGGAGACAGGCAGGTGCCAGGTGTCGCATCGAAGGCTCCTTCATGGCTGGTACGTGACAAGCGCGCTCAGCTCCCAGAAGCCCAGGGAGCGCTGCTCGTCCACGGTGTAGAGGAGGTAGTGGAGCCGGCCCCTGCCCGTCAGGTGCAGGCTCCGCAACAGCTGCCAGCGCAGGCCCGCCACCACGCCCGGAGAGAACATGGCGAACTTCTGGTCGGGGTACGCCTCGTCCGCGAAGTCGCGGCGCATCACCTGATACGCCATCCGCGCGCCCACGAACGGAGTCACACGCCCCTGGGGCCACTCGGAGGTGAGCGTCGTGCCCAGGCTCGTCACCGAGTACCGGTACGCGGGCCCCGACAGCGTGGGCAACGCCAGCACCGCCTGCTTCCCGCCCACTGCCACGTCCACGCCCCACACCCAGTCGCGGCGGAAGTAGTCGTGGAGCTGCGCCTCCGCGCCCAGCATCCCCACGGACAGGAACAGCGTGTCGCGCGTGGGCGCATCGAGGAACGACTGCACGCCTCCGGACAGGCCCACCGTCCACCACGCACCCCCCTCCGGCGCCGCGCCCTTCACCGGGTCATCGGAGAACGGCGCGTCTCTCAGCCGCGCCTCCTCCAGCACCACCGGCCGCCCCCGGGCGACCTCCACCTCGCCGATGCGCAGCCGGTCCGACAGCCGCCGCTTCACGCGGTACGTGCCCGGAGCGAGCGCCACGCGGCGCTCCACGTCGGACCGCTTGTCCAGCTCCGCCACCACCAGCCCGGCGGGGTCCACGAAGTAGTACGTGCCCGCGGGCGCCAGGCCCGGCACCACCAGCCCGTCACCGCCCGCGCGCAGGTCCGTCAGCACCAGGTCCCCGTTGCCCGCCAGGTCGTAGCTGAACGTCGGGTGCTGCGCGCCTCCGCTGCTGGCCGCCGTGTCCGCCACCGTGCGGGCGTAGGCATGCGAGTACGCCTCGAACAGCGTCACCCGTCCGTCGCCGCTCCTGTCCGCGTCGCCCAGCAGACCGCTGGCCAGGTGGTGGGAGAAGTAGCTGCCGCTCAGCGCATCCGACTCCTGCGAGTCTTCGTCCGCCGAGCTGGAGGTGAGGATGACCAGCCCCCGTGCGTCGCGCGCGGCGCCGGACTCGATTTCGAAGCTGGGAGCCCGTCGCGCGCCCTTGGTGCGCGTCAGCGCCCCGGAGCGGCACGAGTCGAGAATCGCGATGCGGATGTCCGCGGGCGCATTCGACAGCCGCTGCTTGAGGTCCTCGAAGCCCAGCCGGCTGTTGCCCAGGCGAAGCGTGCCGTCCTTCGCGTGGCCGGAGTAGTAGACGAGCAGCGCGGTGCGCTCGCCCCTTGCCTGTGACTCCTTCGCCCGCGCCTCCAGTGACGTCAGCGCGGCGAGGAAGTCCTTGGAGGACTCGTTGAGCAGGAGCTTCGCGTCACCGGGCGCGACACCGCCCAGGCGCGTCAGCAGGCCGTGCATCTTTCGCGCGTCGTCCTGGGCGAAGCGCAGGGGCCGCGTCTCGTCGCCGCCCTCGTCGTTGCCCGCCACCAGCGCGAAGCGGCGCAGGCTGTCCGCGTGCGCGGCCGAGGCCACGAGCACGAGGAGGGCGGCCAGCGCGCGCCAGGAAGGGAGCAGGGGAGGGCTCATGGCTTGAACAGCATCCAGTGCGTCTGCGCGCCCGGCACATCGAGCGGGGACATCCGCTCCACTTCGCCGTTCGCCGCCGCGAAGGCGCGCTTTGTCGCCTCCACCAACGACTCCACCGTGAAGGGCTCGTCGCCGAGCACCAGCACCACACGCTCCGCCCCGGAGCCGGTGAACTCCCAGCTTCCCTGCAGCCAGTGCAGGTCCGCGCCGGGCGCCACGGGCGTGCTGACGCCGGACTCCGGATGCAGCGCCGTCACCTCGCCGATGGCATCCACGGACACCGCGGCCACGTACCGGTGCGTGCCCGCCTTGTAGCCCAGCATCACCCGCTCGCCCGGCTCCAGCGCCTCGATGGAATCCGGCTTCACCTCGCGCTGCGGCCCGGGACCTCCGCCGATGCGCAGCTCCGCCACGTCCGCGCCGCCCTTGCTCCGGTCCCACCCCGGCCCCTGATTCAGCAGCGGTCGGGCCAGCACCACCAGCAGGACTGACGCGGCCAGGGCCACCGTCGTCGCCACCCAGCGTCGGGGGGAGGGCTTCAGGGCCGCCCGCCGCCGCTCCAGCGCGCGGTGGACTTCCTGCTCGAAGCGCTCGAAGGGAATCGCCGCCTCGAAGCCTTGCTGGTTCGACTCGAGGCCGCGCAGCACGGCGCCACAGGTGGCGCAGCTCGCCGCATGGGCGCTGGCGCGCGTGGCCTCGGGTGAGGCCAGCTCCCCGGCGTGCAGGCGTCGCAGTGTCCACTCAGACTCGTGCGCGCTCATCGGACCCTCAGCTCCTCTCCACCCAGCTCGGCGAAGCGTTCCAGCCGCTTGCGAATCGTGGGCACCGAGCGCCCCAGCAACGCGGCCACCTCTTCCAATGTCATCCCGTCCACGTGGTAGTGGACCACCGCCGCCTGCGTCTCCTCGTCCACCCGGGACAGGAGCCGGCGCACCAGGTCGCGCGTCTCCAGCTCTCCCGCGCCACCGTGGGCTTCGGAGCGTGCCTCCGCGTCCCGCTCGAACCACTGTCGCCAGCCCGCGCGCTCCGAGCGGAGCTGGTTGAGACAGTGGTTCGTGGCGATCTTCATCAACCACGTCAGCGGCGAGGCGTCCGCGCGGAAGTCGTCCGCGTGGATGAGGGCTCGGGCGAACACGTCATGCATCGCGTCCTCCGCCTTCGTCGCGTCCTTCAACAGGTAGCGGCAGCGTCCCATCACGCTGCCGCCATACCGCGTGTACAGGTCGCGCAGGACGTCTCGCCGGTCCGGCTGGGGACCACCTGGGATGACCCTGAGGGCCGGCTGACGGGGACCTGTCACGCGCCGCAGACTAGCGCGAGCGGGCTCACAGCGTGGAGTAGACCGCCGCGTTGAAGCTTCCGCAGGCGCTCACCGCTCCGTAGCCGACGGCCGGGTTGAAGCTCACCGCGTAGTAGACGCTGAGGAAGTTGCTGTCCCAGCACTCATTGATGGTGGCCTCGCCGAAGAGGTCTCCGCCCGACAGCTTGATGTCCGAGCGGCCGACCCCCGAGCGCTCCCAGCGGCTCTTGATGGACAGCTTCTCCAACTGCGAGCGCGTGGGGTCCACGTCGATGTTCTGGCGCAGCACGTAGTCCAGCTCGCCGCCCATGCCCGGCGCCTGCTTGAAGCGGTAGCTCGCGCTCGTCGGGGTGCCATCGGCTCCTTCGAACTGGAAGTCCGTCTCCACCGACGCCACCGCGTCAGGGGCCGTGCGCGCGTAGCGGATCTCCATGCTGGCCACGTCCGTCTCCTCCTCGTTGCCCGGCAGGGAGTTCTGCTTCTCCCAGTCGATGAGGAACTGGCCGGAGCCGTAGCCGGAGCGGCGCTCACCGTCAGCGTCGACCGCCGCCGTGTGCGAGCCGGACAGCACCGTCCGGAAGGCGGTGTCGGGTTCAATCTTGGCCTTGGCCGCCAGCACCCACGAATACGTGTCGTCGTCGGTGCGCGTGACGGTGAGCTTCCAGGTGGTGGGGCTCAGGGCCTCCGTGTGCGGACCCCACACCGCGACGTCTCCCTGGATGGAGGACGGCGGGTGCTTGACGATCTCCTCGACCAGGTTGAGCACCGCCAGCGTTCCGCCGTTGATGCTCGCGGCGGCGGCCACGGTGAGGAAGTAGTACTCCGCCGTCTGGCCCTGGGTATACGCGGCGACCAGTCCCTGGCCGTCCGGGCCCGGCGAGGCGACTTCCACCATCTGCTTGGACGGAAGTCCCTGGCGGAACGAATCAGCATCCTGCTTCGAGTCAGGATCGCATCCAGCGAGCAACAGGGAGGCACACAGCAGGCTCTTGCGCAGCATGGTCCTTCTACCTTTCGGATGGCCCCCGGCGGGCCGTGCGGCAGCGTGTTCGCTCCTATGGACACAGCCCTGGCGAAAAACAGAAAGCGCGCCTGCTCGCTCTTGGAAAGCGCTGGGATTCCAGGGGGTTGGAAGTCGCCCGGTTGCTCCTCGGGCGGCTTTACCTGACGTTCGGCCGACGGAAATGAACCGTCCCTACCTTTCCCCCATGGAAAAACGACACCCCAACCATCCCGGCGAGATGGGCACGGATGCGGCCCTCGCTGAACGCGAGCGCACGGCGGATGAAATCAACGCCCGCGGACGGGCCATGGGGTTGTTGCTCGATGCGGGGGTGCCCTTCGTGGTGGGAGGCGCGTACGCGTACGCCACCTTCACCGGCATCTACCGGGACACGAAGGATTTGGACCTGTTCCCTCGCAAGGCGGACGCGCTCCGGGCGCTCGAGGTGCTGGAGAAGGACGGCTGGCGCACCGAGCGCACCGACGAGGTGTGGCTCTACAAGGCCTTCAAGGGCGAGTACTTCGTCGACTTCATCTTCTCGTCCGGCAACGGCGTGGCGGTGGTCGACGACGAGTGGTTCCAATACGCCAAGACGGCCACCATCTTCGGACACGACTGTTTGGTGGCGCCCGCGGAGGAGATGATCTGGTCCAAGGCGTTCGTCGTCGAGCGTGAGCGCTACGACGGCGCGGACGTCAACCACCTCATCCTCAAGGCGGGCCGGGAGATGGACTGGGAGCGGCTGATGCGCCGCTTCGACCGGTATTGGGAGGTGCTGCTCAGCCACCTGATGATGTTCCGCTTCGCCTACCCCTCCGAGCGGGACGTGGTGCCGGACTGGGTGATGGCGGAGTTGATGCGGCGCACGCTGGACAGCGTCCGCGAGGGGCGCTGGGAGGAGAAGCTGTGTCGCGGCAACCTCGTCTCCAAGGTGAACTACCACGTGGATATCCACCAGTGGGGGTTCAGGGACGGGCGGGCCTGGGACGAGAACGAACGACAGGAGGGGGGCGAGCGTGGCGAGGGATCCGAGCTCGAAGATTCGATTGGCGGCGGTCGGTGACCTGCACTGCCGGGATGACCAGCACGGACGCTTCCGACACCTCGTCAAGCAGGTGAACGCCACGGCGGACCTGCTGGTGTTGTGCGGGGACCTCACGGACCGGGGCCTGCTCGAGGAGGGCAAGGTGCTCGCCGAGGACCTGTCCTCGCTGCGCGTGCCGTGCGCGGCGGTGCTCGGCAATCACGACTATGAGCACGGCCAGGTGAAGGACATCTGCGTCGAGCTCGCGAAGGCGGGCGTCCACATCCTCGACGGGGACCACTTCATCTTCGAGAAGGTGCTCGGCGTGGCGGGCGTGAAGGGCTTCTGCGGCGGCTTCGGCAACGCGACGCTGCAGGCCTTCGGCGAAGCGCAGACGAAGGGCTTCGTGCAGGAGGCGGTGACGGAGTCGCTGAAGCTGGAGGCTGCGCTGAGCCACCTGGATACGCCCAGGAAGGTCGTCATCATGCACTACGCCCCCATCCCGGAGACGCTGGAGGGGGAGAACATCGAGCTGCGTCCCTTCCTCGGGACAAGCCGGCTGGCGATGCCCATTGACCACTACGGCGCGGAGGCGGTGTTCCACGGGCACGCGCACCACGGCGCGCTCCAGGGCAAGACGAAGAACGGCATCCCCGTCTTCAACGTGGCCATGCCCCTCTTGGTGAAGCACACGCCCGACCAGCGCTATGTGCTGCTGGAGGTGTGAGCGCCGGGCTCAGCGGTGACGACCATTCCGGCTTCCACCTTCACGGGCCAGGACGTCAGCGTCGCGCCCTTGCACGGGCCTCCGACGCACGTCCCGTCCTCGGGCTGGAACATGGCGCCGTGCCATGCGCAGACGATGTGCTGCTTGTCCGGCGTCAGGTAGCGGTCCAACACGCGCGCCAGCGGCAACCCCGCATGCGGACACCGGTCCACGTAGCCGTGGACCTGCGCGCCCTTGCGCACGAGGAAGCCGTGGAAGAACGCCTCGCCAATCTGGAGCACGATGTTGCGCGAGCCCGGGTCCTCCAGCGAGTCCACCGGACAGAGCTCGACGTCGGGGGGCGTCGTCCAGACGCGCTGCCTCGGAGGCAGGCTCAAGGCAGTCGGGCCTTCTCGAACCCGGCCCAGCAGTCGTCGTAGTCCAGCTGCATCGCCGGCGACTCCATCGCGAAGCGAGTGGGGCGGATGGTCCACCGGGACTCGAACATGAACGCGAGCGTGTCCTGAATCTTGTGCGGCTTCAGGTCCGCGCGGATGGCCTGCTCGTAGCTCGCCCGGTCCGGACCATGGCCGCTCATGCAGTTGTGCAGGGACGCGCCACCCGGAGCGAAGCCTCCGGCCTTCGCGTCATAGACACCCTGCACCAGCCCCATGAACTCGCTCATCACGTTGCGATGGAACCAGGGCGGCCGGAACGTGTTCTCCGCCACCATCCACCGGGGCGGGAAGATGACGAAGTCGCAGTTGGCCGTGCCCGGCGACTCGCTGGGTGACGTCAGCACCGTGAAGATGGACGGGTCCGGATGGTCGTAGCTCACCGTGCCGATGGTGTTGAACCGCGACAGGTCATACTTGTACGGCGCCAGGTTGCCGTGCCACGCCACCACGTCGAGCGGTGAGTGGTCGAACCGCGACGCCCACAGGCGCCCCTGGAACTTCTGAATCACCAGCGTCGGACGGTCCACGTCCTCGAACGCGGCCACCGGCGTCAGGAAGTCGCGCGCATTCGCCAGCCCGTTGGAGCCGATGGGCCCCAGGTCCGGCAGGCGGAAGAGCGCGCCGTGGTTCTCACAGATGTAGCCGGCCACCGGCCCCTCGGGCAGCTCCGCGCGGAAGCGCACGCCTCGGGGCACCACGCCCGCCTCGCCGGGCCGCAGGTCCAGCACGCCGAACTCAGTCACGAGCGTCAGCCGCCCGGCCTGCGGGACGATGAGCAGCTCACCGTCGGCGTCGTAGAACACCTTGTCCGTCATCGACCGGTTGGCGAGGTACAGGTGGATGGAGATTCCCGCCCCCGTGCCCGGGTCGCCGTTGCCCGCGTAGGTGACCAGTCCCTCGACGAAGTCCGTGGGCGCCGTCGGCGCGGGCTGGGGACTCCAGCGCAGCCGGTTGGGCGTGGGCGGCACTTCGTCGAATGGACCGCTGCGCAGGAGTCCGTGCGGATGGGCCTTGTACGCGGGGTGGTTCGCGCTCGGCCTCAGCCGGTACAGCCACGAGCGGCGGTTCTCCCGGCGCGCCACCGTGAAGGCCGTGCCGGAGAGCTGCTCCGCGTAGAGCCCGAAGGGGGCGCGCTGCGGTGAGTTGCGGCCCACGGGCAGGGCACCCGGGACGGCCTCCGTGGCGAACTCATTGCCAAAGCCGGAGAGGTAGTCGCCGGGCGCCTGTCGCAGCCCGCTCTTCGGAGGTACCGCGGTTCGATTCTCGAGAGTCACCGTGTCGCTCCTCCGAAGTCGGGCCGAGGACTACTTCCGGGTCTTGTCGACCTTGATGACGCCGCGGCGGATCTGATCCAACTCGATGGACTCGAACAGGGCCTGGAAGTTGCCGTTGCCGAAGCCCTCGTTGCCCTTGCGCTGGATGATTTCGAAGAAGATGGGCCCGAACAGGTTCTCGGTGAAGATCTGCAGCAGCAGGCCTTCCTGCTCGTTGCCGTCGATGAGGATGCGGTTCGCCTTCATCCGCGCCAGGTCCTCGCCGTGGTTGGGCACGCGCGAGTCGACCAGGTCGTAGTAGGTCTCGATGGTGTCCTGGAGGTCCACGCCGCGAGCGCGCAGCTTCTCGACGGTGGTGTAGATGTCCTGGGTGGACAGGGCCAGGTGCTGGATGCCCTCGCCCTTGTACAGGCGGATGAACTCTTCAATCTGCGACTTCTCGTCCTGGCTCTCGTTGAGCGGAATCCGGATGGCGCGGTCCGGGGCAATCATGGCCTGGCTGAAGAGGCCCGTGGCCTGACCCTTGATGTCGAAGTACTTCTGCTCGGTGAAGCCGAAGATGCGGTTGTAGAAGGACGACCACGTCCGCATCTCGCCCCGGCGCACGTTGTGCGTCAGGTGGTCCAGCGACTCCAGGCCCACGCTGTTGCGGGCCTCGGCCTCGGCGGCGCCGGGAATCTGCACCCACGAGTCGTAGATGGTGCCGCTCGGCCCGTGGCGGTCGATGAGATACAGCAGGCTGCCACCGATGCCCTGGAGGACATAGAAGCCCTCGCCCAGGGAGCTGACGGCGGGGTCGGCCGGCTTCGCGCCGCGCTCCAGCGCCATCTCGTACGCGGTGCGGGCATTGGCCACGCGGAAGGCCATGGCGTTGGCGGAGGGGCCGTGGGCGGCGCGGAACTCGGCGGCCTGCCCCGTCTCCTCACGGCTGATGAGCAGGTTGATGTCGCCCTGCTTGTAGCGCACCAGCTCCTTGGTCGGGTGCTTGGAGTAGGCGGTGAACCCCAGCTTCTCCACCAGCATCACCATCGCCTCGGGAGCGGGGCTCGTGAACTCCACGAACTCGAAGCCATTCAGCCCAATCGGGTTTTCCGCCGTGCTCACCATGACACTGCCTCCACGAGACGCCTGGGGTGTGCATGGAAGGTAGGAAGCACCGCCCGAGGAGGAAAGCACAAAGCACTGCCAGAGAATGTCAGCCCGCCGCACAATCTCCCGAGGGAAGGCCCGAGCGAATGCGCACGGGTCGCGCGTCAAAGCGGGCGGCGCGCCGCGTTACCTCCACGACGTAGTGGATTGTCACTACAAGGGCGGGTTCAGCCTCACGGACCGCGTGCTTCCGTGGGCGCGGGGGCAGGGGCGCCTTCCATCAGGTCCTCGGCCCGCGTGGGGAGCACGAGTCCTTCGACGGAGACCTCCATCACCTCGGGTCCGGAGCCGCGTGCGTAGCTCAGGCCCGACGCGTCTGGGACTTCGCCGCCCAGCCACAGTCGCGCCAGCTCGCGTCCATCCGCGCCCAGCAGCACCGCGCCGCGCGAGGCGTCGCCGATGCCGTACTTCGCCCAGTTCCTGGGCCGGGCTTCACCGAAGCTGGCGGCCTTGAGCGTGCCCAGCACGCGCAGCAGTGAGACCACCCGGAAGTGCTGGGCCTTGCCCTGCCTGGGCGACTCGACCTGCCACGACTCCGAGCCGCCATCCGTCCCGGCCACGTTGACCAGGGTGATGGGCGCTACGCCGTTGCCGGGATGGAACACCACGCGCCGCACGTCCTCGCGGCGGAAGTTCAGCACGTGCTTGTCCTTCAGCTCGAGGACGTCCACGTCGAGCGCCGAGAGCGCGCCCTCGGGAATTTCACCCAGCACCGCGTCGGGGCCCTGCTCCCGCAGCGCGTGGACGCGCGGCGCTCCGTCTTCCATCACCCGGGCCAGCCGGATGCGAACGGGCTCGCCCGAGCGCGGCGTGAAGCGGGCATCGATGAGCGGAGACTCCAGTCCCAGCTTCTTCCGCGTCTGCGCGGAGTCCGCGGGGAAGGAGAGCGCCCGGTACTCCTTCAGGTTTTTCAACAATGATGTCACCCGAGCCTCGTCCGCGCGCTCGGCCACGGGCTTCGTCAGGCGCCACTTCGTCGTGCCCGCCTCGTGCTCCAGCACGTAGCCCCGTTCCTGGGCGCGCACTTCGATGAGCGCCAGCTCGTTCGCCTCCAGCTCGCCGAGCAGCTCCTTCGAGCGCAACGCGAAGGTGTCCTTGTCCAGGCTCCAGCGCACCGAGCCCTGGGCCGCATAGACCTTCGAGTCTCCATCCCGGCGCACGTACACAGAGCCGTCGAACATGTTCTCGACGCCACCCTGCAGCGTCACGGTGTGCTGGCGGCTCGGGACATCTTCACCGCCGCCGCTCGCATCTGGCAGGAAGGCGTGCGCCGTCACGCTGAAGACGGGCGACTTGAGGCCGTACTTCTCCAGGTCGGCGTCGGTGGGAGCGTCTTTCACGAGCGGACTCGATGCCGTGCTCCCCAGCGTCTCCAGCAGGGCCTCCACGGCGGCGGCCTCCGCGCGGGCCTTCACCGGAGCGACGATGCTCCACTTCCCATCCGGCTCGCGCGCCAGCTCCGTGGTGTCTCCCTGGGCGCGGACGGTGATGCGGGTGAAGACGGGAGCAGCGGCCTTCGTGCCCTGCGTCCCGCTGGAGGGAGGAGCGAACAGCTTCTCCGACACCGCCGGGGCCTCGGCGCCTCGTCGCGAGGGGCCGTCGGAGCACGCAGACAAGGCCAGTGCACCCGCGCCCAGCGCGAGGGCCGTCACCGTCACCAGTCCCTTGCCCATGGCGCTCACTTGTTCCGCCGCGTCAGCCAGATGGCCAACCCCAGGCCCATCATGGAGAGGGGGAGCAGGTCGGTGGAGATGAAGCGGATGTGGTCCATGTCGTCCGCGTCCAACCGCAGCGTCGACTCCTCGCGGTCCGGAGGACGCCACGTGACCTTGGCCACCTGGGTGGACGCCCAGCCCAGCGCGTTCATCACCAGGTTGCGGTTGGGCTCATGGCCCCAGTTCGGGTCCAACAGCAGCTCGGAGTCACCCATCACCACGACCCGCGCTTCGTCGAAGCGCTTGTCCGGAGTGTCCTTCGTGTCGCGAGTGATGGCGGCCACCAGCGTGAGCTGCCCCGTCTTCTCTCCGTCGGAGGGGACCGCGTTCTCCTCGGGCTTCAGCTCCACCCAGCCGTACTGCGAGGTGTGCACCACGGGCTCGACCCGCACACCGTCCGCGAGTCCCTCGCGCAGCAGGGTGAGGCTGCGCGGCGTGGGCAGCTCCACGTTGAATCCGCGCTGACGAAGCGGAAGCACCATCGCGTGGTTGCTGTAGAAGCGCGAGAGCACGACGTAGGGATTGCCGCTGTTGAACTGCGCGTCCGCCGCGATGCCTTCGTCCAACTGGACGCCGTACTCGGCCAACAGCGTGCCCAGGCCGTCCTCCAGCCCCGCGTCGGTGAAGTAGAGCAGCCTGCCGCCGCCCGCGAGGTACTTGCGCAGCACCTCCACCTCCGGAGCGGTGAAGCGCGAGCGAGCCCCCGCGATGATGACCAGCGACGCATCCCGGGGCACGTCCGTCGCGCCCGCCAGGTACATGGCCTCCGCGCCGTAGCCCTCCTGGAGCAACTGCCCGCGCAACTCGGACATGGTGGCGCCCGGGTCGTTCGGAGCCGCCTCGTCCTTGGCCAGGGGCCACTCACCGTGGCCGGTGACGAAGTACACCCGCTGCGTGCCCACCGCGTTCAGCTTGATGAGCGCGTTCGTCAGGTCCTGCTCGGACACGGCCTGGAGCGTCGTGTGCGCCTCGCCACGCACCAGCACCACGCTCGGCTGTCCGTCCTTGAGCTGGTACTTCGCGGCCAGGTCCGGGCTGCGGCGAGCGTCCTTGAAGGTGAAGTCGAAGCGCTCCGGCGCGTGCGCGCGGTAGCGTTGGAACAACGTGTCCAGCAGGTTGTAGGACTCGTGCGTCGGGGGCACGAAGCCGATGGCGAGGACCTTCTCCGGCAGGGTGTTCAGCGTGGCGAGCGTCTGCGGCGCGAGCGTGTGGATGCGCGCGTTCGTCAAATCCCAGCGGAGGCTCTTCCGGAAGGCGGCGTAGTTGAGCGCCACCAGCCCGATGAGGACGGCGAGCACGGTGAGGCCCGTGCGCAGGAAGAAGAAGCTGGACCGGTGCGTGGCGAGCTTGCCGAAGTGCTTCAGGTTCGTCGCCAGATACGCGCCGATGAGCGCCAGCCCCAGGCCCGCCTTCACGCCCGTGGCGATGGGGCTGCCGGAGGTGATGAAGAGGGTGAAGGGGCTCGACAGCAGCAGCAGGAGCCCGAAGGCGCCCAGGTACCGACCGAGGAGGGTCGCATTCATGTGCGGAGATTCCCTTTCGCGTGAGCGCGGGCCCTGTCAGGCCCAGCGCCGCGCTTCCACGGTGCGGTGGGTGAGCAGCAGCGAGAAGATGATGACGGAGGCGAAGAACACGAGTGTCTGCACGTCCAGGATGCCCTTGAGCAGGTTCTGGAGCTGCGCGTCGAAGGACAGATACGTCAGCACCGAGCGCAGCGGCTCCTCCGTGGCCTGAGCCACGCCGGACAGCATCATCCACGGCAGGAGCACCGCGAAGGTGAGGAAGGCCGCCAGCATCTGGCTCTCCGTCAGCGCGGAGATGAACATGCCCACCGCCATGCAGGTGGCGCCCCACAGCAGGACGCCGCCGTAGCCCAGGAGCACGGTGGACCACTCCAGCGCGGTGCCGGAGTCCGCGTGACCGAACGCGGAGAGCACCAGCGGGAAGACGAGCGTGAGGCCCAGCGTCGCGGAGATGATGCCCAGCCCACCCAGGTACTTGCCCAGGACGATTTCGATGGGGCGCACGGGCGCGGTCATCAGCAGCTCGAACGTCTTGTTGCGCTTCTCCTCCGCGAACAGCCGCATGGAGAGGAAGGGCGCGACGAAGAGGGTGACGACGATGACCATGCCCCACAGCTGCACCATCACCCCGTCGGTGAGGTTGCGGTAGGCGCTCATGTCTGGCGGCATCATCGGCCAGGTGACTTCGCGGGCCTGCTCCTGCACCTGCTGGAACGTCGCGAGCAGGTTCACGAAGAAGAAGGACGACAGCGCCACCATCGCCGTGAAGACGCCATAAGCCCACGGGGTGGTGAAGAAGAGGGACAGCTCCTTGCGAGCGATGGCCAGGGCGATGCGCATGGACCGGAGGTTTCCTTGAAGAAGGGGACGGGCGCCGCGCTCAGGCGGCGGTCAGCTTGATGAAGACCTCTTCCAGCGACGCGCTCTCCGAGGTGCCCTGGGCGCCCGCCAGCTTGCGGAGGTCATCGTAGGCGACGATGCGCCCCTGATTGAGGATGAGGACCTTCTCGCACGTCATCGTCACTTCCGGGAGGATGTGCGTGGAGAGGATGACGGTGTGCTTGCCCGCGAGGCCCTTGATGAGCGCGCGCACCTCCGCGCGCTGCGCGGGGTCCAATCCTTCCGTCGGCTCGTCGAGGATGAGGACCTGGGGTGAGCCGAGCAGCGCCTGGGCGATGCCGACGCGCTGCTTGTAGCCCTTGGACAGGTTCTGGATGAGGCGGCCGAGCACGTGCGTGACACCGGTGAGGCTGGCCACCCGCTCCACCTCGCCCTTGAGCTCACGGGAGGGCAGGCGCTTGAGCGCCGCGACGAACTTCAGGTACCCGTGCACCGTCATGTCCGGGTAGAGGGGCGGCGTCTCCGGCAGGTAGCCGATGCGGCGCTTCACCTCCAGCGGATGGGTGAAGACGTCGAAGCCTCCCACGCGGGCGACTCCCTCCGACGGGGGGAGGAAGCCGGTGAGAATCTTCATCGTCGTGGACTTGCCCGCGCCGTTGGGCCCGAGGAAGCCGAGGATTTCGCCCTCTTCGACGCTGAAGGTGAGGTCGTCGATGGCCACGCGGTCGCGATACCGCTTGGTGAGGTGCTGTACCTCGATCATCGCCATGGGCAGGCTCCAGGAGAGACGCGCTCGACCCTGGGCCGCCGGCCGTGGAAATGTTTCTCGGACGGCCCGGGCAGACCGTCGCCGACTATAGGGGCCGACCTTGGGGTGTCAAGGCGACGCCCGGCGCCCGGCTCGGGTGCTTCCCCGCGCTGGCCGGGCTCCTGCAAGACTGCGCTTCGGTGTGGTTCCCCGGACACGCCCAACAGGGGTAGTGAGACGCTCATGCCTATCGTGGTCCAGAAGTACGGCGGCTCGTCGGTGGCCGACGTGGAGAAGATTCGCAAGGTGGCGCGGCGGGTGAAGGACAAGCGCGACGCCGGGTACCAGGTGGTGGTGGTGGTGAGTGCCATGGGCGACACCACGGACGAACTGCTCGCCCTGGCCAAGCAGGTGTCACCGGACCCCGCGCGGCGCGAGCTGGACATGTTGCTGACGTGCGGCGAGCGCATCTCCATGGCGCTGCTCTCCATGGCGCTCCAGGAGATGGAGGTGCCGGCCATCAGCTTCACCGGCAGCCAGAGCGGCATCATCACCAACGACGCGCACGCGCAGGCGCGCATCGTCGAGGTGCGGCCCTATCGCATCCATGACGAGCTGGCGCGCGGCAAGGTGGTCATCGTCGCCGGCTACCAGGGCGTCTCGTACAAGAAGGAAGTGACGACGCTGGGGCGGGGAGGCTCGGACACCACGGCGGTGGCGCTGGCCGCGGCGCTGGAGGCGGAGGCGTGTGAAATCTACTCCGACGTGGACGGCATCTTCAGCGCGGACCCGCGCGTGGTGCCGGATGCGCACAAGCTGGAGTCGCTCAGCTACGACGAGATGCAGGAGCTGGCGAGCGCGGGAGCCAAGGTGCTCAACGCGCAGGCGGTGGAGTGGGCGAAGTCGCGAGGCATCGCCATCCTCGCGCGCACGGCGCATGCGCAGGGCAACGGCACCGTGGTGCGCGAGCTGACGGCGCCTTCTGACCACCGCGTGAAGGGCGTCACCGCGGACTCGGAGCTGGCGGTGCTGGCGGTGAGCGGGCAGGTGCCCCTGCCGGAGCTGTTGGAGTTCCTGGATGCCCGAGGCGTGCGAGGCCGCTCCCTGGGCTTCGACGGGCTGCCGGGAGGCACGGCACACGCGTACCTCCTCGTCCCGCTGGCGGACATCCACGGTCCGGAGGCGCTGCGCAAGGAGTTGGCCACGCGCTTCGACGGCGCGGTGTCGTGGCGCGAGGAGCTGGGCACCGTCACGTGCGTGGGCGTGGGGCTCAACGCGGACTGGGCGCCGCTGCGTCAGGCCCTGGCGGTGGCGGAGGAGCTGGGCGCGAAGGTGCATGCGGCCCACACGTCGCCACTCCAGCTCACGCTGCTCGTGGACAAGCCCCACCTCAAGCCGCTGACGGCGAGGCTGCACCGCGAACTGCTGGGCGGATGAAGCACGGGAGGACCCCCAGGCCTGTCGCCAGGAGGTCCTCCCGGAAACTGGCTACTCGGTGAGCGTGGCGGTAGCGGCCTGGGCATCCGACGCGCAGTCGGACTCCACCGCGCCGACGTCGGGCGCCGAGCCGCAGAAGGGCAGGCCCAGGTTCATGCCCCGGTCCACCGCGCCGACGCCTGGCAGGAAGGTGCTCGTGTCCACCAGCGCGGTGCCGGACTCGTCCGAGCTCGTGTCCTGGCCTTTCTGCTTCCACGCCGCGAGCAGCTCACCCACCCAGGAGTCCTCGGGGATGAAGAAGTTGCCCGTCGTGAAGTTCGCACCCGGCTGGTAGACGTTGGCGGCCATGTCCAGCCCGGAGGTGTAGGGCCCCAGGTTGACGGCGTTGCGCGTGGCGAAGAGGTTGTTGCGCACCGCCACGTTGGTGGAGTTGCCGCCGGTGCCATGTCCGAGCACCAGCGCGAAGCCCTTCGTCCCGGTGACGGTGTTGTGCAGCACGCGCACGTCGACGCCGTTTTCGATTCGGATGGCGGAGCCCTCGGGTATCTTCAGCGAGTGGATGCGATTGCGCCGCACGGAGACGTTGGTCGGCGGAGCGCCCACCCGGTTGCCGCCCACGGCGATGCCCAGCGAGGCGTCGGAGATATCGTTGTCCTCCAGGACGATGTTCTTCGCGGAGTAGTGCACCACCACCGCCTCACCCCGTGACGTGGAGGACTTGGTGAAGCCGTGCATGCGGTTGCCGCGCACGGTGACGTCGTGGCACGTCTTGAGGTCCACGGCGTTCTCACGGTTGTCGTACATGTCGTTGTCCTCGATGAGGACCCCGCTCGCGGGAGCGTCGTTGCTGAAGCCCTCGGGCCCGAGGCACTGCACGGAGTCACCCGAGTTGTCGTGGATGTCGTTGCCGCGCACGGTGATGTTCTTCGACGTGGGGGCGATGACGACTCCGTGCGAGTCGTCGGACCCGCGGGCGAAGTGGTGGATGTGGTTGTTCTCGATGGTGACGCCGCGCGCGCTGGCATCCGTGCTGACGCCGCTGCCGAAGGCGCCATGGTGCAGCTCGTTGTTGGCGAGCACCGTGCCCTGCGTGTCTCCGGCGAAGGTGACGGCGATCTGCCGCGCGCCCTTCACGTCGAACTCGAAGCCCTCGATGCGCCAGTTCGGGCGCTGCACCAGGACCATGTACCAGCCGCTGGAGGTGGGCACGAGCTTGGGCATGCCTTCGCCGCGCAGGGTGATGGGCGCGCTGGCGGTGCCGGCGCGGACGTTGGAGTCGAGCACCAGCTTCTCCGCGTAGGTGCCCTGCTGGACGCGGATGATTTCACCGGGCCCCACCAGGGTGAGCGCCTTGGTGATGGTGCGAAGCGGCCTGTCCTGCGTGCCCGCGGCGGTGTCGTTGCCCGACGGGCTGACGTACCACTCACGCGCGTACTGGGGCGGGGCTGGCTCCTCGGTGGGCGAGGGCTCTGGAGTGGGCGTGGGGACGGGCGTCGGGACCTCCGTCACGGGAGGGGTCGTCGGCTCGGGGGCGGGCTGGGTGGGAGTGCCCGTCGAGGGAGGCGTGGGACGGGTGGGGAGGGAAATGGTGCCCGAGGGGGAGGGGGGCTCCTTGTTTCCGTTACAGGCGAGGGCTCCCACGGAGAGAGCTCCGAGGAGGCACAGGCTGCGCAGCGTGGACATGGGGGGTCGACTCCTCTGGGGGTTGAGCGAGCCCAAGAACGTTCGAGGGGGCGAGCGCTATTCTGCTTCCCCGCGCCGTCCGTTCCCTCGTACAGCAGGCGGCCTGTCATCCTTCCCGCGCGTGATGCACTGGTGAAGGAGCGCCGTTGGCTCGGTGCCCAATCGCTATCACGAACCTGATGCGAAAAGGAAAGGGCCCCTCGGCCGCACTACTGACGAGGGTCAGGGGCTCGCGGGGACTGTCGTTGAGCAGGAGAGCGGACGCCCACACTCGACTGTTGGCTGGCACGCAGTGATGAGGGCCTGCAGGGCGAGACGGGAGCCGAGGCCCACGTGCCTACAGTGCGCTCCCTCGCACGCCGACAGTCACGTGGACATCGTGCGACCTGACCCGATTGGAGGAACGCCCATGGCCCTGCAGAACGACTACAAGGACGTGCTCGACGTGGCGAAGACGATTGGCGCGAAGGTCGAGTCCCGCGAGGAGGGTGGAAAGCTCATCCTCAAGGGCACGGTGGACTACGCGTGGGACCGTGACCGCATCTGGGACCAGATCAAGGCGAAGCACGCGCAGTGGCAGCAGGAAGTCATGGTGAACCTCACGGTGACGCACGCGGAGCCGTATGGGCTCTACACGGTGAAGTCCGGCGACACGCTGGGCAAACTGGCCAAGGACATCTACGGCGACGTGAAGCTGTACCCGAAGATTTTCGAGGTCAACAAGGACCAGCTCAAGGACCCGGACCACATCAAGGTGGGCCAGGTGCTCAAGCTGCCGCCGAAGTCGATCGCCAACGCCTGAGCAGTCCATCGAACCGAGGGGGCCTCAGGGCCCTCTCGGGATGCTGCTCGTGCGCCATCACTCGGGACCGCACTCGTCGCGAGTGGTCCGCCGCTCGATGCCCGGCGCGGGGGCACGGCCCTAAACGGCCGCTCACGATTCGCGCACTCCGTGAAGCGTAGGGGGCCAGTCGACTTTCGACCGCGCAGAACAGACGCTCCGCAGGGGTTGCTGCTTGAGGAGGCGCACTCTGGGGGAGTAGGCACTGCCCATGGACCCTCGGAACCCGCGCCCTGGCACCGTCACTCTGCGACTCAGGAACTCGCTTGATGCCCCTCGCACCGTGTTCCTTGAGCCATGGACTGATGAATACGCGCTGAACCCAGGGCAGACCTGCGAGATCGTTGCCGAGGGGGACCTGAGCCTTCCGCTGGAAGTCGAAGTGGACGCTGAGCGCATCGTCGTCCACTGCTTCGACTCCAAGGGCGCGTTCATGCGGGTTCTCTCAATCAATGGAGAGCGCGTGCAGCCCTGATGGGCTCGGAACCGGTAGAGGCAGCTCACCACGGGCTTGGCCGCGTTTCCCGCCCACCCTGAACTCGCCCTCTACTCCCCCGAGCGCGATCGAGAATCGTGAGCGGTGGTTTACGGCAGCAGGCCTGGGATGGTTCCCCCGGGCCTGGGGGCGATGTGGAACCGGATGCTGCCCGGTGCCAGCAAGCACGAGGACGGCACGGGTGCGGAGAGGATGGCGCCGTGCGGAGGACGCGCGCACAGGCCCGGCCCCTGGGGCACGGAGTAGGGCGACCAGGGTAGCTCCGTGAAGGACTCCACCGTGCCTCTTCGAGGTGGCCGCGCCTCTTCCTCGTCGGCTTCAGCGGGCTCGTCGAGCAGGGCGAGCGAGTCGCCCGGCAGCGGCGTCGTGTCCGGTACGAAGGCGATGCCCTCGGGAATCGGCTCCTCGCGGTCCGCTCGGCCGATGATGTCCTCGATGCGCTCGGTGCCTTCGTCCTTCACCACGCGAGGCGCGGTGGCGCACGCGCCCAGGAACGACGCTGTCAGGAGCGTAGCGAGCACTCGGCGTGGATGAGACCAGGAGGGACGGGACATGGGCATCAGGGTTGCTCGCTCGGGTTTAGGGGACAGCGGCGCGTGGAGCCTCGTTCTCGGCGCGGGTGGGCGGAACTTCCGACATGTTCGCTCGGGAGGGGGGAGCAGGGGAAGCGGCGCTGGCTCGGACTGAGCAGGCGTCGGTCCTGGGACATCGCTCGAACTCTCGAGTTCTTCCTCCACATGCTTCGTCCGGAACCGTGGCCGCGCAACGCCGCGCGCCGAAGCGTTCCTCGGGGTGAGGCGAGAGCGTTGGCGCTCATTTCTTCCCGAGAGGGAGGAAGAGGCCTCGCCAGGACGCTCGCCTTGCATGGAGCGGCCTTCCATGGTCCGCCGCCCGCGCCATTCCTAGCTTGCCCGGAGGTGGAGCGCGGAGGTCGTCGACCATGCTGTGTCAGAACTGCCGGACCCGCCCAGCCGCGGTCATGCTCAAGAAGCGGATGAACGGGCAGGAGACGACCCTCAACTTCTGCAACCACTGCGCGAGCGCGATGGGCGTGGGGCTGGGGGACGCGAATGGTTTTGGCAGTCTGGAGAGCCTCGTCGAGCAGATGATGGGGCCGCGTCCGCGAGGTCGGGAGAACCTCCTGACGCAGCTCTCCGAGATGGCGCAGCAGGTGCTGGAGCGCGCTGCGCGGATGACGCTCGACTCGGGCTACGAGCGGATGCGCATCGAGCACCTGTTGCTGTCCCTGTTGCACTCCGTGCCAGAGCTGCGCGAGTCGCTGAAGCACGCGGGCGCGCCCGTGGACGAATTCGAGGCCCGTCTGGACGCGGTGATGCCCCGACGCGAGCCACGCAAGGCGCAGGGCGTGGCGCTGTCCTCCGGCGTGAAGCGGGTGCTCCAGATTGCCCGCCTCCAGGCGCTCCAGATGGGGCACAGCTTCATCGGCCCCGAGCACCTGCTGCTCGGCGTCCTTATGGAGGGAGAGAGCTACGCCGCGCAGTTCCTCTCGGGCGTCGACGTCAATGAGCTGCGCAAGCGGCTCCTCGCCTCGGTGGGCGGCCCCTCCGCGCCGGCTGCGGGAGGCGGTGGGCGACAGGGGAGTGGAGGACTTCCGCCGAACCTCACGCGCTTCACGAGAGATTTGTCGGTGCTGGCACGCGCGGGAGAGCTGGACCCCGTCATCGGACGCGAGAAGGAGATCAGCCGTGTCATCCGCATCCTGAGCCGCAAGACGAAGAACAACCCGGTGCTCATCGGCGAGCCGGGCGTGGGCAAGACGGCCATCGCGGAGGGACTGGCCCAGCGCATCGTCGCGGGGGAAATCCCGGAAGTACTCAAGGGCAAGCGCGTTCTGTCGCTGGACCTGGGGAGCGTGCTGGGCGGCACGAAGTTCCGGGGCGAGTTCGAGGAGCGCTTCAAGGGGCTGATGGACGAGATTCGCGCCCTCAAGGGGCAGATCATCCTCTTCATCGATGAGGTGCACACGGTGGTGGGCGCCGGTGGTGCCGAGGGCGCGGTGGATGCGTCCAACCTGCTCAAGCCGGCGCTGGCGCGAGGCGAGCTGCAATGCCTGGGCGCCACCACGCTGGAGGAGTACCGGAAGAACATCGAGAAGGACGCCGCGCTGGAGCGCCGCTTCCAGCCCGTCATGGTGTCCGAGCCCACGCCGGAGCAGGCCATCGAGATTCTGCGAGGACTGCGCGACGCGTACGAGGCGCATCACCGCGTGAAGATTCTCGACACGGCGCTCACCGCGTCCGTCGAGCTGTCGGACAAGTACGTCAACGACAGGTTCCTGCCGGACAAGGCCATCGACCTGCTCGACGAGGCCTCCGCCATGGTGCGGCTGGGCGCGCGCACCGCGCCGGACCGACTGGGCGAACTGGAGGAGATGCTCGCCCAGAAGGAGAAGGACAAGAGCGCGGCGGTGGCGGGGGAGCGCTACGAGGAGGCGAGCCGGCTCAAGGGCGAACTGGACACGCTGCGCACGGAGCTGGAGGGCCTGCGCACGCAGTGGCAGCTCAAGCGCGGTGTCACCGAGCCCACCGTGACGC
>Ga0126314_10000222_pt1 | contig 29302 bp, 19 predicted proteins | sample Plot105B_FD_92535 | JGI IMG/M metagenome (GOLD analysis project Ga0126314, IMG submission 92535) | Serpentine soil microbial communities from UC McLaughlin Reserve, CA, USA - Plot105B | ecosystem: Environmental > Terrestrial > Soil > Grasslands | place: USA: UC McLaughlin Reserve, Lake County... | reverse complement strand
CCAGCTCGTTGTCCCCCCACGCCCAGACGGAGCCATCCGGACTCAATGCCAGGGAATGAAAGGCCCCCACCGCCACGGCCGTCGCGGTGAGCGTGCCCACCTTGACCGGTCGGTTCCGGGTGATGTTCGTCCCGTCTCCCAGCGCGCCCCAGCTGTTCGAGCCCCAGCTCCACACCGAGCCGTTCTCCCTGAGCGCCACCGAATGGAAGGTCCCCGCCGCCACGGCCGCCACCTGCGTCAACGGGGTGATGGGAACAGGAAGCCAGCGCGCCACGGCCGTCCCGTCTCCGAGCTGCGACTGGTCATTCGAGCCCCAGGCCCACGCCGTGCCATCCGCCTTGATGGCCAGGGAATGGCTGCCTCCGGCGGAGACCTCCGTCCGCGTCAACAGTCCCCGCGTCAGCATGGGCGCCAGCTTCATCAGATAGGTCCCATCCCCGCACTGGCCCTCGGTGTTCGAGCCCCAGGTCCACACCTCTCCGGTGCCACTCACCGCCACCGAGTGCTGTCCGCCTCCCGCCGAGACGCCTCGCACCTGAGCGAGGCCCGGAACCTGGACCGGTGACAGCCTTTGCGTCTGCGTCCCGTCTCCCAACTGCGCCCTCACATTGCTGCCCCAGGCCCACACCGTCCCATCCGACTTCAGCGCCACCGAGTGTTGCCCGCCGCCCACCACCGCCGCCACGCCCGTCAGCCCTGGCACCTGGAGGGGGACGAGGCTGGCCGCCGTGGTGCCCAATCCCAACTGCCCTTCGTCGTTCTTTCCCCAGGCCCACACCGTGCCGTCGTTCTTCAGCACCATCGAGTGGGAGCCTCCGCCCGAAAGCGCCGTCACGCCCGTCATCCCCACCAGGGCTCCGGGTTGGTTGCGGCCCGTCACGGTACCCGTGCCGAGCTGGCCATCCACATTGCCTCCCCACGTCCACAGCTTCCCGTCCGCCGTGAGCGCCAGCGAGTGCACGTTGCCGGCGGCGATCTCCTTCACGCCCGTCAGCCCCTGCACCTGCACGGGTGACAGCCGTCGCGTCGCCGTCCCATCGCCCAACTGTCCCGCGGCGTTGAGCCCCCAGGCCCACACCGTCCCGTCCGCCTTCAGCACCAGGGAGTGGGAGAAGCCCGCGGCGATGGACACCACGTTCGCCAGCCCCGGCACCTGGGCTGGCACCGGGCGCGTCGTGGTGCTCCCGTCTCCGAGCTGGCCATTGGTGTTGGAGCCCCAGGCCCACACCGTCCCGTCCGACTTCAGCGCCAGCGAGTGCATCTCCCCGGCGCCAATGGCGCTGATGCTGAACAGCCGCCACACCCGGGCGGGCATCGGATTCGCGACGGTGGACCCCGTGCCGAGCTGCCCGAAGGTATTGCCGCCCCAGGACCACACCGTCCCGTCGGACTTCAACACCAGGGTGTGGTGACGGCCCGCCAGCACCGTGCCCTGCCGCGACGCGCCCTCCGCCGCGCGCCTCGAGCCAAGCGCGGACGGCTCGAAGTCACCCGGCTCCGCGCAGCCCGCCAGCCACACCACGCACAAGAGCCACGACAGCGGGATTCCAGACACACGTCTCGCGACACGGCCCATGGCACACCCCTTTTCTCAGACAGCCCGACGACGACGAGGACTTCCAATCACAACGCCGCGCTACCAGACCCTCACGGGTGCCACCCGGACGGGAGACAGGCCCGTACCGAGCTGCCCCGAGCTGCTGTCACCCCAGGACCACACGCTCCGGTCCCCTCGAATCGCATGCGTGTGCGCGAGGCCGGCGGCGACGGAGTGCGCGTAGAAGTTGGGGACGTGGGTGGGAATCAGCCGCTGCGTGGCGGTGCTCCCGTCCCCCAACTGGCCCAGGTGATTGCGCCCCCAGCTCCAGACGGAGCCTCCCGCCAGCACCGCGACGCTGTAGTTCGCGCCCGCCGTCACGGACACCGCGCCCGCCTGCGCCAGTGTCCTCACGGGCCACTCGTTGGTGCCCGTCTGGTTGTTGCCGGCCTCTCCGTAGGTGTTGGAGCCCCAGGACCAGACGGTGCCATCCACGCGCACGGCCAGGGCATGCGTCTCCCCGGCGACGATGCGGATGACGGAGTTCATCTCCTCCACGTAGTCGCCTTGGTTCCGGGACGAGAAGTTCCCGCTCCCCAACTGTCCCTGCGAGTTGTTGCCCCACGAGAACACCATTCCGGACATATCCAGGGCCAACGAGAAGTTGTTGCCCGCGGAGATGGAGGCCGCCTCGCTCACCCCGGAGACCTGCACGGGCGTGGTGCGCATCACGGAGGTGCCATCTCCCAGCTGTCCCGACGTGTTCGCGCCCCACGCCCACACCGTGCCATCGCCCAGGAGCGCCAGCGAGTGCAGCGCCCCCGCGGACACGGCCAGGACTCCGCCGAGGGCCGTCACCTGCACCGGCGTCAGGCGCCCCGTGGTGGTCCCATCCCCGAGCTGACCCGAGCCGTTCGCGCCCCAGGCCCACACGGTTCCATCCGCCGTCACCGCCAGCGAGTGCCCCTGTCCCGCCGAGACGCCCACGACGTTCGTGAGCCCCGACACGAAGACGGGCAACGGCCTGGACGTCACGGTGCCATCGCCCAGTTGCCCCGCGCCGTTGGCCCCCCACGCCTGCACCCGCCCGTCCAGCGTCACCGACAGGGAATGCGCCAGTCCCGCCTCCACGGAGCGGGAGGTGAGGCCCGTGGCGCGCGCCGGGGTCGACAGGCGGTTCTGGTTCCCATCGCCAATCTGACCCGTGTTGTTCTTTCCCCAGGCCCACACGGAGCCGTCATCCTTGACCGCCAGCGAGTGCGTCCCGCCCGTCGCCAGCGTGCGCACGCCCGTGAGGCCCGCCACCTGCGTGGGCACGGCGCGTGACGGAGAGATGCCGCCGCCCAACTGCCCGCCGCCATTCGCGCCCCAGAGCCAGACCGAGCCATCCGCCTTCAGGGCCCCGGACTGCAATCCACCCGCGCTCAGCGACACCACGCCCGACAGGCCCGGCACCTGGGCGGCCACCAGCCGGGACGTGAAGGTGCCGTCGCCCAGCTGTCCATAGTCGTTGTTCCCCCAGGTCCAGACAGTGCCATCCGCCTTCAAGGCCAGCGAATGACAGAGCGCGGCGGCCACGGCCACCACGTCCGTGAGGCCCGCCACCTGCGTGGGCACGAGCAGCTCCGTCCCCGTGACGTCATCCAGCTCGCGCGTGTCGTTGTAGCCCCACATCCAGACCGTGCCGTCCGCCTTCAACGCGACGGAATGCGAAGTGCCCGCGACGACGGACACCACGCCGTCCACGCCCGCGATTCGCACGGGCGAGGTGCGTGTCACCTGGGTCCCATCTCCGAGCTGGCCGAAGGCATTCTCGCCCCAGGCCCAGACCGAGCCGTCTGTCTTCACCGCCAGGGTATGCCTCCCGCCCGCCGCCGCCGACATGGCCACCACGGGCCCCGGCACCAGCGTCGGCACGAGGCGAGCCGTCGTCGTCCCGTCGCCCAGCGCGCCCCAGCCATTGCCGCCCCAGGCCCACAGCTTCCCATCCTCCTGGAGCGCGACGACGTGCGCGAAGCCCGCGGAGAGCGAGCCCACCCGGGACAGCCCCGTGGACTGGACGGGCGCCCAGCGGGCGACGAGCGTGCCATCTCCGAGCTGGCCATCGCCGTTGGCGCCCCAGCCCCAGGCGGTCCCATCCACCTTCGTCGCCACCGAGTGGGTGAAGTGCTCGGAGACCTCCACGCGGTCCAACAGCCCTCGCGTCAGCGTGGGCGTGAGCTTCATCAGATACGTGCCATCCCCCACCTGTCCGTCGGTGTTGGAGCCCCAGGCCCACAAGTCGCCGCTCGCCTTCACCGCCACCGTGTGCTGCCCGCCGCCCGCCGACACGCCCTTGACCTGCGTGAGCCCCGGCACCTGGAACGGTGACAGCCTTTGCGTCTGCGTCCCGTCACCCAGCTGCGCGCGCTGGTTGCTTCCCCAGGCCCACACCGTGCCGTCGACCTTCAAGGCCACCGAGTGCTGGCCGCCGCCCACCACCGCCGCCACGCTCGTCAGCCCTGGCACCTGCGCGGGGACGAGGCTGGCCGTCGTGGTGCCCAGGCCCAGTTGTCCCTCGTCGTTCTTTCCCCAGCTCCACACGGTGCCGTCATTCTTCAGCACCACCGAGTGCGAGCCTCCGCCCGACAGCGCCGTCACGCCCGACATGCCGGACAGGAACCCGGGCAGGGCGCGGCCCACCAGGTTGCCCGTGCCGAGCTGGCCGTCCACGTTGCCACCCCACGTCCACAGCCGCCCATCCGCCGTGAGCGCCAGCGAGTGCACGTTGCCCGCGGCAATCGCCACCACGCCGGACAGGCCCTGCACCTGGACGGGTGACAGGCGTCGCGTCGTCGTCCCATCCCCCAACTGCCCCGCCGCGTTGAGGCCCCAGGCCCAGACGGTGCCGTCCGACTTGAGCACCAGGGAGTGGGAGAACCCGGCCGCGATGGACACCACGTTCGTCAGCCCCGACACGGCCGCGGGCACCGAGCGCGAGACGAGGCCGCCATCTCCGAGCTGGCCGTTGTTGTTCCAACCCCAGGACCACACCGTCCCGTCCGCCTTCAACGCCAGCGAGTGCTGCTCACCCGCGCCAATCGCGCTGATGCTGAACAACCGCCACACCCTCACCGGCGTGGGCCGGGGGCGCAGGGTGCCATTGCCCAACTGCCCGAAGGTGTTACCACCCCACGCCCACACCGTCCCGTCCGAGCGCAGCGCCAGGGTGTGATTCCGCCCCGCGAGCACCGTGCCCTGCCGGGCGACCCCTTCCCCCGCGCGCGACGACGCGAGCCGGGCCGCGCTGTCACTCGCGCCGCGCTCGGTGCATCCCCAAAGCCACACCGCGCACAACACCCCGCACCACGCCATGAGGCCAGACACACTTCTCCCACTGTGTCGCATGAATCCCCCTGCTCCAGACAACGAGTCTTGCAATTCCTGTCACGAGCCCCGACTACCAGACCTGGCTGGGTGTCAGACGATGGGCGGAGCTTCCAATCCCAAGCTGACCGAAGTAGTTGCTACCCCAGCCCAGGACCTGTCCCGTGGACTGTACCGCCAGCGAATGAGTCTCTCCTGCCGTCACGGACGCCGCGAGGGAGAGACCCTCGACGCGCGCGGGCAGCGAGCGCGAAACCCGGGTTCCATCTCCCAGCTGACCGAAGACGTTCGAGCCCCAAGCCCACACAGAGCCCCCACGGGCCACCGCCAGGACATGGGACTCCGCCGCGGCGACACCCAACACCTGCGCCGGCACGGGAACCAGCACGGGAGCAGGACGCCGTATCGTCGTTCCATCCCCCAACTGGCCGACGTGGTTGTATCCCCAGGACCACACGGTGCCATCCGCCTTCACCGCCACCATGAAGGTATGTCCCACCGCGACCGAGACGACGCCGCTCAATCCCGGCACGACGCCAGGCGTGAAACGCCACAGCTGGCTTCCATCCCCCAACTGGCCCTGGGCATTGTTCCCCCAGGTCCACACCGTCCCATTCCACATCAGCGCCACCGAGTTGCTGGAGCCCGCGAAGATGGACACCACTCCCGTGAGGCCCGGGACCTGCGCTGGCGCCATCACCGGGTCTCGCGTGCCATTGCCCAACTGTCCCGAGCCATTGTCTCCCCAACTCCACACCGTCCCATCGGCGCGCAGTGCCAGGGTGTGGGCTTCCCCCACCGCGATGGCCGTCACGTCCCACAGGCCCAGCGCCTGGACGGGCTCCTGCCAGTCCATGTTCGTCCCGTCGCCCAGCTGCCCCATCGCGTTGGAGCCCCACCCCCACACCGTGCCGTACTTCGACAGCGCGGCGCCATGGAAGCGAGCGGCCGCGACACTCAACGCCCTCTCCACCGTCGGCACCTGGACCGGCGAGGCGCGAGAGAACGTGGTTCCGTCACCCAGTTGAAGGTGTTGGTTGAGGCCCGAGGCCCACGCGGTGCCCCCCGCGCCGATGCCCAGGGAGAAGTACTCTCCGGCAGACACCCGAGCCGGGCCCGTGAACTGGGAGACCACCGGATTCACGAAGGACGTCGGAATCCCATCGCCAACCTGTCCTTCTTCATTCAGTCCCCAGCCCCACAACGCGCCCCCCTCGCTCAAGGCCACCGCGTGCGAGGTGCCTGCCGCAAGGGATTGGATGCCCTGCAGCCCGGGGACTTTCACGGGAAGGCGCCTCGAGATGACCGTGCCATCCCCGAGCTGGCCCTCCGCGTTGTTCCCCCAGGATTGCACCGTCCCATCCGGCAACGTCGCGAGGGAGCTGTCGTAACCCGCATCCAGGCCCACGACGGCCGCGAGCCCTTGCACCCGCACGGGAGCGGCCTGGTCGACCGTCGTCCCATCGCCGAGTCCCCCCGATGCATTGTAACCCCAAGCCCACGCGCTCCCATCCACGCGCAAGGCCAGTCCATGAAAGCCTCCCGCGGAGACCGCCACCACGTCCGTCAGGGACAGCACTTGAACAGGCGCTGAACGCCCCAACCCCGTGCCATCTCCAAGCTGCCCATAGCCGTTGTACCCCCAGGACCACAGGGTGCCATCCGCCTTCAGGGCGAAGGAGAAGCCCTGTCCCGTGGCAATCGACACCACTCCGGTCAGGTTGAGCGTTTGAATGGGGACGGGCCGTGAATTGAAGGTGCCATCCCCGAGCTGGCCCTGAGTGTTGGAGCCCCAGGCCCACACCGTGCCGTCTGTCTTCAAGGCCAGCGAATGCATGCCGCCCCCCGCGACGGCCACCACGCCCGTCAGTCCTGACACTTGCACCGGGAGCACCCGGTCCGTCGTCGCGCCATCCCCCAGGCGCCCGTTTTGGCCACTCCCCCACGCCCACACTGTGCCGTCCGCCTTCAAGGCCAGCGAGTGGGAGTTGCCCGCGGACACGGACACGATGTCGGCGAGCGCCGTCACGGGTACCGGCGTCCAGCGGTCTTCCCTCGAGCCGTCGCCCACCTGCCCCGAATAGTTGTTTCCCCAGCCCCACACCATTCCGTCTGACTTCAACGTCAGGGAGTGAGAGGAGCCCGACGCAAGCTCGCTTCGTTCCTGCAAGGCCGAGCTCCGCGTGGCCGTGAGCTTCATCAAGACGGTGCCGTCTCCCACCTGGCCGTCCGTGTTCGAGCCCCACGCCCAGACCTCTCCAGTCCCCTTCATCGCCGCCGAGTGCTGTCCGCTTCCCGCCGTCACCCCGCGCACGTCCGTGAGCCCTGTCACTCGCACCGGCGACAACTGCTGGGCGAGCGCGCCGTCCCCGAGCTGGGCCCGCTGGTTGCTCCCCCATGCCCAGACGGTGCCATCCACCTTGAGCGCCACCGAGTGCTGGCCCCCGCCCACCACCGCCTCCACGCCCAGCAGGCCTGGGATTCGCGCGGGCACGAGGCTCGGCGTCGTCGTCCCCAACCCGAGCTGGCCAAAGGTGTTCTGCCCCCACGTCCACACCGTCCCATCGTTCTTCAGCACCAGTGAGTGGGAGCCGCCGCCCGACAGGGCCAGCACTCCGGTCAGCCCCGTCACGACGCCAGGCACGGTGCGCCCCGCCGTGTCGCCCGTGCCGAGCTGCCCGTCGAGATTGCCGCCCCACGTCCACACCGTCCCGTCCGCCCTGAGCGCCAGCGAGTGCGCGTTGCCCGCGGCAATCGACACCACCTTGCCGAGCCCGAGGACCTGCACGGGCACCGTGCTCCGCGTCGTCGTCCCGTCACCCAGTTGTCCCGCGCCGTTGTTGCCCCAGGCCCACACCGAGCCGTCCGACTTCAGCGCCAGCGAGTGGGAGAAACCCGCGGCGACCTTCACCACCTGGGTCAGCCCCGGGACCTGCATGGGAACCGCGCGATTGACGAGGCCGCCGTCCCCAAGCTGGCCGTTGGTATTCGCGCCCCAGGCCCACACCGTGCCGTTCGCCTTCAGCGCCAACGAATGCAAATCACCGGCGCCAATGGCGCTGATGTTGAACAAGCCCCACGCCCTCACCGGCCGCGTACGAGAGCGCGTGGTGCCATTGCCAAGCTGCCCCACGTTGTTGCTTCCCCACGCCCACACCGTCCCATCCGAGCGCAGGGCCACCGTGTGATTGCGCCCCGCCATCAACATCCCCTGACGGGAGATGCCCTCCGCCGCGCGCGTGGAGGCCAGCACCTCCTGCGACGACAGGGCTCCTGGCTCGGCGCAGCCCGACAGCCACAGGGCGCCCAGCAGACAACCCCAGACAGCCACGGCGGCCCCACTGCTTGCACTGCGCATGTCTTCCCCCTCGGCACGCCTCGAATGGCCAGAGAATCACCAGACATGCATGCGAGACAAGCCTTTGCCCAGGACACCCACGCCTCGTCCACCCTCCCAGGTTGCGATTCCAGGCCCCACCGGCCTCCCGCGCCGCCCGTCCCTCCGCCCGCCTCCAGGTCACCGGAGACCTCCCCCGGCCAGGAGCGCCCGAGGGCGGGGTCGGAATACGATGGCGCCATGACTTCCCGCCCTCCCTCCACGGCGCGCAGGCGCGTCCCCTACTCCGGCCTCTGGCTCGACGGGTTCAGCCTGACGGCCGTCGCCGGCGGGGCGCTGCTCGCGGGGGGACAGGGCTGGCACAAGGACGGCGGCGGCTCCACGCCCCGGACCGCGACGGGCGCGGCGCTCTGGGACACGTCGCGGGAGGAGTGGCTGGAGGTGTCCCCGCTGCCCGAGCCCCGCCAGGGCCACGCCGCGGTGGCGCTGCCGGACGGCCGCGTGCTGCTCATCGGCGGAAGGGACAACCCGCGCCCGGAGCTGGACAGCACCCTCTTCTGGGAGCCGGACACCCGGCGCTTCGTGCCGGGTCCGACGCTGCTGGCGGCGCGCTCGAACCCCGTCGCGCACGTGCTGCCGGACGGCACCGTGGTGGTGCTCGGCTCGGACCATGACCATGACCTGGAGCGGGGAACGCGCGCGGAACTGCTGCGCCCCGGCGCCACGGCGTGGGAGCCCGCAGGCCAGACGGTCCGCATCTTCCACACCGGCCCCGTGTGCGTGAGCGGTGAGCGCATCGTCATCGCCGGTGGACGCGACAACGGCTTCGGCTTCGCCGTCATCGAAGGCCAGCATCTGGCGCCTCCGCTCAACGTGAGCACCGAAGTCTTTGAGCCCACGGGCCGGACGTGGAGGACCGCGCCTCATCCGCTCACCGAGGAGCGGGACGATGCCGTCGGCGTCACCCTGTCCGACGGACGCATCCTCGTCGTGGGCGGCTGGAACCACGGCACCGTGCTCACGAGCGCCGAGCTCTTCGACCCGCGCACCGAGCAGTGGACCGCGACGGGCGCGCTCGGGCTGGCCCGCTCCAGCTTCACGCTCACCGCGCTTCCAGCGGGACGGGCCGCGGTGTCCGGTGGGCTGCGCTCGGACCCCTACGGTGAAGCCACCGACGTGGAGGTGTGGAGTCCGGACACCGGGAGCTGGAGCCCCGGGATGCCGCTCGCCGTCGGCCGCGCCGGGCACCTGGTCGTCCCACTGGGCGACGGCGCGTACCTGGTCGCGGGCACCACGCGCGTGGCGCCCGATGGCTCGCTGGAGACGACCTCCGAAGTCTGGCGGCCCTGAAGACCGCCCCTCATCCCCTCAGCCCACACCCCGACGGAGACAGCATGGACAACCCGGAGCTGGCCCGCATCCCCGGCGTCAATCCCCACGTGCCCGACGCCGCCCGCATCTACGACTACACCCTGGGAGGCACCCACCACTTCGAGGTGGACCGACAGGCCGCGGAGTTCATGTTCACGCTGGTGCCCTCCACCCGGAAGTGGTTGCGCATGCTGCGCGGCTGCCTGCGCTCCGCCGCCAGGCGCCTGTCCTCGGACGGCTTCCACCACTGGGTGGACTTCGCGTCCGGCCTGCCCACCAGCGACCACGTCCACTCCGTGCTGCCCCAGGCCAAGGTGCTCTACACCGACATCAACCCGCTCACCATCTCCACCGGCAAGCACCTGCTCGGGGACAATCCGAACACGCGCTACATGGAATGCGACATCCGCTCCGCGGGCGACTTCCTGCGCCGCCCCGACGTGCGGGCCTTCCTGGACGGAGAGCGCCGCGTGGCCTTCGGCGCCAACGGCATCACCGTGTTCCTCTCCTCGGAGGAGAACCGGAAGTTCTTCAAGGATTTGTATGACTGGGCCGCGCCCGGCTCGAAGCTCTTCGCCACCTTCGAGACGAAGGCCCCGGGGCTGAGCACGCCGAAGTGGGAGCAGTTCGTCGGCATGTTCCAGAAGATGGGCGAGTCCTTCCAGCTCTACTCGCTGCGCGAATACCTGGACCTGTGCGGTCCCTGGACGCCCGGCCCCGGCGGGGTGATGACGGTGCGGGAGTTCCTGGGCCTGCCGCTGAACCACATCACCGAGGAGGACCGCGAGGGCGTCGGCATCGAGTTCTACGCGGTCATCCTCGAGAAGCGCTGAGCCCGCGCGATACATGGGGGGAGCAGGCCGGCGAACAGGCCCTCCTCCGGGATGTCTCCCTCCAGGGAGTCGACACGGCCATCGCCCGACTGCTGGCGGGGCGACCGCCCGATGCACTGCAGTGCCGACTGCCTCACCACCGCTGAGTGCCTACTGTGTCGAGCAGGCAACGACTCGCGACGTGAGGAGGAATCATGTTCCAGAACAGAAGGCGTCAGGTGCTGACAGGCGTGGTGTTGGGGACGGCCCTGGTGCTCGGCGGATGCAGCTCATCGCGCTCCGCGAGCAAGCAGCAGGTCGATGAGTCCTGGATGGCGCGAGTGCCCGAGTCGCAGCTCGGCGACGTGCGCAACGCCCAGGCGGAGCGGCTCAAGGCCCAGGACGAGGTGAAGCGCGCGGAGGTCGCCGTGAAGGACGCGGAGCGCGCGGCCCAGGTCGCCGAGCGCAATGAAGAAGCCGCGAAGCTCTCCACGGAGGCGAACAAGACGGCCGTCGAGGCCGCGCAGGCGACCGGCCAGGCGTCCAACATCTCGCAAGCCCAGGCCGAGCTGAAGACCACGGAGACCAAGCAGGCGGCCGCTCACGCCCAGCTCCTGTGGCGTCAGCGCGCCATTGAAACGCAGAAGGCCCGCAGGGATTTGCGCCAGCGCGAGCTGGAGCTGGCCGACGCACGCCTGCGTCAGGCCGAGCTGGTGGCGCTGCGCAACAGCGACGACGTGCGCGCCAAGGAGCTGTCGGAGGCCGAGTTCACCAGCGCGGTGGCCAACGCCCAGCGCAACACGGAGGAGGCGCAGCGCCAGGTGGATGAGCGCCTTCGCGCGGAGCGCCAGGCCCGCTCCGACTGGGAGAAGCTGAACGGCGGGGCCCGGGGCTACGGCGGCAGCGGCAACTCCGACGAGGAGTGATGCGGGGCAGGTGCTTTCCGGCCGGCCGCCACTACTTGGGCGGCGGCCGGAAGACGTACTGGAAGACGGGCTCGTCCTGACCGGGTGGGTACTGCGCGTCCAGGAAGGCGAAGTACGCGTGGCCCGCGATGAAGGGGTCCCCCAGGCTGTCGTAGAGCACGCTCACCTGCGTGGCCTTCCCGGAGGCGTCCACCTGGACACCGAGCTTGAGGTTGCCCTTGAGCTCCGGCACCTCCTTGAGGCGCTCCATGTAGAGCGCCACCAGGCCCAATGACACCCGGTTGTAGATTTTGTCCGACGCGCCCTTGGCCGGCGTCGCGGGCAGGCGGAAGCGCCGCACCAGCTCCGCGGTCTCGCCTTCCGCCTCCGGCACCTTCCGCTCCGGGGCCGCGAGCGCCGCGCGGTAGGACACCAGCGCGTCCTTCCAGCGCTCCTGCTTCATGCACAGGCGGGCCCGGCGCACGTGGATGTCGGAGCGCTCCGGCGCCCGCTCGGACGCCTTCACCAGGAAGCCCTCGCTGGCGGCGACCTCCGCGCGCGCCTCGGTCAGCTGCGCCAGTCGCAAGAGCGGCTCCGGGTCCTTCAGCTCCACGTCGATGAGGCGCACCAGGGCCTTCTCCTCGTCCGCGGGGCGCGACAGCTCCGCGTAGACGCGGGCGAGCAGCGCCAGGGCCCCGGGCTCCGCGCCCCCCAGCTCCACGTACCGCTCCAGCGAGCGCGCGGCCTTGTCCTTCTCGGACGCGGCGAACCACAGGTCCGCCTGGAGCCGGTGGGCCTCCCTGTCCGAGGGCTTGAGGGCGACCAGCTTCTCTCCCGCCGACGCCGCCGCGCGCACGTCCTTGGCCGCCTGGGCCAGCGAGGCCAGCTTGCGCAGCGCCTCGGGCTGCTCCGGCCACGCGTCCACGGAGCGCGACAGCTCCGCGCGCGCCTCCGCCTCCCGGCCGGGCTTCGCCGCCAGCAGCAGCCCCAGCGCGGTGCGCACCTGGGGCGCGTCCAGCCTGGACAGCGACTCGCGCAGGCGCGCCTCCGCCTCCGCGGGCTTGCCCTCCGCCTGGAGCAGCAGCGCCTCGCCCCACAGCGCGGGCGCGAAGTCGGGCGACGTCCGCTTCGCGGCGGCCAGCGGCCCTCTCGCCTCCGACAAGAGACCCCAGCGGATGTAGATGAGCCCCATGCCCAGGTGCGGCCAGGGGTTCTCCGGCTCCAGCGTGGACAGGGCCTTCAGCTCGTTCCAGCAGGTGTCCGCCGGGAAGGTGAGCCACGCCCGGTAGACGCGCGGCATCAAGTCCCGAGGCCGCGTCCGCCCCTGCTCCTCCAAGTCACTGTCGAGCACGCGCAGCGTCCCGCGCACCCGGGCCGTCTCCACCTTGCGCAGCATGCCCATGACCTCGTCGGCGGCGGGCTGGGTGCTCTTCGCGCTGGCCGCGTTGGCCGGAGCGGCCAGGACCAGGGACAGCAGCAGCAACACGCGCGGCGGGAGCAGGGACACCATGGAGTCGCGCGGAAGATACCAGACGCCCACTCGTCCGCCTTCGCGGTCTTCCGGACCCCAGGGCCACGCCCGTTCCCAAGGGGACCAGGGGACCTGCCGGGCTGACGGACCACCGAGCGTGGGCCTCGCGCTTCGCCCCACCGCGCGCCCGGGCTTCACCCCTGGCGCGCGGCGGCGCAGGCCCGAGCCGCCCCTGGCACCTGAAGCCAGGAGCGGCTCGTCACGACGGACGACTCAGCCGATCTCCACCTTGCAGGTGGAGCTGCAGCCGTCGTTGCTGTTGGTGTTGCCGTCGTCGCACTCCTCGTTGCCCGGAGCCTCCGACTGCGTCTTGCCGTCGCCGCAGCGCGGGCCGAGCACGCAACCGGGCGCGCACTGGCCGTAGCCACCGGCGTTGATGATGTCGTCGCACTCCTCGCCCGTGTCCACCTCGCCGTTGCCGCACGTGGCGGCGCAGACGGTGCGCTTGGTCTCGAAGTTGTTGAGCGTCAGCCGGTAGGACGACCCATTCGTGTGGCGCTCGGCCTGGAACACGACGACCTCGTAGATGCCGCCCACCGTGAGACCGAGCGCGGTGGCCTGGTTCGCCACCCGGACCTCGCCATCCTGGGGGCCATGGACGCCACCCAGGTCCAGCGCGAGCGTGCCGTTGATGAACACCCACACGTCATCATCGCCCCGGAAGTTCAGCACCTCGGTGCCCTTGTACTGGAACCAGTAGCGCACCTCGCTGGTGAAGTGGAAGTTGTGCTGCTGCTGGGGCTGCCCGTTGTCCAGGCGCAGGTTCTCCAGACCCGCGGCCACCCAGCTTCCCGGATGGTTGGTCAACGGGAAGAACCGCCCCTGGTCGAACTCGTACGAGCCATTGCCCTGGCGCACCATGTTCAGCGTCCCGACGATGGTCTTGTTGTAGTTGGGGTGGTCCGTGTACCACTGGTGGAAGGCCTCCGCGCCATGCGTGGTGGCGGAGGTGACCCCCGTCTTGGCGTACTCGGGCTTGCCACCCGGGTAGGACTTGCCCTCGAGCGTCGTGGCCAGCTTCGTCTTCACGATGCCCTTCTCGCCCGCGTTCCCGTTCTCGAAGTCGATGTGGCCGCGCGGAGTCGAGCCCTGCGCCTGCAGGTCATACCCGCGGAAGTCGCGGAAGACAGTCGGCAGCGCGATGGTCGTGGGCGGCTCCGTCTGGATGACCTGGCAGATGTAGCCCGACTCCAGCTTGCACGTGGAGGAGCAGCCGTCGTTCGAGCGGGCGTTGCCGTCGTCACACTGCTCGGAGGTGTCGTTGGGCAGGATGATGCCGTCGCCGCAGGTGGCCTGGCACACGCCATTGGCGCAGCGCGGCTCGCGCTTGCACGTGGGCGAGCAGCCATCCCCCATGTCCTTGTTGCCGTCGTCGCACTCCTCGGTGCCCTCGATGACGGTGTCACCGCACGTCGTCTTCGCGCAGGACGCGCCCACCGTGGGGCACTTCCAGCCCTCCTCGAGCTTGCACGTCGGCGAGCAGCCGTCGTTGGGGGCGACGTTGCCGTCCTCGCACTCCTCCTCGCCCACCCGGAAGCCGTCGTTGCACTTGGCGGCGTGGCAGCGGCCGCCGACAGCGGGGCAGTTCCAGCCCGGCTCGGTGGTGCACGTCGCGCTGCAGCCGTCGTTGGACAGCACGTTGCGGTCATCACACTGCTCGGGGGTCTCCACCTTGCCGTTGCCGCAGCCGAACAGCTTGACGCAGGCCTGACCGGGGACCTCGCACGCCCAGCCCTCTTCGATGGTGCACGTCGCGGTGCAGCCGTCGCCGCTCACCTTGTTGCTGTCGTCGCACGCCTCACCCGTCTCGCGGGTGCCGTTGCCACAGGGGTCCGAAGTACAGGGGCCGCCGTCACAGAGGACCGGGCCGCCATCACCACCACCGTCGGTGCCGCCGTCGGTGCTGGGTTTGCCATCACTGCCACTGCCTCCACAGGAGGATGCGATTATCGAGAAGAGAAGAGAGGCGAGTACGAGACTCGCGAGCCGCGTTCCAACAGGGGGGACGGTCGCCATGGACACCGATGCTGGAAGTGCGCGCGGTGCGTGTCAACGCGGTTGCGCATCCGCCCTCCCGCACCCCCTGTGAAAATGCAGGAATCGCGAAGATGTGAAGGAAGAGCGGACTGAATCACCTGTTTTCGTGTCTCAAACCCACATCCCCATCCATGGCGCGCGTGTCGGGCCAGGACTCGGCCGCCCTGGCGGGCATGCCAGGGGTGGCCTGTCTCAAGCGGTGTCTCAGCGCGCGGCGTTGCGCAGGTATTGGGCGTAGAAGTGGACGGCCCGTGCGTAGGCCGTCACGGCGATTCGCTCGTCCTTGCCGTGGATGCGCGCCAGGTCCTCGCGCTGCAGGTGCACGGGGAAGAAGCGGTAGACGTTGTCGCTCAAGCCCACGAAGTGGCGCGAGTCGGTGGCGGCCACGTTGAGGTACGGCGACACGAGGACGTCGGGAAACACCTGGCGCAGCGAGAGCTCCAGCTCGCGCCAGGATTCGGAAGTGGTGGGAGACACCGGCGAGGGCTCGCTCTGGAAGTCCAGCGTGCCCACCTCCACGCGCGCGTCATCCACCGAGGCCTTCACGTGCGCGAGCACGCTGTCCACGCTGTCGCCCGGGAGGATGCGGAAGTTCACCACCGCGCGGGCGCTCGGCGGCAGGACATTGTCCTTCACGCCGCCCTGGAAGACGGTGACGGCCGTCGTCGTGCGCACCGCGGCGTTGGTGGTGGGCTTGGAGGCCAGCTGGGAGACGACGAGCGGCTCGGTGAGCCAGAGGTTGGCGAAGAGCAGCCGCATGCCGAAGGGCATCTCCGGCCCCACGCGGGTGAACAGCTCGCGGCTGCCGCCCTGGAGCCGCGTGGACATGGGCGCGGCCTCCAGCCTCGACACCGCGCGGGCCAGCACACCCACCGCGGTGCTGGGCGGCGGCATGGACGAGTGGCCCCCCTCCCCCTTCACCGTCAGCACCACGCTGACGAAGCCCTTCTCCGACGTGCCCACCAGCGCCACCGGCTGGCTCACGCCGGGCAGCGCGCCGGACAGGATGACGCCGCCCTCGTCCAGCACCGACTCCAGCCGGACGCCGCGCTCCTGGAGGCGCTTCGCGATGACCACCGCGCCCGCCTGGCCCCCCACCTCCTCGTCCGCGCCGAACGCGAGCAGCACCGTGCGCCGGGGCTTCTCCCCCGCCGCCAGCAGCGCCTCCACCGCCTCCAGTTGGGCCAGCACGCTCCCCTTGTCGTCCAGCGCGCCACGCCCCCAGACAAACCCGTCCGTCACCACGCCGTCGAACGGGGGATGGGCCCACGCGGCCTCCGTGCCGGGCGTCACCGGCACCACGTCCAGGTGCCCCAGCAGCATCAGCGGCCGAAGGGAGGCGTCCGCGCCCTGCCACGTGTAGAGCACCGAGTGCGTCCCCACCGCCTCGCGCTTCAGCTCGGCATGGACGCGCGGGAAGTGCTCTCGCAGGTAGGCATGCAGGGCCTCGAACGCCGCATCGTCCGCGGCAGTGCCCTCCGACGCGGCCACCGTCCTCAACCGCAGCGCCCCCGACAGCCGCGAGGCCAGGGCTTGCGCGTCCACCGTCAGCGCTGTCGCCGGCTCCGGCGCGACCTGCCGGGAGCGGAACGTGAGCGTCCGGACGACCAGCACCACGGCGAGGACACTGACCCCAAGGGCCACGGACAGGAGGAGTCGTTTCATGAGCGGGTGCGCCCAACCTAGCAAAGGAGCTACCGGGCGACCTGGGAACGTCCACTCCCGGGCCCCTTCTTTCTCAGGATATGAGACGAGGCCAAACCCTTGTCCTGGGGTAATCACATGCAGTATTGCTACATAATTCCAGCACAAGAAATGTCAGGCTTCCCCGTATAGTCGGTAGCTTGGTCCATGAGGTGCGCAGGTGAAGACTCGACACGCGGCGCAGTGGCGGTTCGTCCTGGCGTTGGGAGTGGGAACGCTGCTCGGGGGATGCGGCAAGAGTGACGAGGGCCCGGGCCTTCCAGCGGAGCCGTCCGCGGTGGAGGCGCAGCCAGCGGATTCCCAGGCCCTGGTGACGTGGACGCCTCCGACGAGCGACGGGGGCCATCCGCTCCTGTACTACGTGGTGCGCTGTCAGCCCGCGTGCGGCGGCGCCATCGTCAGTGCGGGCGAGCGTCAGGCCACGGTGATGGGCCTCAACAATGGCTTCGAGTACCTGTTCAAGGTCTCCGCGGTGAATGCCCGGGGCGAGGGCACCTCCTCCGTCCCGTCCTTTCCGGTGATGCCGATGCCGGGCATGTCCATCAGCAACCCCACGGTGCCCGGGCAGCCGCGCTCGGTGCGGGCGACGGCGGGCAACGGACAGGCCTACGTGAGCTGGCTGCAGCCGGCGAGCTACGGGGGCCGCGCGCTCACGAAGTACATCGTCACCGCCGAGCCCGGGGGCAGGTCCGTCACGGTGGACGCGCCCGCCGCGAGCGTAAGCATCCCGGACCTGACCAACGACAGGCCGCACGTCTTCACGGTGAGGGCCGTCAACGAGGTGGGCGAGGGCCCCACGGCGATGGCTGGCCCGGTGACGCCGCGCCCCGGTGGGGCGCCGGCGAGCTGGGTGTCGGGCTACTACGTGGGCTACCAGCGCGACATGCTGAAGCCGGCGGATGTGGATTTCAGCGGGCTGACCCACATCGTGGTGGGCCGCGTGCGCCCCCGGTACGACGGGACGTTGTTCACGGACTTCGACGTCACCGCCTACGAAGGGCCCATCATCGCCAAGGCGCTGTCGGCGGGGGCCCGGCTGGCGGGGAAGAAGTCCCTGCTGATGGTGGGCGGCTTCGGTGAGCACGACGGCTTCGTGCAGGCCTCCACCGGGGAGAGCCGCATCGTCTTCGTCAAGGAGCTCATCAGGGCAATGGAGGAGCTGGGCTACGACGGGCTGGACCTGGACTGGGAGCCCATCAACCTGCCGCCCGCGGGCAACGACGGAGAGCTGCTGATTGCGCTGATTGACGAGCTGCGCGCGGCCCGTCCGGACATCATCATCACCGTGCCGGTGAACTGGCTGAACTCCAACTTCGGGATGCCGGAGGTGGAGGAGAAGTTCATGGCCCGGCTCGCCGAGCGCGTCGACCAGCTCAACATCATGTCCTACAAGATGAGCGGCCACTGGGGCGGCTGGGAGAGCTGGCACTCCAGTCCCCTCAAGGACGAAGCCCCCAACCGCCCCACCTCCGTCGCCTACTCCGTGGAGGGCTACCTGAAGGCGGGCGTGCCGCGCGGCCGGCTGGGCGTGGGCATCGGGTTCTTCGGCACCTGCTGGCAGGGTGTGACGGAGCCTCGCACGCCGCTGGACGGCCGGCCCGACGTCCTCGAGGGCCAGAGCGACAACGCGATGAGCTACGCCAACATCATGAAGAACTACTACCCGATGGCGGAGAGGCACTGGGACGAGAAGGCCGCCTCTCCGTACCTCTCGTCCCCTTCCGTGAATGGCCCGGGCCACTGCAACTACATCTCCTACGAGGATGGCCAGTCCGTCTTCGCCAAGGGCCAGTGGGCGCGCTCGCAGGGCCTGGGTGGCACCATCATCTGGACCATCAACCAGGGACACCGGGATGGAGAGGCCGCGGGCAAGCGGCACGAGCTGCTCATGGACGTGAAGCGCGCGTTCCTGGACCCCTGAAAAAGCGCGAGGGGCACGAAGCGGCGGCGGCTGGCCGTGCTTCGCGCCCCCAGGCGTGTCACCAGACGTCGTCGCTCAGGGCTGCGACTTCGTCTGCGCGGCGGCGGGCACCGGGAAGCCGCGCTTGCGCATCAGCGCGTTGATGCCGGCGTCGCGCCCGCGGAAGGAGCGGTAGCCCTCCGCCGGGTCCACGGTGTTGCCCACGGAGAAGACGCTCTTGCGCAGCTTCTCCGCCACCGCCTTGTCGTACGCGCCCTTGCCCTCGGTGAAGCCCTCGAAGGCGTCCGCCGTCAGCGTGTCGGACCACAGGTAGCTGTAGTAGCCCGCCGAGTAGCCGTCGCTCGCGAAGACGTGGCCGAACTGCGGCGTGCGGTGGCGCATGACGATTTCCTTGGGCATGCCCAGCGCCTTGAGCGTGTCGCGCTCGAAGGCATCCGCGTCGATGCTCACGTCGCCCGCCAGGTGCAGCTTCATGTCCACCAGCGCGGAGGACAGGTACTCCACCGTGCCGAAGCCCTGGTTGAACGTCGCGGCCTTTTCGATGCGGGCCACCAGCGCCTGGGGGATGGGCTTGCCCGTCTGGTGGTGCAGCGCGAAGGTGTTGAGGACCTGGGGCGTGGACAGCCAGTGCTCCAGGAGCTGCGAGGGGAACTCCACGTAGTCGCGTGCCACGCTGGTGCCGGACAGCGACGGGTAGGAGACCGACGAGCTGAGGCCGTGCAGCGCGTGGCCGAACTCGTGGAACAGCGTGCTCGCGTCCTCCCAGGAGATGAGCACCGCCTCGCCGGGCGTGCCCTTCACGAAGTTGGAGTTGTTGGAGACGATGGTCGTCACCTCCCCCCGGAACCGCTCCTGGTTGCGGTACGCGTTCATCCACGCGCCGGAGCGCTTGCCCGGACGCGCGTACGGGTCGAAGTACCACAGGCCCACGTGACGGCCGGTGGCCTGGTCCTTCACCTCCCAGACGCGGACATCCGGATGGTAGACGGGCACGTCCGTCACCGGGGTGAAGGCGAAGCCGAACAGCTCACCGGCCACCCAGAACATGCCCTCGCGCAGCTTCTCCAGCTGGAGGTAGGGCTTCACCTCGTTCTGGTCCAGGTCGTACTTCGCCTTGCGGACCTTCTCCGCGTAGAAGCGGTAGTCCCACGGCTCGATTTTCAGCTTCGCGCGCTCCTTGTCGGCCACCTTCTGCATGTCGGCGACCTCCTCGCGGACGCGGGCCACGGCGGGCTTCCACACCGCCTCCATCAGCTCCATGGCGCGCTCGGGCGTGCGGGCCATGGCGTTCTCCAGCCGCCAGTGCGCGTGCGTGGCGTAGCCCAGCAGCTTCGCGCGCTCGGCGCGCAGCTTGAGGACCTCCGAGATGATGGCGTTGTTGTCGCGCGCGTCCCCGTTGTCGCCCCGGTTGACGTAGTTGCGCCAGACCTTCTCGCGCAAGTCGCGGCGCGACGAGTAGGTCAGGAACGGCTCCATGGAGGAGCGCGTGTTGGTGATGATCCACTTGCCCTTCTGGCCCCGCGCCTCGGCCGCGGCGGCGGCGCCCGCGCGCACGGAGTCCGGCAGGCCCGCCAGGTCCGCCTCGGCCTCCAGCACGACGGTGTAGCCCTCCTCGTCACCGAGCACATGCTGGCTGAAGGACGTGTAGAGCGACGCGAGGCGCTGGTTGATGGCGCCCAGCCGCGCCTTCGCCGCCGCGTCCAGCTTCGCGCCGGAGCGCACGAAGCGCGTGTAGTGCAGCCACGCCAGGCGCTGCTGCTCGGGCGTCAGCTTCGCCTTGTCGGGGGACTGGTAGACGGCTTCGATGCGGCGGAAGAGGCCCTCGTTCTGCGTGACTTCGTCCTCGAAGGCGGCGAAGCGGGGCGCCATCTCCCGCTCCACGGCCTGGAACTCCGGGCTGCTCAAGGACGAGCCCCAGATGCCGTAGAGCGTCTCCACGTTGGCGTACGTGCGGCCCGCGTTCTCCAGCGCGGCCAGCGTGTTCTCGAAGTCGGGCGCGGCGGGGTTGCTCGCGATGGCGGCCAGCTCCCGGCGGTACTCGTCCATCGCCGCCGATATCGCGGGCTTGAAGTCGTCCACCTTCACCTGGGCGAAGGGAGGCACGCCGCCGTGAGGGCCGGACCACTTCGCCAGCAGGGGAAGCTGGGGAGCCACCGGCGCGGCGGCCTCGCTGGAGGGGGCAGGCGCGGCGACTTCGGGGCGGGCCTCCGGGGACGTCGTCGCACAGCCGGAGGAGACGAGCGCGGCCACACCCGCGCTGGCGAAGAAGAGGTTACGCATGAAAAGTGGTTCTCCCGACGAAAAGGGGTGTGCACCAAAGCACGGAATCGGGGCGCCCAACACGTTCCGGAGGCCGCGTCTTCCCGGCCGCGGACAGACGCCCCGCCGTCCGGGTGAAGGGGCCCTTGAAGCGGGCTAGAGCATCCGGCGACCTGGCCAGGGCGACTCACGCCCACCTCGTCGGCGGGAGCGCCCCATGCGGAACGTGACAGGAAGACGCCAGCCCAGGGCGAGAACCTTGCTGCCAGCGCTGGTCGCCCTCCTGCTCGTCGCCTCCCCCGCCGCCGGCTCGGAATGGAAATGGGAGTTCACCGCCCCCACCCCCTTCTTCCTGGACCGCAGCTACGTCTTCGGCTCGCCCAGCCACATCCGCCGCGTGGGAGACCCGTATTCCCCCGCGCCGCTGCTGTTCGAGGCGCAGGTCGCCCCCAACCTCTTCTTTCCCCAGCTCCACACGGGCCACTTCCGTCACAAGGCGGGCGAGTGGTTCCTGTCGGCGGTGCTCACGCCGTCCATCCATCTGCGGCTGCTCAACACGCCCAGCGCTCCCGTCATCCCGCCGTCCTACGTCCCCAAGGCCACGTTCCAGGTGGCGCACCTGCGCATGCTGCCGGGCGCGAAGGGGAACGTCCGCTCACGGCGGGGTTTGATGCTCGCGGCCAACCTCATCGTCGGCCACTACTCGAATGGCCAGGACGGGTGCTACTTCTCGAATCAGGTGAGGGAGAACGGCGCCTGCACGCCCGCGTCCGCGCAAGGAGAGCTCCCGCTCAACGAGCTGACCGGCAGCTTCTCCACCAACTTCCTGCGCGGAGAGCTGCACGCCCTGGGCGCCTTGACGGTGGACCCGGACCTGGACAGCGCCTGGCTCGTGGGCGGCGGCAGCTTCCTGGAGCTGAACACGTCCGTGGGCCCCGGCGGCATCGCCAACTACCAGCGGCGCGTCTACGGCGACGGGAACTGGGGGGTGAGCGTGCTGGGCGAGCGCCTCTGGAATCAGCACCGGTTCCAGTTGGAGCTGGCCCTGTCAGCTCCCTTCGGAGAGACGCCCCACCGCCGCGCCACGGTGAGCGCCGAGGCCACCGCGCTGCCGTACTGGGGCGCGGGCTTCGGCATCTTCGCGCGCTACGTGCACGGCCAGGACTACTACAACATCCTCTTCCTGGAGCGGGTGAACCTCTGGCAGTTCGGGCTGGTGTTCGAGCTGTCGCCAGGCGCCCGGCTGAAGGCCACGGACGGAGAGCAGGACCAGGACAAGCGGCGCCCCCCGGGCTTCCGCTGAGGAACCGGGCGTTGGGGTGTGGCATCCTCCGCCCGCCCATGAACGCACCGAGCACGCTGCAGGAACGCATCCAGAACGCCGGCCTGCTGGCCAAGGTCGTCCCCGTCGAGGAGGCGGTGAAGCACGTCACCGATGGCTGCACGGTGGCCATCAGCGGCTTCACCAAGTCGGGGGAGCCCAAGACGTTCTTCCCCGCGCTGGCCTCGCATCTGGCACGGACGGCGCCCCAGACGCGCATCACCCTGCTGTCGGGCGCCTCGCTCTCCGAGGATGTGGAGGGGCCCATGGCGCCCTTCATCGGCAAGCGCGGGCCCTACATGTCCTCGTCGGCGTCGCGCCGTCGCATCCACGCCGGGGAGATGGACTTCACGGACGTCCACCTGTCGGCCTTCGCGCGCAACCTGATGTACGGCTTCTACTGCGACATCGACGTGGCGGTGGTGGAGGTGTCGCGCATCCGTCCCAACGGCAGCGTCATCCTCGGCTCGTCGGTGGGCGTCAGCGCGGAGGCGCTCGCGAAGGCGAAGAAGATCATCCTGGAGGTGAACACCTCCGTGCCCGACTACACGGGGTTCCACGACATCGTGTTGCCCACGGTGCATCCGCACGTGGGCTGGCCGTTGCCGCTGCTCAACGTGAGGGACCGCATCGGCAATCCCTACGTGGAGATTGACGTGAGCAAGGTGGTCGCGGTGGTGGAGTCGCGGACGCCGGACCACCCGGTGCCCTTCAAGGCGGCGAACTCCACGGACAAGCGGATTGCACAGAACGTGGTGGAGTTCCTGCTGCGCTGCCGTGAGCAGTTCCAATGGGGCAAGCGCATGCCGCCCATCCAATCCGGCGTGGGCAACGTGGCCAACGCCATCATCGGCGAGCTGTATGCGTCACCCTTCCAGAAGATTCGGTTCTGGACCGAGGTCTTCCAGGATGGAATGCTGCGCTACGTGGAGGACGACGCGAAGTTCGAGTACGCGTCCGCCACGGCGGTGTCCTTCTCCGCGGAGGGGCGGGCGAGGTTCCAGCAGATGTTCGAGCGGTGCCGGGAGCGGCTGGTGCTGCGGCCGATGTGGCTGTCGAACAGCCCCGAAATCATCTCCCGCCTCTTCGTCATCGCGATGAACACGCCCATCGAGGTGGACATCTACGGGCACGTCAATTCGACGCACATCGACGGCTCGCGCATCGTCAACGGGCTGGGCGGCTCCGGAGACTTCTTCCGCAACGCGTACCTCAGCATCGTGCACACGCCCTCCGTGCGGAAGCTGAAGGACGGCCGGACGGTGAGCTGTGTGATGCCGTACGTGCGGCACATCGACCACACGGAGCACGACATCAAGTGCGTCGTCACCGAGCACGGCTACGCGCTCAACATGGACATCCGCTCGCCGAGGCGGCGGGCCACGGACATCATCGACCAGTGCGCGCATCCGCACTTCAGGCCGCTTTTGCACGCGTACCTGGACATGGCGGGACCGGGCGATGAGCCCCGGACGTCGGACATGAAGGTGCTGGATGCGTGGTGGCGTGACTACGACGCCCTCTGCCGCGACTTCCCGGGGGAGTCCGAGGCGGAATGACGAAGCGGGACGACCCAAGACCTCGTCCACTGGAGCGGCCGGAGGACGGCGAGCGCAATGGACGCGAGCCGTGTCCTCCCGAGGTGGCGGAGAAGCTCCGCGAGCTGGACCGGCTGCGCAGGAGTGGCCGGTACGCGACGGCGCTCGCGTTGGCTCGCTCGCTCGCGCAGGCGCATCCGAAGCTGGGGCGTGTGCTGCTGGAGCTGGCGATGACGCTCGGCATCTGGGGGAGTTCGCCCGCCGAGGCCCTGCCGTGGTTCGAGCGCGTCCTGGAGCTGGCACCCGGACACCGGACGACTCGCCTGCACCGGGCACTGTGCCTGGCCCGGCTCGGTCGTCACGAGGAGGCCATCGCGGATTTCGATGCGCTGGTGGACGGTGGGTATCGCAAGGGGCTCGTGCTGCACATGAAGCGCGCCGAGTCCCTGGAGGCACTTGGCCGGGACGCACAGGCCGAGCAGGACTGGACGCTCGCGCTCATGGAGGACCCGGACAACCCCTGGCTGCTCCAGCAGCGGGCCGCAGTCCGCGCCCGCCTGGGAAGGGAGGCCGAGGCCATCCAGGACCTCACGGCCGCGCTTGCCCTTCAGCAGGGAGAGGGCATCGACCCTGAGCTGCTTCATGAGCGGGGCGTGCTGCGTGCCCGGCTCGGAGATGTCGATGGCGCGCGCGCGGACTTCCAGGCGGGACTGTCATCTCTGCGCCGGGGAGACCCGGACACACTGATTGAGGCGCTGCGTTCGGCGCTCGACGCGCTCTGAATCCAAGCCATCTCAAGGTGTCAAAAGGAGTGCCATGGACAACAGTCTTCGCAATGAGGTGCTCGGGCTCCTTTCGTCCCTATCCTCGACTGGCAATGAACAACTATTTGCGGTGGATTGCAGCGGCAGCTACGCCACCCTTTTCCTGCAGACGTCGTAGGGTTTCTGGCGACCCCGCCAGTGACTCCGGCTCCAGGCGAATCAAAGTCTTTCACATATCCTGGACCAAATCCGCACGCATGCGCCCGCGCAAGGATTTGTGGCATGATGCTCAGGCAACAGCCACATGGAGCGCCTCATCCCTCTGGAGGAGCAATGCGTTCATTGTTGATGCTGGGCCTCACCGTCCTCGGATTTCAGTTCGGCTGCGGAGCAGGCGAAGCCGACCCAGGGGCGCAGTCTGATTTGACATCACGCGAGGATCCACTGGTTCGCTGCATCGCTGATTACTATATCACTTATTACAGTGACGCCACCTACACCACGGCGGTCGGCAGCGAGCGGTGCGTTTGTGGCAGAACACCCACGCGCACTGGCATTGAAACCGACTATCCCCGCGAAAATTATTACGAAGAGTGCCTCTGACGCGCGGCAGAAACTCCGCAAAGACAGATGCCGCTTGCGCCGCCCTGAGCGGCGCAAGCGCACCCAGTAGCTACACGGGAGCAACTCCCGAAGGGCCTCGGCGATGAGGCCCTCCGGTCCTCTTCAGAGGCTGGTCACCTGCCCACCCCACCACCCCTTGCCATCGAACCGGGCGACCAGCCGCCCTCCAAGGCCGAAGAGATGATCCCCAATCGCTCTCAACCGATAGAGCGTGATGTCCTTGATTTTCTCGAGGCCTCGGGGGCCCAGGCGGAAGACGCCGTCCTTGCCCGCTGCGACATACAAGGCGTCCTGATACCAGGCGAGGCTGGTGATGTTCACCACAGGCGCATTGATCTGCTCCCAGGTATCGCCGCCTCCCTTGAACAACACGCCGCGAGCCCCTGCGATGTAGACCTCCTTGGGCGAACGACAGAGAACCGTGAGCAGGGTATAGTTGGTCGGAGACTCCAATTCCGACCACGCCTGTCCCTGGTATCGGAAGAGCGCGCCCTTATCTCCAACCATGTAGACCTCATCCACTGAGCAGCCATGCACGGCGTTCAGCCGACGCTCCTGCTCATCCCGGACGACATCCACCTGCTTCCCATACACTCGTACGCGCTCCCCGTGGTCTCCGGCGACGAACATCAGGTCATCCGATGCCACCCAGAGCGACACCAGTCCATCCGGACAGCCGAGGTCCCGGCTCTTCCAGCCCCCCTTCGAATCCGTGAAGTGAAGCTGCCCCTCCATGTCGACCGCATACAGCCGCCCTGAGGAAGAACGCGCCAGGTCCGTCACCCAGGCATCGACCTCCAGGAGTTTCGTCCACGTGGTGTTCTCCTCATGGACCAGCGAAACGATGAACGTGACAATGGACTCCGGGTCATCCACGGGTGGCGACAGGTTCGCCAGCATCTGCAGGTCACGAAGGTTCGTCCCGACGATGCTGATGAAGCTCGTATGATGGTCCGGCGCGGTGCTCATTCCATCCCTCCAGAATCCCATGAAAGGCCGACGTGACTAGAGAACCCCGTTCCCGGTCGCCGCAGGTGCCACTGAAGGCTTCCACTTCTTTCGCAGGCCGGGAGGACGAAGTTCCAGGTTGCCAGTCCCTCCGCAGATCTCAATGAATTTCCTGTCGACCTCGATGAGGATGCACTCGGCTTCTTCCTTCGTCAGTCCGGGTCCAGGAGGCGGTGAGCAGAGCTGGTCCTGGCAGTCCTTGCGGGCCTCCGGGTAGGCGACATTTCTTCCCGTGGCCTTGTGGCGCCGCCGATAGAAGCGGGCGCGGTCCTTCTGCATCCGGGAAAGCCACCCATGCTCGGTGGTGATGTCGGTCCCATCGGCGAGCGGGATGCAGGGCCCGGCATTCTCCGTGTAGTTCGGGCACCCTCCGGCAACCGTCATGGGACTGCCCGAACCACGCCCCTCCTGGAAGTGGGCGTTCTGGACGACATGGTGGGACTGAGAACCCTCATGCGGCCCCTTCATCTTCTTCTTCTGCTCCCCATAGGACTCCACCGGATAGCGGGCCAGGACCTCGGCGCACTTCCCGGGGTCTGGCGGCGCCATGGCCTCCAGTTCGGGCGTGGGAACGGATTCGTTGCCAGGTGTGCTCGCATGATTCGAGGTCGTCATGTCCAGGTGACGGACAACGTTCTCGCCCTCGAACTGCACGTCCATGGACCACGACGCGAAATACACCTTGCCAGAGAGCTGGTGGGAGACGACGCCCTGTCCAAAGGACTTCGTGGCCGCCTCGTCCCCTGTGCATTTCTTGAAATAGGACTTGTCGCGGAGCATCGCCTCCTTGCCGCCAATGAGCACCGTCTTGCTCCCGCCCGTCATGTCCGACGAGGAGGAGAAGAGGGGGTAGGGCAAGGGAAGAGGCCCCGCGGGCGGCCCCGGCGGCGAAAGACAGACATCCGGGAACGCGGCCGTCACCTGCCCTGACCCTGTCTTGCAGGAGATGGAGCGTCCATTCGCATAGGTATTGTTTCCCATCATCCGCTCCTTCTGGGCGCAGCCACCACACACGCGGCTCGCTCGGAACCTCGTGACGACGCGAACAAGAGGGCCGTGCGGCCCGGCGCGTCCCCGTGCGCCATGCCCACGGCCGTGAGCACCAACATGCACGCGGGAAGCGCGGCCCCCACGTCTCCCAGGACTTCCGCGGGAAGCCAGAGCGGAAACGAAGGTCTCGGCTCGCGCAGGAGCCGGGCAAAGGCGGTGGAGGCCTCCATGAAAGCCGTCCTCTCCCCGGCGACATCCCCTACGCGAAAGTCCACGTCGCCCAGCGGGAGTCTCGAATCAACCAAGGCCCGACGCAGCGCGAGGGCCAGCCCTTCCGCCAGGTTCGCGGCATCCTGTTTCCCGAACGACGGCTCCTCCGCATGCCCCATGCCCAGGATGTCCAGCAACGAGGGCGTCTGCGGCCTCGCTCGCGTCACCCAGAGCGCCGCGGCGGCCTCTGAGGGAATCACGCCATCCGAGTTCGTCTCCGTCTTCAGGCGGTCCTGGAGTTCGAGCCAGTGAAGCGCCTTGTGGGTCACCAGGGAGTCCGCCGCGGCGACGAGGCAGGCATCGCACTCGTGACGCGCCAACATCCCTGCCGCCGTCTCGAGGGCGTGGAAGATGCCGGCTGCTCCCATTCGAAAGGCGCGTGACCCCGGCCCGAACGGCTCCGCGCACTGTGACTGGACCTCCTTCAAGAGGCGGGCACCCAGGTCCTCGGGAAGGTCGTCTCGCTCGGGCCCCGCGAGCGCGAGCAACAAGGGCACGGGCTTCTTCGCGACCCCCACCCAGCCCTCGTGACGGGCTCTGCATTCCTCCAGCGCGCGAACCAACAGAGGCACGCATCGACGAAAGCCCTGGACCGAGCGAGTGGCTTCGGGAACATGGGCGCCAATGATGGGGCGATGGTGTGAGTCGTGGAAGGGGAGCTCCTGGAAGCGACGGATGCGAGCCCGCACCGCGGCGCTGGCCGAGGCGGCGTCCATGCCGACGGAACACACCATGCCCACCCCCTGGACCAGCAGCTTCGCTCCCGGCGCCCCGAGACCCAACGCGCTCATGCCGCCCCCCGTCCCCAGCGGATGTAGCGCTTGCCAGTTCGCGCCGCGCGCTCACGCCCAGGGGTCGTGCCTACCTGGACCTCTCGAAGATGGGTGGGCTTGCCTTCCAGTCGGGCGGTGGCCCTCCAGACCAGCACGCACCGCTTCTCGTCGGGAAGGAGCACGAGGGTGTCGAGCCGTCCCGGGAACGTGCGTGGGCCCGTGTGGTAGTGCAACGTGACGGGAACGGAGCGGACGGGGAGCGTGAACTGCCAACGGCCCTCGGGAGTCATCCCCGTGAGGACCACCTGCTCACCGCCTTCGAGGTGTGCACAGGTCTGGTCCTCTGGGGCGCCTTGAAAGTAACGGTCGTCGAAGTCGAGCGGGAGGAAGGGATAGCGCGAGTCGCGCCAGTCCTGGTCATACGTGCCCGCATAGGTGCGCCTGGGCATCCAGTTGCGTCCGATGAAGCCCAGCCCTCTCGGACGAGGCCGGTCCGTGGGACGGGAGATGAGTTGCTCCGGGTCCTCCAGGTTGGGCAGTGGCGTGTCACGAATGCCCTCATGGCCACGGGCATGAAGGCCGACGCCTACGAGGTTGGCTTCCTCGTACACATGCCGCCGAGCCTCCGAGTGAGTTCGATCCGCGCCCCCGAATGCTCGTTCGTAGAGCAATGGCACCTTGAGGAAGGGCCGAGGGCTCGACGGGCGCAGTCCTCCCGTCCACCCACGCTCCCAGACCCTGTCTCCGAAGACCTGGAGGACCTTGCGGACGGAGCCGAGCTTCAACCCCACCAGCAGCGACTCCGTGGGCTTGCCACCGGGTGCCCAGGCGTGGCCCAGCACGAGGACATCCGCGCGGGGCTTTCGCAGCGCGAAGTCCGACTCCCATCGCTCACTGCTGAGTCCTGGCTCCCCATGAAAGAGGTCGGCCCTGACGAGAGGCCGCTGCTCCGCGGCGGGCGTACACCTCCCATCGGGCCCGACGTCGAAGGTGCCCTTGACGACGGCGACGACGTACTCGTGGCCGTGTTTGTCCGTGGAGAGAGCCAGCCCCGCCTGGAACGGTGCCAGCAGGTTATCAATCATCATGGCCCCTCCAAGGTCTCCGGGAGCCAGCAGCGCTCCCCGCTGACGCGAGCACCTGCTGGAGGTGCGTGAGCTGTCGTCGTTGTCGGCGCGTGCTCGCGAGGGTATTCAGCCGGAAGGCCCCACGGCTCTCGAGCGCCAGTTGCCTG
>Ga0126314_10000221_pt1 | contig 29327 bp, 21 predicted proteins | sample Plot105B_FD_92535 | JGI IMG/M metagenome (GOLD analysis project Ga0126314, IMG submission 92535) | Serpentine soil microbial communities from UC McLaughlin Reserve, CA, USA - Plot105B | ecosystem: Environmental > Terrestrial > Soil > Grasslands | place: USA: UC McLaughlin Reserve, Lake County... | reverse complement strand
GCGCGGCCGCGGCAGTGGCAGACAGGAACTTCTTCATGAGTTGCATTCCTTTGCGAGGCGTGAGGACTGCTGAGGGCGCACCCTTCCCGTGCCCGCGAGCCGAGGGCTCACGAACCGCGTACTGGCGTCGCGGTGGCCCACCGCTCGCGCGGGGGTACCGTGGCCGTTCCGTGTGCTGTGTCTGGACTCCCCCCCATGTGTCCAAGGACGATGATTGGACTTGGACAGTCGCATCCTACCGATTGCGGGTCGGACTGCCAGTGCGGGTCAGGATAAATCGACTTTGTCTTGAAAGGTTATTCTGTCGGTGAAATCTAGTTTGATTTTGTTTGGGGTTTCCCGAGGGGTCCAGCGGAGCCACCCGTCGTTTCCGTGTCGCGTGCGTCGCAATGAAAGGGTGCTCGACGCGAGAGAAGACACGCGTGTCACGACGATGTCCCAGGCGCATTGTCACAACAGCGCCAAATATCGGCGTTGCGTGGCGCGCATGTGAAAGGTCTCAAGCCTTGTCACGAGATGAGCTGCGTGGAAACCGCACGTCGGCCTGCGTCGCGACGTGACGAGCGCCCGCGCGCGGGTGTGTGGCCATTGAAGGGTGTCGCGGTCCGCGAGGCGGTGGAGGCGAAGCCCGGTGCGTGAAGTCCGCGTGGCGCGCCGTGCCTCGTCGGTTGCTGACCGGGCACGCTCCAGGAGGTAGGGCCGCTGGGAGCGGAAGTCTGCTGTCCCGCCATCCGAGCCGAGGGGTGGACCTGGCGAGACTCTCGCTGCGTGTGCGGGAGCCGGCGAGCCGGGAGGCGGTGACTCGCGCTGCCCTCTGTCGGCGAAGGAGGTGTGGGTGAGGGCGTGAGTCGTTCACCACCCGTATGAGTGCGTGGGGCCCGCGCGCCGGAGGGCATAACAGCGTCACCGCGACGGGGAAGTGTCCGCTACACTGCACGGCCAATGTTGTGGGTCACCTCACCGGTGGGCTTGCGCGGGACACGTGCCATGGACGGCTCTGGTTCCTTACCTTTCTTCGCTGTGCGCCGCGGCGAGGACGCTCTCTCCCGCGTGCGGGAGTCGATGGCGCACAAGTTCCCCCACTTCCTGCCGGTGGCGCGCCAGTCGCTGGCGGCGCTGGTGGGCTTCTGTGATGGCTGGCAGCGGACCTTCCCGGCGAGCCGGGCCTCGGGCGTGGTGCGGGAGCTGACGAGCTGGGAGCGCTTCCTCTCCACCGAGCCCCGCTCTCGCCGCGTCATGTTGACGGTGCAGCCCCTGGGCGTGGACCGCGCGACGGGGGCCTGGGCGCAGGTGCTGCTCGCCCTGGTGGCGCGGTGGCACCGGGACACGCGGGGCCGCCGCTACAACCAGCCCACGGACGTCTGGTTGGCGGGGCTGGGCCGCGAGGGGCTGGATGCCCGGCAACGCGTCTCCGATGACAGCGTGCTCACGGTGGCCGTCACCGATGAGGGCGGCGGCCTTCGCATCGCGCGACTGCCCCTGGAGGACTCGCACCTGAACCCGGAGGCGGTGGCGAGGCTGCTGGCCGCTTCCGCGCCGTGCACGCCCTCCGAGGCGCGCCGGGCCGGGCTTCACCCTCAGGTGGTGGTGGACGTGGCGGGGCGGGGGCGCAGCGCCTGGACCTCGCATCTATTGACGACGAGCGCCTGGCTGGGAGCGCGGGTGGACCCGGGGACGGGCTCGCTGGAGCTGGCGTTCGACCATCTGGTGATGGACGGCACCGCGATGATGGAGGTGTCGCGGGCCATCGCCGCCGCCCTGCCCCGCGAGGACCGCGCGTCCTCGGACGAGTGGCTCACGGGGGCCGAGGAGCCCACGCCGCTGTTGCGCGTGGAGCTTCCGGAGGGGCTGGACTTCCGCAACCTCGCGTGTGCCTCGCTGCTGGCGCTGGAGCGCTCCGGCGCGGGCCTGCTGCGCGGCGACAACCCCACCATGCTGGTGCCCGTGTTGCCGGATGCGCCCGCGTCCGTGGCGCGGCCCTGGCGGCGCATCCGCATCGCGGTGATTCCCTCGCGCACCCGCCAGGGGCCGGTGACACCCGAGCAGGTCTCCGCGCTGCTGGAGCGCACGCGCGGGGAGGGCGGGGTGCTGGAGGACATCTTCTCCACCTTGTATTCGCCCGCGCTGCCCTGGTGGATGCCGTCGCTCACCACCCACGGCTTCGCCTTCACGCCGGGATTGAGACAGGTCGCCACCGCGTTGTGTGGCAATGCGCTCCTGTCGAAAATCACCATCGAGGTGGAGGACGAGGCCGCCCTGGAGCGGCACCTCCCCATCTACTTCAACACCATGAGGCCGCTGCCCGCCGTGGGGGGCGGCGTGGCCCTCTGCGTCACGGAGGTGCTGTGCGCGACGCGCAAGGGCGTGCGCAAGCGCTTCTTCGGCGCTATCGCTGGCAGCGGCCCCTTCACCACCCGTGAGCGGCTCACTGCATTTCGTACGGAGCTGGAGCGCGAGGTGTCGCTCCGGGCCCGCGCCAAGGCTTCCTCTTCCCCCTGACCCGCCGTCCCCTCCGGCGAAAGCGAGTCCCCCCACTCATGGTCAATCCCCCCGACCCCGGCCGAATCATCCCGCGCCCGCACCTGAAGTTTCACTTCGACGCCACGTTCCCCCGGGTGTGGCATCACAACGGGCTGGGTTCCACGCACCTGTGGAACGGGCTCAACATGCTCTTCCCCCAGGGCGAGCGTTTCTTCGTCCGCAGCGTCAATCACTACCTTCATCACCTGGATGACGCGCCGGCGTTGCGCGCGCAGGTGAAGGCGTTCTTCGCCCAGGAAGGCCAACACGCGCGGGAGCACCAGGACTACATCGACCTGTTGGAGTCCCAGGGGTACGTCATCACCGGCTTCATGCGCGCCTATCAGCGCCTCGTCTGGGGTTTCATCGACAAGTACTTCCCGCCGCCCCTGAAGCTGGCCATCACCGCCGCGCTGGAGCACTACACGGCCCTCATGGGGGAGAACACGCTGACGCTCGGCGTGTTCGCGGACGGCCACCCGGCCATGCGCGCGCTCATCGAGTGGCACGCCGCCGAGGAGATTGAGCACAAGGCCGTGGCCTTCGATGTGCTGCGCAAGGTGGCGCCCGGCTACGCGCTGCGGGTGACGGGGATGTTCGCGGGCATCATCGCGCTGTATGGCCTGTGGTTCGCGGCCACCGTGACGCTGCTGCGCCAGGAGCCCGGGCTGGGCTGGAGGGGAATAGGGCGGGAGCTGCGCCGGGCCCACCAGAAGGACCCGGTGCTGGTGCGCGTGCTGTGGCGGGGCCTCAAGGAGTACGTGCGGCCCTCCTTCCATCCGCTGGACAATGACAACCTTCACCTCGCCCGCGCCCACCTGGGGACGCTCGAAGTGGCTCCCCGGGCGGAGGCCGCCTGAGACGTGACGTCGTGCCCGCCGCGAGGACTCCTGGAGGCAGCGGACGTCCTCGCGCGCGGAGGCAGCTTTCGATGCTGAAGTCGCCGCGCCTGGCGCTCGCCGCCGCCTGGCTGTCCGTGGCTGCTCCTTCGGGCGCGAGCGCGTTCTGGGTGGATGACCACCACGCGTTGACCCAGGCCGCGCTCGAGCGGGCCCTGGCGGCGGGTGCTTCCCCCTCCCTGGCCGCGCACCGGGACGCGGTGCTGCACGGCGCCACGGCGGAGGACCTCAACCTTCACGTGAAGTGGACGGGATGGCACCACTTCTACCGGCCGGAGGGCGCGCTGGACTCCGCCCTGCGCGCGGGCTCCGACGCGCGGGTGAAGATGTTGTGGGAAGAGGCGCTCGACGCCGCGCGTGGAGGAGACCTGTCGCGAGCGTGGGACAGGGCCGGGCACCTGGCGCACCACATCCAGGACGTGGCCTCGCCGCCGCATGTCGTGCCCGTGAATCACAGCTTCGCGGATGGCTTCGAGCGCTGGGGCCTGCGCGACGTGCTGAAGCGGCTGCCTTCGCGGCAGGTGGAGCCGCTGCCAGGGCCCGAGGCGCAGCACGCGCTCGCGCGCGAGACGTTGGAGGCGGTGCGCTCCCAGTTCCTGCGTGCCGAGGACGGAGTCGAGCTTCCCTGGAGCACCTTCTGGTCGGAGCCGGATGCGCGGCGTCCTGGCTCCTTCGGTGTCTACGGCAGCGTGGGCAATGCCTTCGGCCAGGCCGAGCCTCGCTGGAAGGACGGCGCGCACCGCGTGTCGCCCGAGACGTATGACGCCTTCATGGCGGACCGGGCCGCCGCCGCGGTGGCGTATTCCCAGGCGTTCCTGACGTGGGCGGCCCAGCGCTTCGAAGAGGTCGCCGCGCCCGACGCACCTCCCTTCACGGCGCGAGGCTTCATCCCGTCCCCGGAGCTGTCACTCCAGGGGCTGGGAGGAATGGCGCGGGACTCGCGAGGCACGACGCCTGTCGCCGGGCTGCGTGCGGGGCTGCCGTTGCCCCATGCGCTGCGCCTGTCGGTGGAGTGGACGCGGGGCCTGGGGCTGGGAAGCAGCCCGCTGCCCGCGGGTGGTTGGAGCCTGGCGGTGCTGTCTCCGCCGCTGTGGGCGTGGCGGCCCTCCTATGTGGTGGGCGTGGACGTGCGGGCCTCGCTGGGCGTGGGGTTGTTCTCTCAGGAGGGTGGGACTCGGTTCGGCGTGCCGGTGGGACTGCGCGCGAGTGCCCTGCTTGGAGGCCCCTTCGTCGCGAGCACGGAGCTGCGCTACCAGGGCGTGCGTCCGTTCACCCAGGAGTGGACCCATGGGTTCGCGTGGACACTCGGCTTGGGTGTCGCTTTGGGAGATCGCTGACGGTCGGGTTGTCTCGGGAATGAAACGCCAGACGCCGCGTTTTCGCGCGCGTCCCCCCCGAGTGCACCACGGCCCCTGGAGCCGTTGTCATGAAGACTTCGCGAAGGAAGTTCCTGCGGTACACCGCCACGGGTGCGTCGTTGCTCGCGCTCGGGCCCGAGGCCCTGGCCGCGCCCAAGAAGGGCGAGAAGAAGCGCATCCTCATCCTGGGCGGCACGGGGTTCCTGGGCCCTGCCGTCGTGGAGGCCGCGCGAGCGCGAGGCCATTCCCTGACGCTCTTCAACCGGGGCAAGACGCGCCCGGAGCTGTTCCCCGACGTGGAGAAGCTGCGCGGGGATAGAGACCCGGACAAGGACGAGGGCCTCAAGGCGCTGAAGGGCAAGAAGTGGGACGCCGTCGTCGACACGTCCGGTTACTACCCGCGCATGGTCCGCGCCTCGGCCGCGCTGCTGGCGCCGAACGTGAAACAGTATGTCTTCATCTCCAGCGTGTCCGCGTACGCCAGCGACAAGACGCCGCGCGAGGACGAGAGCGGCCCCACGGCGACGCTTTCGGACCCCAACGTGGAGAGCATGGGCAAGGACTTCGAGTTCTACGGAGGCCTCAAGCGCGCGTGCGAGGAGGCCGCCGAGGCCGCGCTGCCGGGGCGGGTGGCCAATGTCCGTCCCGGTTACATCGTCGGGCCGGATGACCGCTCGGACCGCTTCACGTACTGGCCGGTGCGCTTCGACAAGGGCGGGGAGATGCTCGCGCCGGGGACGCCCAAGGACCCGCTGCAGATCATCGACGTGAGAGACCTGGCCGAGTGGCTGGTGTTGCTCATCGAAGGCCAGGTCAACGGCGTCTTCAACGCGGTGGGCCCCGCGGAGCCGTGGTCGATGGGCGCGATGCTGGACACGTGCCGGAAGGTGACGGGGCGGGACACGAAGGTGACGTGGGTGCCGGCGGAGTTCCTGGAGAAGCACGGCGAGACGGGCGACGTCCGCCTCCCCATCTACATGCCGCCCACCGGCACCAGCCTGGGCACGCACCTGCGCAGCAACGCCAAGGCGGTGAAGGCCGGGCTGAAGTTCCGCCCCGTGGACGTCACCGTCCGCGACACGCTGGCGTACTTCAAGGGCCTGCCCGAGGAGCGCCGGAACAAGCCGCGCGCGGGACTGCCCGCCGAGCGCGAGGCGGAGCTGCTCGCGCTGTGGCACAAGGCCCAGGCGGAGCCCAAGGCCCAGGACCCAAAGCCCGCCACGGCCCCGGCTCCAGCGGCCTCGGGACAGGGAGGGTAGCGCCCTTCTTTCATGGCCCAGGTCCGGTTCCCGACACCGAGGCCTCCATGCCTGGGCCATGACTCCCGCGGAAGCCGCGTCGCGCATGTCCCGGGCCATGGGCCTCAATCTCTTCAGGGTTGCTGTGTATCCCTGCCTGTCACGAGCGTTGCGCAAGCGCTGACGTGTGAGGGACTCCCACCGTGGCCCCTGTTCGGCCGGACAGCGAGCGGGCCGGGGCGAACTCTGTCCTCGCCCGCGTGACGCACGGTGATAAGGACGGCCCGGCTGTTACCCAGGGCCACACCCAATCCCCATGTCCAGCATGCACTTCCTGCGCGGCGCTCCCGTCCTCTCTGAATTCCGGCTCGCCAAGCTGCTCGCGCAGTGCCGCGAGCAGGTGCCCGCCGTGTCGTCCGTCTACGCGGAGCACGTGCACTTCCTCGACGGCCCGGACGCCCTCTCCGTGGACGAGCAGGCCATGCTTGGCCGCCTCCTGGAGTACGGCCCCAAGGTGCCCTCGGGAGAGCGGGCGGGCAGCCTGCTCCTCGTGGTGCCCCGCCCGGGCACCATCTCCCCCTGGTCCTCGAAGGCGACGGACATCGTCCGCAACTGCGGCCTGGGCGCGAAAATCAGGCGCCTGGAGCGCGGCCTCGCGTACTACGTGGCCGGCCCCGAGGGCCGCGCGCTGGAGCCCGCGCAGGTGGAGCGCCTGGAGCCGGTGCTGCATGACCGGATGACGCAGGCGGTGCTCAAGCGAATGGAGGACGCCGCCGTCCTCTTCTCCGAGCACGCGCCCCGTCCCCTCACCACCGTGGACATCCTGGGCGGTGGCCGCGCGGCGCTGGTGACGGCGAACCGCATGCTGGGCCTGGCGCTGGCGGAGGACGAAATCGACTACCTGGTGGCGCGCTTCCAGGAGCTGAAGCGCAACCCCACCGACGTCGAGTTGATGATGTTCGCGCAGGCCAACAGCGAGCACTGCCGGCACAAGATCTTCAACGCGAGCTGGACGCTGGATGGCGAGCCGCAGGAGCGCTCGCTCTTCCAGGCCATCAAGAACACCTACGCCCAGCACAAGGAGGGCGTGCTCTCCGCCTACAAGGACAACGCGGCGGTCATCGCGGGCTTCGAGGTGGACCGCTTCTTCCCGGACGCCGACACGGGCGAGTGGGGCACGGTGCGCGAGCCTTCCCACATCATGGTGAAGGTGGAGACGCACAATCACCCGACGGCGATTTCGCCGTACCCCGGCGCGGCCACCGGCGCGGGCGGAGAGATTCGCGACGAGGGCGCCACCGGACGCGGCGCGAAGCCCAAGGCGGGCCTGACGGGCTTCACCGTCAGCCACCTGCGCATCCCCGGCTACGAGCAGCCCTGGGAGCAGGCCTACGGCAAGCCGGACCGCATCGTCTCCGCGTTGGACATCATGATTGATGGTCCGCTGGGCGGGGCCGCCTTCAACAACGAGTTCGGCCGTCCCAACCTGTGCGGCTACTTCCGCAGCTACGAGTCGCAGGTCGCCACGCCCGAGGGCGTGGAGGTGCGCGGCTACCACAAGCCCATCATGATCGCCGGCGGGCTCGGCAACATCCGCGCGCCGCACGTGCAGAAGGGCAGGCTGCAGCCGGGTGACAAGCTCATCGTCCTGGGCGGCCCGTCCATGCTCATCGGCCTGGGCGGTGGCGCGGCGTCCTCCATGACGCAGGGCGCGAGCGCGGCGGACCTCGACTTCGCCTCCGTGCAGCGCGACAACGCGGAGATGGAGCGGCGCTGCCAGCAGGTCATCGACCAATGCTGCGCGCTGGGCGACAAGAACCCCATCCGCTCCATCCACGACGTGGGCGCGGGCGGCCTGTCCAACGCGCTGCCGGAGCTGGCGCATGACAACGAGCTGGGCGGCCGGCTGGAGCTGCGCGCGGTGCCCAACGCGGAGCCGGGCATGTCCCCGCTCGAAATCTGGTGCAACGAGGCCCAGGAGCGCTACGTGCTGGGCGTGGCACCCGAAGACCTGGCGCGCTTCACCGCCTTCTGCGAGCGCGAGCGCGCGCCCTTCTCCGTGCTGGGCGAGGCGACCGAGGCGCAGGTGCTCAAGCTGTCCGACTCGGCCCTGGGCACGCCGCCCATCGACCTGCCGATGGACGTGCTGTTCGGCAAGGCGCCGCGCATGCACCGCGACGCGAAGTCCCGCCCGTTGGCCCACGCGCCGCTGGCGCTGCCCGGTGACTTCAAGGCGCTGGCCGAGCGCGTGCTGAGCCATCCCACGGTGGCGGACAAGTCCTTCCTCATCACCATCGGCGACCGCTCGGTGTCGGGCCAGGTGGCGAGAGACCAGATGGTGGGCCCGTGGCAGGTGGCGGTGGCCGACTGCGCGGTGACGCTGTCCACGGTGACGAGCACCACGGGCGAGGCCATGTCCATGGGCGAGCGCACGCCGCTGGCGGTGGTGGACGCGGCGGCCTCCGCGCGGATGGCGGTGGGCGAGGCGCTCACCAACATCGCCTCGGCGCGCATCGACAAGCTCTCCGACGTGAAGCTGTCAGCGAACTGGATGGCGGCGGCCGGCAGCCCTGGCGAGGACGCGCAGCTCTACGCCGCCGTGCACGCGGTGGGCATGGAGCTGTGCCCGGCGCTGGGCCTCACCATCCCCGTGGGCAAGGACTCCATGTCCATGCGCACCGTCTGGGAGGAGGGCGGCGCGCGCAAGGCCGTGACGTCGCCGGTGTCGCTCATCATCTCCGCGTTCGCCCCGGTGCTGGACGTGCGCCAGTCGCTCACGCCGCAGCTCGTGGAGCTGGAGCAGGACACGCGCCTGCTGTTCATCGACCTGGCGAAGGGGAAGCAGCGGCTGGGCGGCTCCATCGCCGCGCAGACGCACTCGCAGGTGGGCCCCGAAGTCCCCGACGTGGAGGACGCCGCGCTCTTGAGCGGCTTCTTCGCGGCGGTGCAGGCGCTCAACGCCGAGGGCCGGTTCCTGGCCTACCACGACCGCTCCGACGGCGGCCTGTGGGCCACGCTGTGCGAGATGGCCTTCGCTGGCCACTGCGGCGTGGACGTGGACGTGGCGGCCCTGGGGAACGACGCGACGGCGGCGCTCTTCAACGAGGAGCTGGGCGCGGTGGTGCAGGTGCGCTCGGCGGACGTGGCCCGGGTGCGCGAGGTGCTGGGGAAGCATGGCCTGGCGGCGTCCTGTCACGAGCTGGGCCGGCCGACGGCCGCGCTGGAGGTCCGCGTGCGCCACGGCGCCCAGGTGCTGCTGGCCGAGGGCACCATGGACCTGCGGCGCATCTGGTCTCGCGTGAGCCACGAGCTGCAGAAGCGCCGCGACAACCCCGTGTGCGCGGAGCAGGAGTACGCGGCCAAGTGCGACGCGACGGACCCGGGCCTGTCGCCGAAGCTGACGTTCGACGTGGGGCTGGACGTCGCCGCGCCGTTCGTGGCGAAGGGCGCCCGTCCCCGCGTGGCGGTGCTGCGCGAGCAGGGCGTCAACAGCCAGCAGGAGATGGCGGCGGCCTTCACCCGCGCGGGCTTCCTGGCGGTGGACGTGCACATGAGCGACATCCTCGCCGGGCGCGTGTCGCTGAAGGACTTCCACGGCGTGCTGGCCTGCGGCGGCTTCTCCTACGGAGACGTGCTGGGCGCGGGCGGAGGCTGGGCCAAGTCCATCCTCTTCAACCCCCGCGCACGCGACGAGTTCGCGGGCTTCTTCGCGCGCTCGGACAGCTTCGGCCTGGGCATCTGCAACGGCTGCCAGATGATGTCCGGCCTGAAGGACATCATCCCCGGCGCGGAGCACTTCCCGCGCTTCGTGCGCAACGCCTCCGAGCAGTACGAGGCGCGCCTGGGGACGGTGGAGATTGCCCGCACGCCCTCGCTCTTCTACCAGGGCATGGAGGGCAGCCGGATGCTCATCGCCGTGGCGCACGGCGAGGGCCGCGCGGAGTTCTCCGACACCGCCGAGGCCGCGCGCGTCAACGCGCAGGGCTTCATCACCACGCGCTGGGTAGACAACCGGGGCCAGGTGGCGTCGACGTACCCCGCCAACCCCAATGGCTCGCCCCATGGCATCGCCGGTGTGACGACGCGGGATGGCCGCTTCACCGTGACGATGCCGCATCCCGAGCGCGTCCACCGCACCGTGCAGCACTCGTGGCGGCCCCGGGAGTGGACCGGCGACGACGGCCCGTGGATGCGGATGTTCCGCAACGCCCGCGCCTGGCTGGGCTGAGCGACGCGGGCTGAAGGCCCCGACCTCGGAAGCAGCAGCCGAGGCCGGGGCGACACACGTGTCGCCTACGCGCGGACCAGCTCCAGCGGCTGGCCTTCTTCCACGTGCTTCATCGCGACGGAGTTCATGCAGTAGCGCTGCCCGGTGGGCGGCGGTCCATCCGGGAAGACGTGTCCCAGGTGCCCGTCACAGCGGGCGCAGCGCACCTCGGTGCGCACCATGCCGTACGAGCGGTCACTTATCTCCGTCACCGAGTCCTCGCCGTTCAGCGGCTGGGTGAAGGAGGGCCAGCCCGTGCCGGACTCGAACTTCGTCCCCGACTTGAAGAGGGGGTTGCCACAGCCGGCGCACACGTAGATGCCCGGCGTCTTGGTCCCCAGGAAGCACCCCGAGCCGGGGCGCTCCGTCCCGTGCTTGCGCAGGACGTCGTACTCCTCCGGCGTCAGGCGCTCGCGCCACTGGGTATCGCTGAGGGTGAGCTTGTCGACCATGCCGTCACGCTCCTTTGTCCGGGTCCACGCCCGGGGTTTCTCTTGGATGCGCATCCTGCCCAATCGTCGCGCCTGCTGGCCAACCTGGAATGTCGCCCCCTGTCCGCTCGCCCTCCCTTCCGCCGGGCCCGGGGCAGGGCGGGCACGAAGGCGCCCCTGACGCCACGTTAGGGCGTAGCCCCTATTTCATCCCCCCCATCAGCGGAGGCGCCATGCAGATTTTCGAGCTGATGACGAAGAATGTGGAGACCATCGAGGCCGACGAGTCGCTGCGCGTCGCGGCCCTGCGGATGCGCACGTGCAACATCGGCTCGCTGCCCGTCACCGAGAACGGGCAGCTCGTGGGCATGTTGACGGACCGGGACATCACCGTCCGCTCCACGGCCATGGGACAGGACCCCAATGAGACGCGGGTGCGCGAGGCCATGACGACCGCGCTCATCACCTGCTCGCCGGACGCGACGCTGAGCGTGGCCGAGCAGCTCATGGAGGACAAGATGGTGCGCAGGCTCGTCGTCGTGGACGAGGCCCGAAGGCCCCTGGGCATCCTCAGCCTGGATGACCTGGCCACCGTGCCCGCGGAGGTGGTGCGCGCCGGCGCGGTGCTGGAGCACCTGATGCACGCGTAGGCACCCCCGAGGGGCGGAAGCCGGGAGGTCCGGCCCCGCCCCTCGGGCGCTCATCACGCGTCCGCCACCGCCCCGCACGCGGCCACCAGCTCCGCGAGCCCCGCGTCCCACGACACGTCCCGTTGCGCTCCGTCCCGCTGGCGCAGCCTGACGTTGTTCGCCTGGACCTCACGCCCGCCCACGACGACGAGCCACGGGACGCCCGCCTGGTGCGAGTCCAGCACCTTGCGCGACAGCGACTCGTTGCGCGCATCCGCCCGCGCCCTGCAGCCCGCGCGTCGCAGGCTGGCGGCGAAGCGCTCCGCGTACTCCATGGCCGCCTCGCCCACGGACGCCACCACCACCTGCTCCGGCGCGAGCCACGCGGGCAGCGCGCCCCCGTGGTGCTCCAGCAACACGCCGATGAAGCGCTCCAGGCTGCCCAGCAGCGCGCGGTGAAGCATCACCGGACGGACCCGCGCGCCCGAGGCTTCCTGGTAGCGCAGGTCGAAGCGCTCGGGCAGGACGAGGTCGAGCTGAATCGTCCCGCACTGCCACTCGCGCCCCAGCCTGTCCTTCAACACGAACTCCAGCTTGGGCCCGTAGAAGGCGCCCTGGCCCGGCTGGAGCTTGCAGTCGAGTCCCGCCTGCTTCGCGGCGGCGGCCAGCCAGGACTCGGCCTGGTCCCACACCTCGTCGCTTCCGGCTCGGGACGCGGGTCGGCCGGAGAAGGCCACCTGGACCTCGTCGAAGCCGAAGCTCGCGTAGAACTCCTTCAGCGAGCGAGCGAAGGCCACGACTTCGTCCACCACCTGCTCCGGGGCACAGAAGATGTGCCCGTCGTCTTGCGTGAACTGGCGCAGCCGGAACAGGCCATGCAGCGCGCCTCCCGGCTCACTGCGGTGCACCAGCCCGAACTCGCTCAGCCGCAGGGGCAGGTCCCTGTAGCTGGGGGCCATGCGCTGCACGAGCTCGATGTGGCCCGGGCAGCTCACCGGCTTCATGGCGAGGTGGCGCTCGCCGTCCTGGAGCAGGAACATGTTGTCGCGGAAGTTCTCCCAGTGGCCGCTGCGCTCCCACAGGGGCTGCGCGTAGAGTTGCGGCGTACGGACCTCGAGGTAGCCCTCGCGTTTCATGCGCTGGCGGACGCGCTCCTCCAGCAGTTGGTACAGCTTCCAGCCGCGCGGGTGCCAGAAGACCATTCCTGGTGCCTCTTCCTGCAGATGGAAGAGGTCCAGGCGATGGCCCAGGGAGCGGTGGTCTTGTTCGTCGAGCATTGCAGTGACTCCAGAGACGGAAGGGTTGAAAGCCTTGCCGGACGGAGCACTGAGTGAGTGCACGGCTGCCCCGGCCGAGAAGGCGGGGCGGAAAGCCGTGCGGTCGTCAGCCTACTTCGCGACGCGCACCGCTCCACACCCGCCGTAGCGAGTCGTGGTGCGCGTAGTCGTGGAGAAGTTGGCGAAGCTCACGAGGAGTAAAATGCAGGCGGGCCCGATAATTGTCAACCGGACCCGCCGGACAGCCCCTGGCCGGGTGCCAGGGTGGCTCAGCAGATCAACCGGCCGTCGCGACAGAGGCAGGACGAGAGGACATCCCCCCGACAGCAAGGCTCGTGCTGGCTGCAGCGCCGGCCCGAGAGCGAGAAGCAAGCCCGGTATTCGCCAGGACAGACGGTGGGAGGGCAGTTGGTGACGACGCCATCACACGTCACGCTCTGGAAGTTGATGTAGCTGCACGTCGTTCCCGTGCAAGAGACCGACGTCCCGCCGTAGCAGGTGGCCGTGCACGTGACGAGCTCCTGGGACACGTCCTGGACCTCGTCGGACGACACGACTTCATCGGTCGACGCCGCGAGGTCGTCCGCTCCACCACAGCCCAGCAACGACATACCGAGGACCGCCACCATCATCACGAATGCGCGCTTCATGGGAACCCCTGGAGTTCCCTGCGTGGACCACCCACGAGCAGGGATTGCACACCGGTTTTCCCATGAAAGCGGGGACGCGTGTCGAGTCTTCCCGCGCCCTTCTGTCCGCGACTGTCTACTCACGCCAGCAGGCTGGCCAATCCAATCAATCCCGCGATGAGGAAGAAGAGGGACTCGCCCGCGATGAGGCCACCGCCCGCAAGGGACATGGTGCTCATGTCCTCCGGGAGCGCCTCGCCCTGTCCGGGGCCGCCCGCGGAAGCGGGGGCGCGCTTCGCCGTCACGGTGTTCCACACGGACGCGATGACGCCGCCCGCGCCGAACCACAGCGCCACCGGGAAGGCCACGAAGCCGCCGAAGGACGACGCGTAGGGGCTGGCCAGCACCAGCGAGTCCATGGTCCAGCCCACCGCGAAGCCCGCGCGCGAGCTCTTGATGTAGCGCTGGTAGCCTTGGTTCCTCTGGAGCAGCTTGCGCAGCACCTGGATGCCGAAGCCGAGTCCCAGGCCGAAGAACATCGCCTGAATCTTGGCGTCCGACAGCGAGCCCAAGTCCCGGATGGCGCCCACCAGCTTGTACGTCATCGCCGAACCCCACTGGCCCACCGGAACGTTGGGATTGTCGAGCTGGTTGACGGTCAGCGCCGGGTAGGCCGTCATGAAGACCTTGGCCAATCCCACACACAAGAGCGCGCCCATGATGACGCCCATCACCTGGTAGCGGAACTGGATGTTGCGGTTGGTGCCCAGGCGCCAGCCGGTGGAGCGGTCCTGCTGCATGTCGCAGCCCACGGACGTGGAGATGAGCAGGATGGTCGCCGCCATCAACCCCACCAGCGGGTTCTTCAGGCCCATCAGCGACATCAACATGATGGAGATGACGAACGCGCTGGAGATGGGGTTCTGGTCGGTGATGCCGTAGGAGATGCCATTGATGAGCACGAACAGGAGCGCCAGCGCGAGGCCGAACGCGAGCCACGCCAGGGGCTGGCCCAGGACGTACGTGCCCACCAGCAGCGTCGCCGCGCCCCAGCCCACCACCCACGCCAGCAGCCGGGGCATGTTGACCTTCTTCCACGCCGGCTCCTCGCCCTGCTCGACGTCGGCCCGGGCGCGGATGCGCGCGGCGGCTTGAATCGCCAGCAGGGAGAGGTCCACCGCCGCCGCGCCGCAAATCATGGCCAGACCGATGAGGAAGCCCACCTTGCGGAACGGGTCCGCCGCGCCCAGCCAGCCCAGCTCACGCATGTAGGGCAACTGCCATGCGCCCAGGACGGCCATCAGCACCGCCGGCACGGTGATGCGACTGCCGACAATCATGCCCGCGCCCAGCGTGGCGGCGCTCGTCCCGATGGCGCTGACGAAGGCGATCTTCTCCGTCATCCACGCGGCGATGGCGCCCAGCAGCGTGCCACCGCCCAGCTTGGAGATGGACGCCTTGAGCAGCCGCTTGTCCGTCAGCGCGCGCAGGATGTTGGCCACCGCGAAGCCAGACGGGTAGTCCAACTGGAGCCGGTCCACGAGCAGCGGCGTGTAGAGCATGCCCACGCCCACCGCGAACATGCCCACGCAGCCCACGAAGAGCATCAGGTGCCAGGCGGGGGGCAGCTCCATGCCCAGCCACACCATGGCCTGGATGAGCACGGACATGGCGCACAGCGAGGCCACCGACGCGGCCATCGTCTGCATGTAGTTGGCGCCATGCTTGCCCTCCGCGCCGTAGCCATACGTGACGGCGCTGCCGAGGATGCCCGCCAGCACCTGCCCGCCGACGAAGAAGCCCACGCTGAAGTTCATGTACGACGCGGCGATGCCCCCCAGGGGCCCGAGGATGAAGAGGGCCACGGCGCTCAAGAGCAGGTGGTACTTCCACGTCCCCACCGGTGGCAGCCAGCCGAAGCGCTGCTGGACCTGCTCGGGGGTGTCGGACATCGAGGACGGGGCGGGCTCCGATGAGGGGAGCGGCGGGACGGAGTGTGCCATGTGCCGCGAAGGGTACCGGCGTTCTCCACCGCTGTCACAACCCGCGACGTCGCCTCACGGGTCCTGGTAGCTCCGCGCTCGCAAGGCCTCTCGAAGGCGGCTGCGTCCCCGGTAGAGGTGCAGGCCGTGGAACACCGCCAGCGCCACGAGGCAGAGCACGCCCAGCATCACATAGCGGCGGATGAGGTCGCCCTCCTGCCAGCCATGCTCGTCCACCAGGCGGCTCGGGTCGCTCAGGCCCACGCCCTCCATGCGGCCGAAGGGAATCTCCTCCGTGTTCGTCCTCGCGGCCCACCAGGTGGAGAAGCAGTCCCAGAAGGACAGCGCCCCCATGGGCACCAGGCCCCAGCGCAGGCCCCGCACGTGGAGGTAGCTGCCGGGCCTCACGTAGAAGGACCCCATCAGCACCGTGCCCAGCACCAACATCCCCGCGTCGCCGCCGAAGACGATGAGCGGCGTCGTGCTCGCCATGGGCAGGAGCAGGGTGCAGACAAGCTGCGCGGTGAGCAGCACGCCGCCCCACGCCACCCACGCCGGGCGACGCAGCTTCCAGCCCACCCACGTCAGTGCCCCCAGCCCGCCCGCGAGCAGCAGCGCCAGCGAGTACCAGCGCTCCGAGCCCGTGGCGGTCACCCAGAGCGACGGCACGGCGGGGATGCCGCACAGCCACGCGGTGATGGCGTGCCCCGCCTCGTGCACGAGCATGGTGAACAGCCGGACGATGAAGCGCAGCGAACCGGTGGCCCCCAGGTAACCCAGGAGCAGCGCCGCGGGGACGACGATGAGGCGCAGCCGCAGCTCATGCACGGCCTGCTCGTCGGCGGCGTCGAACGAGGCGGTCTCCAGCGGGTGCGCGTCCGAGCGCAGGTCCGGCGGCGGCACGAGCCAGGCGGGGTCCACCTCGAAGGGCGCGGGTTCCGGAGGTGGCGCCGCTGCCGCGGCCGCGCGTTCCTGCTCCGCCTTGCGCGCCGCACGGGCCTCCGCGCGGGCGTAGATGATGCCGCAGCGGGGACACTCCGGCCCCTCCACGCGGGGCGCCTGACAGCCGGGGCAGGTGAGGGCGGACGCGGGGCGCACGAGGGGAGCCTACCGGCCCGCGCGGGCCGGAGGAAACAAGGGGGAGGCTTGACGCGCGCGGCGGGCCTCGACGAAGTGGGAGCCATGTCCACGCTGGATGCGAAGACCCGGGGACGCACCGCGCCAGGGCGCCTGCGCGCGCTCGATGCCTGGCTGTGCCGCTTCGAGCGCGAGCTGCTGACGCGCGTGGACGGCGACTGGGCCCACGCCGTCTTCGTGGACGTGGGCTTCGGCGAGCACCCCTGGACGACACTGGAGAGCGCGGAGGCGTTTCGAGCGCTCCAGCCGGAGCTCACCGTCATCGGCGTGGAGCTGGAGGAGGCGCGCGCCCTGGCGGCCCAGGCCCATGCGGGGCCCCGCACGCACTTCCGGCAGGGAGGCTTCGAATTGCCCCTCTCTCGCTCGGAGGAGCCCGTCCGCCTCGTGCGGGCCATGAACCTGCTGCGTCAGGGACCGGCCGAGCGCGTCTTCGAGGTGCACCGCGCCCTGGGCCGCTTCCTGCTCCCGTCGGGGCTGCTCGTGGAGGGGAGCTCGGACCCGGAGGGTTCGGTGCTCACCGCGCACCTGCTGCGTCGGACCTCCACGGACCTGGAGGCCCCGCCCACGCGCGAGGCGCTCCTGTTCCACACCGACTTCCGCAACGGCTTCGCGCCCCTGCTGTTCCGCGACTGGCTGCCCCGGGACTTGCGCCGCCGCGTCCGTCCCGGCGAGGCCATGCACCCCTTCTTCCTGGAATGGACAGAGGCCTGGAGGCAGGCGCGCGAGGCGGGGCACACCTCGCCCACTGACGCATTCCGAGAGTCCGTCACACGCCTGGGGGCGCGCGTTGGCGGCGTGTCCGACGAGCCGTGGCTGCTCGACTCGGGCTACCTCGTGTGGCGGCCAGAGGGTGGGGTGAGTCCCTGACGCGCGCGGCCAGTCGCTCGCGCCAGGGCACGTGCGTTGGTTTTCTCACACCCTGATGCGTCGCCGCGTGCTGGAGGGTCGTCGCGTCGGACCCTGCTGGGTCTCCGTGCGCCGGGAGGGCCGAGTTCGTTGGCGCTCCGAACAAGGGACTCGAAGTGGACAGGGGCAAATGGTGGGGGGGGCGGCTATGTTGAGCGCCCAAGGCATGAAACGACACATCCTCTCACTCCTCACCGCCGGGCTCGCCGCGGGTCTCTCGATTCCCGCTCCGACGCTGGCTTCAGGTGTCGGCGCGCAAGCCCAGGCAACAGCCCGAAGGACGCCCCCGCGTCCCCGCAGGCTGGAGGAAGTGGAGAGACTGGAGACGGCTCAGGTGGAGGCAGAAGACGTGAAGGTGGGGCAGGTGGCGCGCCCGCGAGTGGAGGGGCGACCGTCCGCGTTGCTGTTCTCCGCGAGCTTCTACGGCACGCTCGCCGCCGCGCGCTGCTTCGGGCGCAATGGCATTGACGTCACGGTGGCGGACCCAGGCCGCCTGGGCCCCGCGAGCTGGTCCCGCTTCGTCGGGCGGCGCGTGCAGTGTCCTCCCGAATCCCAGCCCGAGGCGTTCATGGAGTGGCTGCTGGACTTCGGCCGCAGGGAGCCGGGCCGGCACGTGCTGTATCCGACGAGCGACGAGCTGGCGTGGCTGGTGTCGGTCCACGCCAGCGAGCTGTCGAAGTACTTCCACCTCTATGACCCGGGCGTGGAGTCCGTGTACGGGCTGCTCAACAAGCGCAAGCTCTTCGAGGCGGGCCAGGCGGTGGGGCTGACGCTGCCGCGCACCTGGTTCCCCGAGTCAGAGGCGGACCTGGAGGCCATCGCCCGCGAGGCGCGCTTCCCGGTCCTCATCAAGCCGACGACGCAGATTCTCTACTCCACCCACGTCAAGGGCCTGCCGGTGGCGGAGCCGTCGCAGCTGGTGGAGGAGTACCGGGCCTTCGCGCGCGACGGGTACGCGGACATGCTGGTGAAGTTCGACCCGGCGGTGGCGCGGCCCATGGTGCAGGAGTTCCATCCAGAGGCGGCCGAGGGCATCTACAGCCTGTCGGGCTTCGTGGACGAGTCCGGCGAGCTGTTCGAGGTGCGGGGCGCCATGAAGGTGCTCCAGCGTCCGCGCCGGCTGGGCGTGGGCGTGTGCTTCGAGTCCGCGCCGGTGCGTCAGGATCTGGCGGACGGGCTCAAGCGGCTGTGCAAGCGGCTGGGCTACCACGGCGTCTTCGAGGTGGAGTTCATCCAGACGAAGGACGACTTCCTGCTCATCGACTTCAACCCACGCTACTACGGGCAGATGGGCTTCGACATCGCCCGGGGCCTGCCGCTGCCGCTGATGGCCTACCACGCGGCGCTGGGCGACAAGCCCGCGCTGGAGCGCGTGGTGCGGGCGGCGCGCGAGTGGACGGGGAAGGGCGAGGTGTTCTGCAACCGGATTGCGCTGGAGATGCTGCTCAACCTCCAGCGGCTGTCGGGCGCGCTCCCCGTCGACGAGGCCCGTCAGTGGCGGCGCTGGCTGGGCGAGCACCGGGACGTGGCGGTGGATCCGCTCATCGACTCGGATGACATGATGCCCACGGCGGTGGAGGTCGCCCAGATTCTCTACGGCTCCGCGCGCCACCCCCGCGCCTTCCTCCGGATGATGGTGCTCAACCGGTAGGCGCGGGCGAGGGGGCGGACTCAGGCGGCTTCGGGCTTGCCCGGAGTCGCCGCGACGGTGTCGAGGGCCAACTGGTCCTCGAACGTCTCCGCCCGGCGCAAGAGCCGCTCCTGCCCGTTGTCCAACGCGATGATGGCGGGCTGGGGATATGAGAAGGACGTGGCGAACGGCACGAAGTAGGCGCCCGCGTCCATGATGGCCAGCGTGTCGCCCTCGGACAGCTCCGGCAGTCGCTTCGCGTGGTACAGCGTGTCGCCCGGCGTGCAGATGGGCCCCACCACCGTGTACACGCGCGACGCGGGCGCGTCCGGCCGGTCCACGTGGAAGAGCTGGTGGTACTCGTTGCGTACGCACTCGGCATGGTTCACGCCGGCGTCGAGCACCGCCCACGTCCGGTCATCGCCTTCCTTCAGCGTGTGCACGCGGCCCAGCAGCAGCTGCGTGTCGCCCGTCATGGCGCGGCCCGGCTCCAGGAAGATGCGCGGACGCCTGCGGCCCCGCCGCGCGTAGTGCGACTCCACCAGCTCCACCGCGAGCGCCACGTAGCGGGAGATGCCCAGCGCGCTTTCGGGGTCCGGTGCGGGCACGTCGCGGAAGAACGTGAGGTTGAGCCGCCAGTCGCGCTCGGCGATGTGCTCCACCGACGGGGTGCAGAGGCTGCCGCCCAAATCCAGCACCTCCAAATCCAACCCCAGCTCCTGGTGCAGCGTGTCCGTGAAGGCGAGCACCGCCTCCACGAAGCCGGTGAACTCGCCCTCGGTGCGGATGGTGGCGCCCCGGTGCGCGTGCAGGCCCACCACGTCCAGGTGGGACGACGCCCGCGCCTGCGCATACGCCCGCAGCGCCGCGCCCCCGGCGATGGGTGTGCCGAACTGCGCCGCCCAGCCGCTGTCCGTCGTCACCCGTACCGCCACGCGCGGGCGCTTGCCGACCTCCGCGGCGAGGCGCGCGAAGGTGCCCAGCTCCTCCGCGTGATTGGCGGCCAGCAACTGGATGCCTCGGGAGATGGCCTCGCGCACCGAGGCCTCCGACTTCACCGGGCCGTTGTAGACGATGCGCTCGGGCGCGACGCCCAGCTTCAGCGCGAGCCACAGCTCATAGGCGGAGATGATTTCGGCGCCCACGCCCAGGCCGTGCAGCACCTCCAGCACGCCAGGAATCGGGTTCGTCTTGTACGAGTAGAACACCTCGCAGCCGCCCGCACGGCCCTGGGGCACGGCCAGGAAGCGCTCCACGTTGCGCCGCAGCGCCGCCAGGTGCACCACGTGCAACGGCGAGCCCCAGCGCTTCACCAGGTCCTTGAGCGGCACGCCCTCCAGACACAGGCCCTGGCCAGCGCGCTGCTCCAGCCCCCAGTACGACGCGGGAATCTCCGTGCGCGCGGGCGCCATGGCCCGCTGCAGCACCGGCCGCAGCGTCTGCTTCACCTGACGCTTGGCCGTCCCGACGATGCGATTCTTGAAGCTCATGAGACCCGGCCCTGCTTCGGCAAACGCAGCGGCAGCCGCCTGGCGACATCAAAGGGCAGCGCCCGCATCAACAACTGCAGCGCGCGGTACTCCAGCACGCCGTTCGTCTTGCGATACTTGCCGTGAATCATCTCGTTGGACTGCATCACCAGCGTGCCGTCCTTGCCCAGGTTGTGCATCAGCGAGGGCCGGCCGGTGCGGTAGTGCAGGATGGGCCGGTTGACGTAGACGTGGCCGAAGGCGCGGATGCCGCGCAGGTAGAAGTCCACGTCCTCGTAGACGGGGATGGACGCGTCGAAGCCGCCCAGCGCGGAGAAGTGCTCCCGGCGCACCATGCAGGCCGAGTTCACGTACAGCGTGCCGCGGAAGAGGATGTGCGCCACCGTCCACGCGCTGTTGGGCGTGGAGGCGCCCACCTTGGCGGCCCACTCGAAGTACTCGCTCTTGTCCTTGAGCCAGTCCGCGTCGTCGCCGAAGGGCACCACCCAGCCCACCGCCACGCCCGCGTCGGGACGCGCGTCCAGCGCGCTCACCATGGCGTGCAGCGCGCCGTCCGCCAGCATGTCGTCGTCATCCAGGAAGTGCAGGTAGCGCCCGCGCGCCAGCGTCACGCCGTGGTTGCGCACCACCGCCGGACGGCCCTTGGAGGGCGGGTCGTTCACCACGTAGCGCACGCGCTCATCGCCCAGCCCCTCCACCGTCGCCCGCGCCGTGCCCTCCGGCGTGTCATCCAACACGATGACCTCGACGTGCACTCCCTCCTGGCGAAGCACCGAACGGATGGCCTCCACCACTTCCTTCTCTCGTCGGTGGGTGGGCATCACCACCGAGACATCGATTGCGGACATGTCAGACTTATACGCGCTGGCGCCGGGGGCCGGGAAGACGCCTTGGTGTTCCAGCCCGCGCGCGAGGCTTGCGCGGCCGCCTGCCCGCCGCGCAAGGTGTGCGGGCGCAAACGTGTTCTCAGAATGGATGAGGTTGAGAAGCCGCGTCTCCGAGTGACGCCGCGTCGTCAGGACGTGACGCGTCCTTCAGTAGCTCGCCACCCCGGACTCGAAGTCGTCCGCCTCCCACCCGGGGTCCACGACGACCTGCCAGGAAGGTTGTGAGGGCAGGACACGCCTGTCCGGGTTCGAGCGGAGCGCGCTCAGCATCCGGGCCCCCAGCCACGGGTCATCCCAGGTGTCTCCCCCGAAGGAGGACGGGTGCTCGAGTGCCTCGGTCTCCCACTGGGCATGGGCGAGCCGGTCCATCCAGGGCTGCAGGCAGTCTCGGGCCATGTGCTTTCGCCTTTTGCGTGGGAGTCGGGGGGGAATGTTTGCAGTCGCCATGCCATGTCCTCGGGGAGGAGACGCGTCAGGGGCTCGACATGAGACACTGGTGGGGCGTGGCTCCCTGGCCGCGGGGCATCCAGACACCCGCGGCTGACTTGACGTCGGGCGGGCCTCCGGAGAGGAACGTGGACGGACATGGCGCTCCTGCTGGCACATGAAGTCGAAGCCCCTCGCCCGTGCAGCTATCTGCCGGAGCGGGAGGCGTCACTTGAAAACCTGGTGATGCAGGAAGTGTCACCGGAGGAGTACGAACATCTGTTGGTGCGCGGGTGGCGCCGGTTCGGCCCGCTGTACTTCCGGCCCGCGTGCGCCTCGTGTGGCGAGTGTGTCTCGCTGCGGCTGCCGGTGGAGTCCTTCCGCCCCAACCGCAGCCAGCGCCGCGCGCGGGCGGCCTGCGCGCACCTGCGCCTGGAGGTGGGCGTGCCGCGCGTGGACGACGAGCGGCTGGCGCTCTACCGGGCATGGCACGCGGAGCGCGAGTCCTCGCGGGAGTGGGAGCCCTCGCCGCTCACCCCGCGCGAGTACTCGCTCCAGTTCTCCTTCCCGCATCCGTCCGCGCGCGAAGTCGCGTACTACGACGACAGCGCGGAGGGCGGCCCCCGGCTGGTGGCGCTGGGCATCTGCGACGAGACGCCGCGCGCGTGGAGCGCGGTGTATTTCTTCTACGACCCGGACTATGCGGCCCTGTCTCCGGGCACGGCGAACGTGGTGTTCCAGGTGGAGCTGGCGCGGGCGCGGGGAATCCCCCATGTGTACCTGGGCTACCGCGTCCAGGCCTGCGCGTCGCTGCGCTACAAGGGCGGCTTCCGGCCGCACGAGCTGCTCGTGGGGCGGCCCGCGCTGAACGCGCTCCCCGCGTGGGAGCCTCCTGCCGCACCCGAGCCGACCGCCGAGCCGTCAGGCACTCCGTAGCCGAAGGCGTGTCAACCCGCGCTGAGGAGCGCCCGGTCGAAGTGCTCGCGCAGGCGGCGCGCGTACTCCTCCGGCGCGACGCGCGCGTACTCGCCATGGCCCGCGCCTTCCACGACCCACAGGGCCTTGGGCTCGCAGGCGGCGCGGAAGAGGCTGGCCTGGAGCTTGGCGGGCGCGTCCGGGTCCACGTCGCCGTTGACGAGCAGCAGGGGCCGGCCCTGGAGCTGGCACATGCCGTCGATGGGGCGCACCGCGTCCACGTCCACGCCCGCATGCCGCAGCGTCCACAGCACCGGCTCCGCGCTGAAGGCGCCCCACCGGCCGTAGCCCGAGTACACGTCCGCCTCCAGCGCGGGGTACGCGCCCGCCGCGGCCACCGCCTTCACGCGGGCGTCCGTCTCCGCCACCAGCAGCGCGGTGGTGCCGCCCATGGAGAAGCCGAAGAGGCCCAGCCGCGTCGGGTCCACGTCGCGCCGCTCGGAGACGAAGTCCAGCGCGGCCGTCACGTCGCGCCGCTCGCTGTCTCCCCACGTCACCCGGTCTCCACCACTCTCCCCATGCGCGCGCAGGTCGAACAGCAGCACGCCATAGCCGGCGCGGGCCAGGGCGCGGGCCTCGAAGAGCAACTGCGCGCGGTTGTCCGCGAAGCCATGCACCAGCACGACGGCCGCCCGGTTGCGCGACGGCACATACCAGCCGCGCAGCGTCAGCCCGTCCGCGCTGGAGAACGTCACGTCCTCCAGGCCCGCGAGCTCCGGCGAGGCAGCGGGCCGCTCCACCGGCACGTGCGGCGGGTGCAGCAGTCCCAAACCGATGCGGTGTCCGCGCACCACCCATGCGCCGGCGACGGCGACCAGCACGAGCAGCGACATCAGGAGGAGGACACGACTCGGGCGGAGTGGGATTTTCACGGGAAGGGCAAGGAGGCGTGGGGCGGAGCCACTCTAGTCGAGCTCCCTGTCGACCCGCGTCAGGCCGGTGGCTTGGCTCTCTAGAGAACAGGCCCCGAGCGCCTTCTGTTGGCGGGTATGGCTGCATGGACTACGGTGCACCCGCCTTCTGGGAGTGGGGGCTGATGCTGCAACCGGTGCCACGAGACGCCTCGAAAGACCCCATCCGGAAGCGAGTGCTGTTCACGCTCGTGTTCCTGGGCGGGGGCGGCATCGAGCGCTCCGTGTGCAACATCCTGGAGGGGTTGGATCCACGCCGCTTCGCCACCCGGTTGTTCTTCCACCACCGGCCCCCGCCGGGGCGCGAGGACCGGCTGCCCAAGAACACCGAGGTCGTCTGGGCCACGGACTCCTACGACTACCACCGGCAGAGCCTGCCGGTGTACCTCTGGCACCTGCTGCGCCACGCGCGCGAGGCCGACGTCATCGTCGCCGGGCAGGAGGGCCGCGCCGCGCTGCTGGCCTGCCTGGCGGGCAAGCTGCTCGACAAGCCCGTGGTGGGGATGATCCACTTCGACTGGGGTGCGTTCCACCGCGAGCAGCCGCGCCGGCAGCTCTGGGGACTTCGCCTGCTGTATCCGCGGATGAACCGCATCGTCGCCTGCGGCCATGACACCGCGCGCTCCTTCCGGTCCCTGGTGCCCGTGCCCGAGGACCGGCTCCAGGTCATCCCCAACTTCGTGGACGGCGACACCGTGCGCGCCGCCGCGGAAGGGCCGCTGCCGGACTGGGCTCCGGCCGTCTTCGCCAGGCCCGTGGTCATCGCCGTGGGTCGGCTGGAGCCCCAGAAGGGCTTCGACGTGCTCATCCGGAGCCATGCCCTGGCGCGTCAGCGGGGCGTGGACCAGCACCTGCTCATCCTCGGGGTGGGCTCGCTGGAGGCCGAATTGAAGGCCCTGGCGCGCTCGCTGGGCGTGGAGTCCACCGTCTTCATGCCGGGGTTCGCGTCCAATCCGCACGCGCTGATGCGCAGGGCCGCCGTGTTCGCCCTGTCCTCGCGCTTCGAGGGCCTGCCCATGGTGCTCCTGGAGGCGCTCGCCCTGGGCTGCCCCGTGGTCAGCACCGACTGTCCCTCCGGGCCTGGGGAGGTGCTGGAGCATGGCCGCCACGGCGTCCTGGTGCCCGTGGAGGACCCCCAGGCCCTGTCGGAGGCGCTGGGGCGCGTCGTCACCGACGAAGTCCACCGCAAGGACTTGTCCCGCAGGGCGCGGGCCCGGGCCGACGAGCTGTCCTCGTCCAGGGCCCTGGGGGCCTGGGAAGCGCTGCTGGCGTCCCTCTGAAGGGGCCTCCGGAGGGCCCCCGGCCGCCTCGTTGCTTCGGGGGCGGAAGGAGTCCCACGGCCCGGATGTTGAGCTTCGAGGCCCGCTGGGAACGGCGAGGGTGCAAGGAATCGCTTGCCGGCCCCGGGCGGCTTCACGAGGATTCGCCCCCATCATGACGACGACGAACGAAACGCAGGGCCTGAACTTCCTCCAGGAGATCATCGAGGAAGACCGGCGCGCGGGAAAGCACGGTGGTCGCGTGCACACCCGCTTCCCGCCCGAGCCCAATGGTTACCTCCACATCGGCCACGCCAAGTCCATCTGCCTGAACTTCGGGCTGGCGAAGCAATACGGCGGCGTGTGCAACCTGCGCTTCGACGACACCAACCCCGTCACCGAGGACACCGACTACGTCGAGTCCATCCAGCGTGACGTGAAGTGGCTGGGCTTCGAATGGGACGACCGGAAGTTCTTCGCGTCCGACTACTTCCCGAAGCTCTACGACTTCGCCGTGCAGCTCATCAAGCAGGGCAAGGCGTACGTGTGCAGCCTGTCCGCGGACGAGATTCGCGAGTACCGCGGCGACTTCACCACGCCGGGCCGGGACAGCCCGTACCGCACCCGCTCCGTGGAGGAGAACCTGGACCTCTTCGAGCGCATGCGCGGCGGAGAGTTCCCCGACGGCAAGCACACGCTGCGCGCGAAAATCGACATGACGTCCTCCAACCCCGTGTTGAGGGACCCGCCCATCTACCGCATCCGCCACGCGCACCACCACCGCACCGGCGAGGCGTGGCCCATCTACCCGCTCTACGACTTCGCGCACTGCCTGTCGGATGCGATTGAGGGCATCACCCACTCCGTCTGCACGCTGGAGTTCGAGAACCGGCGCGTGCTGTACGACTGGATTGTCGACAGCCTCATCCAGGGGGACCGGCCGTATCAGTACGAGTTCAACCGGCTGAACCTCAACTACACGGTGATGAGCAAGCGCAAGCTGCTCAAGCTGGTGACGGAGAAGTACGTCTCCGGTTGGGATGACCCCCGGATGATGACCCTCAGCGGTCTGCGCCGCCGGGGCTTCACGCCGGCCTCCATCCGCGACTTCGCCACGCGCGCGGGCGTCAGCAAGACGCAGCAGCTCATCGACATGGGCGTGCTGGAGCTGTGCATCCGCGAGGATCTGAACGCGACGGCCCCTCGCGCCATGGCGGTGCTGCGCCCGCTGAAGGTGGTGGTGGAGAACTACCCCGAAGGCCAGGAGGAGCTCCTGGAGGTGCAGAACCACCCCCAGAAGCCGGAGATGGGCACGCGCAAGGTGCCGTTCATGCGCGAGCTGTTCATCGAGGCGGAGGACTTCATGGAGGTCCCCGCGAAGGGCTTCTTCCGCCTGGCGCCCGGCAAGGAGGTGCGCCTGCGCTCGGCGTACTTCATCACCTGCCAGGAGGTCATCAAGGACGCGGCCGGCAACATCACGGAGCTGCGCTGCACCTATGACCCGGCCACGCGCGGCGGTGACTCGCCGGATGGCCGCAAGGTGAAGGGCACGCTGCACTGGGTGCCGGGCAACGCGCCCACGGCCGAGGTCCGGCTGTACGACAGGCTCTTCTCCGTGGAGAGCCCGGACTCGGATGACGCGAAGGACTTCACCACCTTCCTCAACCCGGCGAGCCTGGAGGTCCTCAGGAACGCGCGCATCGAGCCGGGGCTGGCCCAGGCCACGCCGGAGTCCCGCTTCCAGTTCGAGCGGCTGGGGTACTTCTTCGCCGACCCCAAGGACTCGCAGCCGGGCAAGCCCGTCTTCAACCGCACCGTCACCCTGAAGGACTCGTGGGTGAAGGAGCAGGGCAAGGGGAAGTAGTCCCCCGCGTCGCTCAGGGTGTCGCCTTGCCTTTGGCGGGCGGCACCCTGCACGCGGCATGGCCCAGGATGACGTCTCCGTCGACGGTGCCGGTGGGCGTGGGCGTCCAACCCTCGGCGAGCCGGGCGTCGAGCAGGTCATCAGCGCTGGGGCGACGGTCCCACACGGAGACCGCATTGACTCCGCCGAGTCAGGTGGTGTCGAAGACGAGGTAGCCGCCGTCCTTCCAGGGCAGCACCACGTCGTGGGTGAACTCGTCCTGCACCACCACCTCCGTCACGTCGCGCGGAGGCGTGCTGGCGAAGCCCCAGCGCACCACGTCCTGGAGCAGGGTGAGGGGCCCCAGCTCCCGCTCCAGGGCCTCTCGCTCCTCGGGAGACAGGGCGGTTCGGCTTCGGTCGACCAGCGGCACCATGCCCCGCAGTCTAGCAGGTCCGGGGGCCGCACTGTCGACCGGGAGGCACCCCGTCAGCCCTCCGGCGCTTTCAGCGGCAGCTCGGCGGTGAAGGTGGCGCCGCCGCCCTCCGTGGGCGTCAGGTGGATGCCTCCCTCGTGGCCCTCGGCGATGTGGAGCGCCATCCACAGGCCCAGCCCGAAGCCTCCGTGGTTGCGCGCGGAGACGGCGCGCTCGAAGCGGCCGAAGATGCGCTCGCCGTCCTCGGAGGCGACGCCGGGGCCATGGTCCACCACGCTGATGCGGACGCTCTCCGCCGAGGTCGCCACGCTGACCTCGATGGGCCTGCCCGCGCCGAACTTGAGGGCGTTGTCGACCAGGCTCTCCACGAGCTGGCGCAGCCGCTCCGGGTCGAACCGGCCCACCACGGCGGGCGGGGCGGTCCACGTGAGGACGGACTCGGCGCGCGCGGCCTTCTCCCGCGCCCCCTCGATGACGTCCTTCACGATGGCAATCACATCCACGTCCTGTCGCACCAGCGCCAGGCGGCCGGTGACGAACTCGGACACGTCCAGCAGGTGCTCCACCAGCCGCGTCAGGCGCTGGAGCTGCTTCTCCGTCGTCTGCGCCCGGCTCCGCACCAGCTCCTCGGGTGAGAGCCGGGTGTCCGCGCGGTCCAGGTTGCGCAACAGATTCTGGATGTTGAGCGTCAGCACGCTCACCGGGGTGCGCAGCTCATGGCTGACCAGGCTGAGGAACTCGTCACGCAGGTGCACGGAGTCCAGCAGCGCCTCCTTCTCCAGCTCCTTGCGCGTCACCTCCCGCCGCACGCTGACCATCTCCAACTGCGTGCGCACCCGGGCCATGAGCTCGCGCGCGGAGAAGGGCTTGACCAGGTAGTCATCCGCGCCGCTCGACAGGCCCTCCACCGTGGACTCGTCGCCCGCGCGCGCCGAGAGCAGGATGATGGGGATGGCCCGCGTGCGCGGGTCCGCGCGCAGCTCGCGCACGAGGCCGAAGCCGTCCAGCACCGGCATCATCACATCGGAGAGGATGAGGTCGGGCGGCTGGAGGCGCGCCCGCTTGAGCGCCTCCTCGCCGTTCATGGCCGTCTCGACGCGGGAGAAGCGGCGGCCCAGCAACCCCGAGACGTAGCTGCGCAGGTCGGCGTTGTCGTCGACGAGGAGGATGCGCGAGGACGTCAGTGACTCGGGGATGTCCAGTTGCGCATCGTCCGGGGTCGCCATCGCCACGGACTGGAGCAGGGGCGTGTCCGAAGCCGACCACCGCTGCGCCTCCTGGACGAAGGGCGCGGCCCAGGCCGCCGACGAGCGCGAGCGGGGCTTGTGGTCGATTCGCTCCTCGGACAGGTGGGCCGAGCCGCCCGGCAGCCGCACCGTGAAGGTGGTGCCCTCGCCCAGCCGGCTCGTCACGGAGACCTCGCCCCCGTGCAGCTTGACGAGCTCCTCCACCATGGCGAGTCCAATGCCCGTGCCTTCGTGGCTCCGGCCCTGGGTGGCGCGCACGCGGTAGAACCGCTCGAAGATGCGCGGAAGGTCCTCCTGGGGAATCCCCACGCCGGTGTCCCGCACCGTGAGGACCGCGCTCCCGTCCCTCCAGTGCTGGCCCACGCGAATCTCGCCCTCGTAGGTGTACTTCACCGCGTTGGAGAGCAGGTTCAAGACAACCTTCTCCCACATCTCCGGGTCCACGTAGATGGGCTCGGGCAGCGGAGGACAGTCCACCACCAGCCGCAGCCCGGCGCTGCCCACCGCGGACTCGAAGGTGCTCACCAGGTTGCGTGTGAAGGTGGCCAGGTCCGTGGGGACATAGGTGGCCTGCGTCCGTCCGGCCTCCATGCGCGAGAAGTCGAGCAGCGTGTTGACCATCTTGTAGAGCCGCACCGCGCTGCGGCGCACCAGCTCCAACTGCTCTCCCTCCAGGGCCCTGGGCTCCCGGTTCATCGCGTCTTCGATGGGCCCGAGAATCAGCGTGAGCGGCGTGCGGAACTCGTGGCTCACGTTGCTGAAGAAGGCCGTCTTGGCCTGGTCCAGTTGGGCGAGCTGCTCGGCGCGCTGTCGCTCCTGCTGGTAGGCGCGTGCACTGGCGAAGCTGGCGGCGAGCTGGCGCGCGAGCAACTGCAGGAAGCTCCGGTACTCGTCATCCAGCGCGCGCAGCGGACTGAGGCCGGCGACGAACACGCCCATCAGCTCCGCGT
>Ga0126314_10000217_pt1 | contig 29634 bp, 20 predicted proteins | sample Plot105B_FD_92535 | JGI IMG/M metagenome (GOLD analysis project Ga0126314, IMG submission 92535) | Serpentine soil microbial communities from UC McLaughlin Reserve, CA, USA - Plot105B | ecosystem: Environmental > Terrestrial > Soil > Grasslands | place: USA: UC McLaughlin Reserve, Lake County... | reverse complement strand
CACAACTATAGCTGATTAAGTTGTTTATTTGATGAAAACTCCGTTGAGGCTGATGGCACCTGTTACAAATAATAGTATTAATGAACAAAAAGAAAGACGCTGTCCCCAGTGTGACAAAATAAGAGCCTACCTTGTCCCTTTATTACTAACTCGTTTCTTTTATACATGTCGATATTGAGAGATTGAAAAAGCAAAAGCAACAACAGAAGCAGAAGAATAAAAAAGAAGAAAATTATAAAAGTCCAGCACTAAAGTCATTCGTCTATGGAATAACATCGCCTAAATCACAAGAACAGTATCCTTTAATTTTAAAGCTATTTTTCAATCATATGGCTTTACCTGGAAATACACTAGACGAACAAGCTAACGCTTTTACAGAGAAAGTAAAAAGTAATGGTGGTGGTGGTGGTGAAGCTAAATGGATTCAAGATAGTGTGATTGACTTTGTTAGCCATAATAAGAAAAGAGTTCTTGAATCTAAAGAGATAACAGCTGGCACGCTGAGAAATTATGTTACAGTTATCAAACTTTTCTGTGAGACAAATGATGACGTTATATTAGGAACTATAAACTGGAATAAAATAAGAAGGGGACTACCAAAGGCAAAGACTAATGCTAATGACAGGTCTCCAACTAAAGCAGAGATACGAAAATTACTAGAGTATTCAGACCGCCGCATAAAACCAATAGTGCTTGTTATGTGTTCGTCTGGTATTAGGCTAGGTGCATGGGAAGATTTGGATTGGAAACATGTTGAGCCACAAAAGAATGAGAAGGGTGAAGTTATTGTAGCCAAACTAACTGTGTATGATGAAGACGCAGAAGAATACTACACTTTCATAACTCCAGAAGCGTTCTATGCGTTAGAGTCCTACATGAATTTCCGTGCTGAGTTAGGTGAGTCAATAAACGGTGATTCTCCATTAATACGAGATAAGTTACCAGAGTCTAATGTTAGCACTAATAATAATAATAATAATAGCGGATATGGTCTTATCACTCAACCACAAAGATTAGGAACTGATGGTATCAAAAAGATATTAATCCGTGGTTTGTGGGCACAGGGACTTCGCAAACCTTTACCTCCAGGCGTCAGACGCTTTGAGTTTAAACTGTCACACGGCATGCGTAAATTTTTCGAAACAGCTATCGAAGAAACAGATGGGATAAAGCCCATAAATGTTGCAAGGTTGATGAACCATAGAAGCGGAATAGCTCAGCATTATCGCAGACCTACAATGAAACAGGTTTTAGACGACTACTTGAAAATTGTAGATTCGCTAACAATTTATGACGACAAAATAATTTTACAAAAACAAGTTGCAAAAACGACACTTAATGAAACTGAAAATATGAAGAAAATAGTAGTGACTCTAGAACAAAAAGCAGCTACTTTACAAAGCACTATAGACCAAATGAATACAAGAATTGAAAAGTTAGCAGAAAACAGTGACAGAAAAGCTATCTTACATGAACTTGAAGTGCGAGAGCTCAAGGGAGAACCGATTAAGGATAATAAGCTTACAGAAGAAGAAATTGAGGAGATTCTAAACTGGGACAGCTACGAAGATTATATGTATGAAGAACATCTCCAACAAGAACAGCAGAAACAACAACGCATGTATGAAGAATATTTGAGACAAGAAGGAGAAGAACAAAAACAGCAGAAGCAATAACAGCTGAAATTACGTTATTGTCATAATAGAATAGAAGGCACTACTACTTTAGATTTGACAAAGATGCAGAAAATTCCTATTTCTTAATAAGCACTATTTCCATTTGCCTCTTGAACAACGTCCTATTAGTGGATAATAATCATATCTTCTTACTAAGTATTGGTGAACTATGAGAAGAATGTCTTATAATGGATAAACTAGTATTATTTTCACCCTATAATGGGCTCTAATCGTACGCTGTGAGGATGATCCTAATGATGGTTGCTACTCTTGTGTGTGCTGCTATTATTGTAACTGCTGCAGCTGGAACATTGCTCTGCTGTTACCATCATCAGTTTTTGCACAACAACAAGAGGAGACCTCATTAGGTGAAAGAGAAGACCTCGGTAGCGGGATTGCATCTGACGTTTTAGATAGCGTTGGTGTTGAGGAGGATGAGCAAGAAGAAGAAAACGATGGAGCTGCTGCTACTGGAGATGATGATGGTGACTCTAACACGCAAATAGCAGTACCAATAATAGACCAAGAGCAAAGAGCAGCTAACCTAGCAGCACAATTAGGAGTTAACGTCGACATAGTTGAGGAAGAAGAAGTAACACCATCAACACAACCACCAATACAACCACCAGATGAAGGACCAGTCTTTTGTCTCGTTACTCAGGATGCCGTCTCCGAGACTTTTTGCTTTACCACAATGGAGTTATGTGAGCAACAATTGGCCAGTGTAGGCGAACCTGTTTCATGTGAAAGGTTTGAAGAACCTCCTCCAGGTGCAGTAATTCTGGCCGGACCACCTACCGCTGAATGCCAAGGAGAACCTGCCACCATTGTTGGTACACCTTTCGATGATATACTACAAGGTACAAGCGGTAGGGATGTGATTGCAGGTCTTGGAGGTAGCGATGAAGTACGAGGACTGGATGGAGATGACCTTATCTGTGGTAATGAGGGCGATGACTTCCTGTTTGGCCACGAGGGTAATGATGCCATCTATGGCGGCCCTGGTAATGACTTCATGAGAGGCGACGAAGGTGATGACTTGATGGTTGGTGGCGAAGGTACTGACACCGTGCATGGCGCCGATGGTAATGACAACCTTGCTGGCGAGGCTGGCAATGATCGTGTCATTGGTGGCGAAGGTACTGACTTAATGGATGGTGGAGAAGATAATGATGAGATGCATGGCGACGGTGGTGATGACACTATGCGTGGCTGGTTTGGTGATGATCTCATGACCGGCGGGTCCGGTAATGATGAGATGCATGGCGAGTTTGGTGATGACACCATGCGTGGAGAAGTTGGTAATGACGAAATGTTTGGCTACGCTGGTAATGATTTGATTCTTGGCGGCCCGGGTGATGACTTTTTGGTTGGGCATGAGGGTAATGACGAGATGGGTGGCGGCGATGGTATGGACCGCTTGCTTGGAGCCGCTGGTGATGACCGCATGTTTGGCAATATTGGTAATGACGTCGTGGTTGGTTACGAAGGTGATGACCTCCTGGTAGGCGATTTCTCGCCAAGTTCAATTTTTGATACCTGCCCGGCTGGGGCCTCCTGTGACGACAATCTTGATGGTGGACCAGGTAACGACGCAGGTGACGGCGGGCCAGGCCGAGATATTTGTGATAATATAGAGGTTGAACTATTTCTCACCTGTGAGGTCTGAGCAAGAAAAAGACTAAGATGCAGAGAAATACATATTCCACAATCAAGGGAGGCTAACACAACAATACACAGAACTCAACGCCCAAAGATTATGGGACAGGACACAATAGAGCATTATATAGAGCTGCTAACGTTGGCCTCAATCCTTTCAGGTTAAGTGTCAGCTGGTATTTATTGTACCTACAATTAGGCTTCCTAGTAGCATAGGATTGGGTTTATGGCGGCTCCGTTGTCTATAGTGGTGGCTGTAAACTAGATGGGCAGAACAATACCTTCCTTTAGAATTGCACTTGTGATGGAGAAAGAGGAATGGAAGCCATTTCGCAATGCCCTTAGCAAATCAGAGAGAAAGAAGTTCCTGATGAGATGTGGGACATTCCCAGATTGTATGTCTCAGCTTGCTCTAATTCTGCTCTAATTCTGTACAGTTGGTGCCACTTCATCCTATCGTTATGTCGATTCTATTTCATCATTACAAAGAGCTCAAGGAATACATTTCTGAAGTTGAGCGGATAGGGGCTAAGGTCAACAGCAGGAAGAAAATAGGGTGGTTGACGAAAAAGGAAGAAGAACAGAAACAGGAAGAAAAAGAAGTGTCTTGCTCAGATCTCGCAGTTGATTTCAATCTCTATATTCTATATTAACACACTCATCGGTGCCTGTCCCACCATCACCTCTTTCGGTGCCTGCTCCACCATCTCGGGCGGCGAGGGTAATGACCAGCTCTTTGGCGGCGCTGGTGGTGACGGCATGTTTGGCGGCACAGGTGATGACTTCCTCGACAGCGTTGACGGTATAGTGAATAATGACAGCTTAGATGGTGGACCAAACACCGACACTTGCACAAGTGACCCAGACCCCGAATCCAACTGTGAGACTTGAGAGGGAGAACGACTACATAGAAGAAAAAAAAGTACAAGTCACAAGAATCTACAAAACACCTCTTTTTTTCTGACGTTATATGTTGTTTTATTGTTATTGTTCAGCTACTCTTCTAATCTTTTTTAGCAATTAGCGATACATTATATTCCAAAAGATGTCGTGGAGCCAGAGAATGATAGTGCCAACCGTATCAATTAGCTATATTTTTAATGCTCCGTCTCTTGCTCCATACGGTCTAGTCTAGATACTAGAATTAGAAGCTGTGCCCTAATCGCTGCAATTTCCTTTGACAAGTTGTTGTTATTGCTGCTGTTATATGGTTGCCGCTGTATTGGTGGCTGTTGCTGCTTTTTGGTTGGATTACAATGGTGTTCTGACATGTCCGAGTTTAGCCTTATCCAAGAATCATTTTCACGCCATGGTTTGCATGAAACTTTATCTCTTGGTGACAACTACGACATAGTATAGGTTGCTTTTGCTTCTTGTTCTAAAATCTAAATTTGTTTTATTAGCAGTTCTAGCGTTATTTGTCATCTCTCAGTATATCTCTCTCTTTCTCATTTAATGCCAGGTGTAGTATGTGTTAGTTTTTCTATTGTAACTCTTTTCGTTTAGCTTAGTACATTCATTATTATAATACGTTGGTGTGTCACCTTGAGGCAGGTGCTCAGTTTGTGAAACCATTGTGCCACCAACTTTGCGAAGCATAGGTTTGATATCATCATAGTTTCCAAACTCTTCATTTTTCCGTTGCTGCCGTTGTCGTTCCTTTCTGCTGGGTGTGTGAGCTACTGGGAATTCTAAGTCTTTACCATCTAATGGCTTGTTATCAGGACCAAAAGGTAACTTAGATTTGTATTTTATTGTACCCATATGCTTTAGATATCATCCTCTTCCAGCTTTTCAGCTTTTGCTTTTTCCTCCTTCTTTAGTGGTTGAAAACCGCAGTGAATACATATCAAATTATCAGTGTTCACTCCAAGTCATTCGAATACCACAGCGACTGCAAGTCTCTTTCAAAAGCTGTTCATAACTTGGGCTGTCTGAAATGTCACTACCGCCTACTGGACGTGGGTTTACAGCTGGTCTTCTACTACTACTAGGCATTTGATTCTTCTTCTCCCTCCTCCTCCTCATTCTCCTCAAACTCGGGAGCTCCTGCATCCAGCGGGAAGAGGGCGAGCCGCAGACTGTCCAAGGTGTCCATTGAGTTTGTACGCTTGTCTAACATGAACTGAGCATTTCTGTTATTGGTATTGGATAAGTTCTTTGCAGACTGAAGCTCTGATATCAACGTCCGAAATTTAGGGTGTATAACGATGTCTCCTCGAGATAAGAAAACATACAGATTAGAAAGCATCTCAGCTCCTCTCCTGGCAAATGAGACGGGAATACAAGCAAAACCAAGCGACATCATATCTAATTCTTCAGTTCCTGGTTTAATCCAACCGTGCTTTTTGTTGTATTCGATAGCATCCTGGTAATTCGGGTCTTCTCCACCACCGATAGAACTTTTGAGACGTCTTATAAAAGACACAGCTGAGCCATCTATCCATATTCTAGTTGCTGAAGGTCTTGGGGTTTTGTTTCTTAACGATATAAGACGAGCTATCATCTCATCTTCATCTACTCTAGGTCCATGAGCTTCAGAAGCCAAAACATGAATTTTGTTATCAAAAACAGAAACCATTGTTATTCCAAACGAACTATTACCCCAACCTCCTACGTCTGCACCTATCGAATACATTTCTGCGTTCGGTTCAATGTATGGGTATCTGACTTTAGCAGCTTTTGGATTGAAAGCTGGATTGTTGTATTGCTCCCCCTGCTTTATCGCAAAGTCAATGTCTGCAATATTGAAGATAGAACCAATATCTCCATAAGTTCCGAAGCGTAATTCGAACTCTTGCTTATAATTTCCCTGTCTTCTTACTTTTTGCGCTTCTTGTTCTGATATCAGAGAACCTAATGCTTTCTGTATTGGGATATAGAGTCGGTGATACCTACACTCATTTGCAGGTTGCTGATATAAGTTATAGAATTCGTCATTGAGAGCGCCAGGTGTAGATAACAAACATATCGTTGGGTCAGACTTTGCTTGAAATGCTTCAAGCACTGGAAGTATTTGCTGTTGGTCTGAAGGGTCAAAAAATGCAAACTCGTCGCACATTACAAAAGCAACCTCTGTTAACCCACGTAGGTCTTTTACTCTTTTATTGGGATATCCAACTACACGACAACCGTTAAGTTCAGCAATGTTTTCTCTGGTGTTCCAGTTAAGTGAAGGCATCAAGTTGCGAAAGCGTCTTAGCAACTCCAGCGATAAGTCCTCTCTAATTCCCGTAACTATCGCCATATTCTTGTTACGCATGTCATTGTTTCTGACACAGAGCCAAAAGCAATACCTAATTAATAGTTCAGAAGCTCCTACACCACGGGCTTTAAGAATAGCTATAAGTTTGTATTGTTGTAATGCGTCGAATATTTCCTGTTGCCAAGGATACATCGGGTGTTCGACATTGTTTTTCAGTGGCCAATGAATAAGACATTGAAAGCATTTGCATTTACCAGCTTTATACAATTCCTTATGCTCGTCAACAGACAAGTCCCAACGGTTAAATTCACAATTACGAAATCGAGATAGTTGCTGTCGTTCGTCTATATCCGACCTTTCAGTGGTAGGAATAAGACCTAACCTTTTTGCTCGCTGACTAAAACTTTGTTTAATTAGAGTGCCTGCTGTCTTGCTCATACGCTATATGGTCCAGTCCTAATTCTATTTCGTCAGTTTGTTTATTGATAAAGTCTAATACGTCCTGTTCTATTATGTCACTGGTTGACAGCAGTGCCATAATGTTAGCATTTATCGATTCAATGATAGGATAAAGGCTTAGTTGTATCTCCTCATCCATTCTAGGTTTATTACTCTCTGCTCTTGTAAATTGAGCCCACGCCTTCTTACGAAGTTGGTATAAATTTGACAGCGCTAATTCATATTCAAAAGCAATTTCTTCTCTTCTTTGGTGTATTCGTGTAATGCTTTCTTTGCGCCACCAGGCTAAGTCGTTAGATACAGTCTTTTGGTCGACAACAGTAGGTAACCTACCAGCTATTTCTGTTTGAGAAAGACCACGGGCTCGGAGTTCTAAAACCAATTGACGCCTATCAGCTATTTGCTTTTCCTTAGTAATTCTCACGCTTCATTTAGGAATTAAACAAGCAGGCTAAAAAAGCTTTAGTAATTCTTACGCTTCTTCTCCCACATTTTTGTGGTAGGGTCGTATCTATACGAACCCGCTGTATTACACTGTTCAATCTTCGGGTGATTGCTAGTGATATTGAGCACAAGATTCCAATAACGTCCCTAAGATTGAACAGAGTCATACAGCGGACACTGTTCAATCTTAGGGACATTTGGGGCTCCTGTTAAATTAAGGACATAGAATGTTAAGTTGGGGACATGGCTGATTGTTAAGATAGGGACATATCATTTCAATAGCTCATTATATACTGCTATGCTTGCTATCATGCATTACTTTTTGATGATAATACTTATCTTGCTAATGTGAGCATTATTTCTGGCGTGAATCAAGGCGATGACTGAAATCAAACATGGAGTACATTTGATAGATGGTCTTTCTCATCCATTTCCAGGTGTTGGAATGGTTTCTTATATTGTTGAAGAAGCACCACACGATTTAACTCTCATTGATACTTGCTTTAGCGCCGACCTACCCAAACTAGAAGAATATCTGCATAATGCGGGTTATGAGATAAGTGACATAAAACGCATAGTCATAACACATCTTCATCCTGACCATACACAAGCAGCAAATGAAATGAAGAGGCGATCAGGTGGAGTAGCCGAGATTCTTTCGCATTGGTCCGAAGCTGCATACCTTAGCCATAATCCTACATATTCTGGACCTCCATCTCATGAAACTATTCTAAATTTGTTCAATCAACTTGGAGTCAAGCCAGAAGATGTATTCAAGAAGTATGGAAGCTTTGACGTAGAGCCCATAAAAGTAGACAGGAAACTTCAAGACGGCGACATGGTTGGAAAAAACAATAGCCTTCAAGTCATTCATACTCCAGGACATACACCTGGACATATTTCGCTTTATTCAAAGCAACATGGTATTATTTTTGGTGGTGATTTTATTTATAAATCAGTTTTTGGCATAGATGGTCTGTTTGTACCTCCTTCTACTATTTCTATAGACTCAACAACAGCTGCTATTTCTGCAAGAAGAATTTCTAATCTAGAGTTTGATACACTGCTATTAGCACACCAAGATGCTCCACTATTAGAGAATGCAAGCAAAGAAGTAGAAAGATCAGTGGCTAGTGTTGATATCCGGAAGCCATAGCTATTGATCAGGAATAGAGTATAGCATTATTACTAAGTTAGAGCAGAGGTTTTTTATAGTAGATCCAATAAATCGTGGATAAATGCGTGTGTGAATTGAGGCCGGAATAGTATGAAGGAGCCTTCAAAACAAACTATCAGACTTTTGCAAAAGGAATATGAACAAATTGAAGTCTCCTTTATCACTTTGGCGATAGACCATCCTAATTATGATGAAATTATTAAAAAAATTGCCGCAGCTATCAATGTACAACTGTCTACTACAGAAGGGGGACAGTACCTTCCATTTGCTGCCCCAAAGGGATTTGAAAATGCAATAAGACAGGATAAATTATTCATTCATGGTGCCAGTGGTTGCGGAAAATCAAGAGCCATCTTTGAGATTATAAAGGATAAGATGGAAGGCACAGAAAAAATCTATATCATTAATCCGCGGCAAACTACGGGCGAAGAATCAGGTAGAATAAGTCTTACGGAGCTGATGAATAGGTTTACTGAGAAGGATCTAATAATCTGGGACAATTTTCCGGATGACTTGATGAAGAAAGACTTGGATAACAGCAGAAAGGCACTTGAGATCATAAGCTCAAAGAATGTGAAGTGTCTGCTGATAGCTCTTAAGCCAAAGTATCTTGAAATGTACAGATTTATTACTAGAGAAGTTCCAGAACTAGATGCGTATGAAATTATTTATGATAAATCGCACATAAAGGATATTCTTGTATCTTATGGAAATAACGTGCCTGAATTCGTAGAATTATACAAGAAACATATCGAACCAGATATCGAAAAGGTAGCAAAGGTATTGTGGGAAAAGGAACCACTTCCATTGACTGTATTCAATTATTTCAAAGAATTACTCCAAAAGGAAGGAAAAGAAGGGACATTAACTCAAGAAAAATCTGTACGTTCATTAAATGTCGTTCTAGAAGCCAAAATGTTACTCCCACGCACTCAATATTATGAACATCAATTTGAGGTAATTCGGGACCGAGAAGATAGGCAGAGTGATGCTGAGTTCTTGTATACTTTAAAGCTATGCTATGAGCTAGGACTTGATAGAACGATAGATGTGGTGGAATCATTTCAGAAGAGCATATTCAATAGTAGCCCTCCCAAGGATGCGACCAGAAAACTTGGTACTTGGGTCTATCTTTTAGATCAGCAATACTCTATGCATGATGCGCCAAGGGAAGCAATAAGACTGCCAGACTATGTCAAGATTAAGGCTACTAATTACTTGATAAACAACTTTTTTAACGTGACTCCTACTCTAGAAGAACATCAGCTCTATTCAATTGGCATTTTCTTGGGAAGACATCTCAATTTGGTAAGTGTTGACTCATCAGACACAATCCTTCCAGAGAACATATACAATTTTATGAAAAGCAACAGATACTTTGAAGAAGGACTTGGTCAAGGCGCTGGCGAATCATTTTCTCTATTTGAAGATGATCTTCAACAAAAAATTCTCTCTAGGATAAATATAGATGTAGAGTTTGCAAGGGCTTTAGGAGATAGTTTAGCCAATAGCTTTTCTTACTTGAACAAAAAACTTCAAACAGATATTTTGGAAAGGTTGAAGAAAACCCTTCCTTTCGCAAGAGGATTTGGAGAAAGCCTAGGACGCAATTTCACAAGTTTGACAAGAGAGATTCAAGAACAGGCGTTTGGAATGCTTTCATTGCAAGAGAATTTTCAATTTGCAAGAGGGCTTGGTATGGGTCTAGGACGCAAGCTTATTCACTTGCCTAAAGAACTTCAGAAAGAGGTATTTTTACATACTGATCTAAGTATGCAGTTTGCTATAGGAGTAGGTTTTGGTTCTGGGAATATTTTTACAATGTGTCCTGAGGAGTTCAGGCAAGAGATACTTGACAAGGCAAGTCACAACAGTGAAATAGCGAGAGGCCTTGGCTTAGGATTAGGGCGTACATTTCGATTCTTATCTAAAGAATTTCAGAGGACGACTTTCGAGCTAATACAAAAAAGCTATCAATTTGCATTTGGTCTAGGTTATGAAATAGGTTATAATTTCGAGTATCTTAAAGAAGGTGTTCAAAGCCAAGTATTCGAGCTAACAGAAATAAACACTGGTTTTGCGTTCGGAGTAGCTCTTGGTTTAGCAATAGCATCGGCTTACAAATCTGAAGAATTCTACGAGTGGCTGATTGAACAGGCTGAACGAAATTCCCAATTTGGTTTTGGTTTAGGCTATGGTTATGGTTTCGCTTTCAAATACCTTCCTAAGGGTCTTAAAGCACGAATTTTAGAAAGAATGCAAAAGAACAGTGAATTTGCAAGAGGGCTTGGTTTGGGTTTGGGGTACACATTCATTTTCTATGACAGAGAGTTCCAACAAGAAGCATTTGAGAAAGCTAAGAAGAACAGTAAATTTATTCTGGGTCTTGGTATGGGTCTAGGTGTCATATTTGAACAACTCTCCAGCGATTTGCAGCAGGAATTGTCTAAACGAGCTGAAGATGACAGTATGCTGAGCCGGGGAATTGGCTTTGGGCTTGGTACAGTAATTAAGTTTGTGAACGATGATCTTCGTCAGTACGTGTTTAAACGGGCTGAAAATAACTTTCAGTTCGCTATCGGAATTGGTGAGGGGATAGGGGAACTATTTATTCACTTATCGAATGAAGTCAGGGAGGAGATGTTCTTTCTTGCAAGTCAAAATAAAGGCTTTTCAAGAGGCTTAGCATATAGATTAGGCCAAACCTTTCATTATTTTGAAAGAGATCTTCAGCAAAAGATACTATACACATTGGCAAAAGAAGACTATGAATTTGCATACGGTCTAGGTTTTGGTCTTGGCACTGTCTTTACTTTCCTTAGAGAAGATGTAAGAAAAGAAGCAGTCGGAGTAAGTCGTCATAATTTTGGACTCATGAAGGGCCTAGGAGCTGGTTTAGGATCTACCTTTCAATTTTTGCCGACAGAGCTTCAGAAACAGACGCTGAAAAGAGCAGAAAAGAATATACCGTTTTCAATAGGTCTTGGCGAAGGTCTTGGCAAAATACTCTCATATCTGCCAAAGGATCTTCAAGAAGAGCAGTTTCATAGAATGGCAATAGACAGACCGTTTTCAAAGGGCTTAGGTTACGGCTTAGGGTGCACATTTTTTTACCTGCCAAAGGAACTTGAAGACAAGATATTCAAGTACGTAGAAGGGCACATGCAATTTGCGTATGGCTTTGGAAAGGGTCTAGCCATTAGCTTTCCATTTATAGGTGATGATTTTCAGAAAGAAATTTTTGCAAGAGCTGGCCAAAACGCAAGATTGGCAGGAGGTTTGGGTTATGGCCTGGGGTTCATATTTCAATATCTGAAGAGGGAAGTTCAAGAAAATATCTTTACTATGGCAGCAGTAAAGGATCATCAAGAATCCTTTGTAAAAGGTCTTGGCAAAGGCTTTGGGTATGATATAAAATATTTGCCTGAAGAACTGAAAAGGGATATCTTTAAGAAAGCAAATGAGAATATACAATTTGCATTTGGACTTGGTTATGGCTTAGCAATCAATTTCTTATACAGGGATGTTGATTTTCAAAAGGAGATCTTGAAAAGAACAGAAGAAAACGCAAGATTGGCAGGAGGTTTGGGTTATGGCCTGGGGCATATCTTTTCCTATCTCGCTAATGAAGAACAAAGTCTTGTGCTCAAGGAGTCAACAGCCATAGAGAAGAAAGAATTCGCAAAGGGATTAGGTAACGGCATAGGTCAGAGTTTTCCAATGCTTGACCCTTCTCTCCAAGAACATATTCTCAATTTGGTAGAGCAGCAGGAGTCTGAATTCGCAAAGGGATTAGGTAACGGCATAGGTCAGAGTTTTAGATACTTAGATACCATACTACAGCACGAACTATTAGTTTGGGTAAGTGACAGAGACTCACAATTTGCAAGGAATCTTGGCCGCGGTATAGGAGGTAGCTTTGCTTCAATGAGTCCTCAAATCCAGCAACAAATACTATCAGAATGCTCATCCGCTGATAGTGAATTTACAAAAGGTCTAAGTGAGGGATTGGGATATAGTTTCAGATACCTCGAAAAGGAGGTACAGGACCATATATTGAAAACTTTAACTGGAGAACATTCATCATTATTGCAGCAGAGAGTATCCATAGATTCACTCGCTGGCACAAGGAAAAATTCATTGTTGGATCATAGCATATCGGAGAACGATGATTTTCCATTTCCAAGCTTTATCACTTCAAAATCCGAAGATATATTGCAACATTCATGGGCTGCATCAGAGGAAGAAGAGGTATCCTTTTCAGGACTCAGACAAAATTATTGTGTCTGCTTTATTGATATGATGAACTCTACAAAAATTGCATCTAATCTAGGAGGCATTGAGCTGGACAAATACTATTCAATCTTTCTAAATGCAATGGCAATAATAGTGCGGAATTTTGGTGGAAAGATAATCAAGAATGCTGGTGACGCTTTGATATACTACTTCCCTGATACAGCTGATTCATCTAACATATCAGCAGCATTCAAGGATGTTCTTGAATGCGGTATTACCATGATGGCAGCTCATGGGGCCATTAACTCTAGAATGCGGTCAGAAAGATTACCCCAATTGAATTACAGAATTAGCGCGGACTATGGAATGGTGGCAGTCGCTAAATCAAAGTCATCTCAGACTGATGATTTGTTTGGATCGGCAATGAACTTCTGTGCTAAAATAAATTCAAAAGCACCTGCTAATGGCATGGTCATAGGTGAAGACCTTTATCAATTAGTCAAATCCCTAGAAGATTTTCGCTTCGAAAGGGTTAAGGAACAATCCGATACTAAGTACAGCCAATATCCTGCATATATTGTACAAACTAAGGAAAAGAGAAATATTCTAAACCCCTTCAAAAGAGTACCAGAATCAAAAAAAGAGGAATAGCCAACATAAAATCCACTGTGGCTGCTAACGAGCGTAGTCACAAGAAACCCCACCAATAGCAATCTATAACTGATACGGACATGTGCAAAAAGTACTCATACACATAATTTTGATTTTTGCGACCTTGAATCATACCGAGTCTCATTTTTGAAGTTCTTTCTGCTGGATCCCTCTGGGCGCCCGCTGAAAATAAAAAAACATTCAAAAAATGGACCCGATGCTTATTAGTAAAGCAATAACAATATACTAAATCCTAAAGCATACGAAATAACTGCATCTCTTTATTTTGAGCCACTCACATTGAGTCTCAACAGTAATTGAATCCCAGAGGCTTAGAACAGCAAAGCACCTGAGGTATAAACCCACAACTTTTTGTCTCCTGGAAAGCTCTTGGTAAGATTTAACCTACCATGTTTGGTACATGTTACTTACTAAGTAATATATTGCTACTGACCTTAAATAGATCATACTCACTACTATAACACCATGGCAAACTCTATTGATGGTTGGGAAACAATTGCCAAAGCAAGCGAACTACCTTCAAGGTCTATGAAGCATGTTGAATATAAAGGCAAGGAAATTGCCATAATTAATCTGGATGGAAAGTACTATGCAATCAACGACAGATGCGGTCACATGAACGCTCCACTTTCGAAAGGAGAGATTAGGAATGTGCAGGGAAAAGATATTGTTACTTGCCCGCTTCACTTTTCAACATTTGATATTGTAACGGGGAAAAAATTATCTGAACCAGTGATGTCTCCACCAATGGATATGGCAGCTCTCCCCAAACCTCTGCAAGATGCTTTTGCTCATGCCGCACAGATAATGGCATTTGTCAAGACATATGATATGGAAACGTTCGAAGCTAAAAGAGACGGAGAAGATATTAAATTGAAAATAAATTCATGATCAGATGCTGAAGTGCCACGAACTGAACAGAATTAGAGCAAGCTGAAGCGTACAATCTAGGAATGTCCCATATTTCATCAAACTTCTTTCTGTCTGACTTGTCTAAAGCATTACGGAAGGGCTTCCAATCCTCTTTTTCTATTGCAAGTGCAATTCTAAATGAAGGTATTGTTCTACCCATTAGTTTACAGATGCCTCTGCTGCACAGTAATGACAGTGGGATTGGTGTTTTGTAAGTCATTGAGTGTCTGTAGCTGGGCCCCAGTCAGGGTTAGAATTATCAGGAGGATTGTCAGTCACCCTTGTCTGTCCACTTCCATCTGCATTCATTACATAGATCTGAGCAATACGATCTCTTAGGCTATGGAAAGCTATTTTTGTACCATCTGGAGACCAGCTGGGGGAGAAGTCCTGAGCAGGATTATTACTTAGGTTTGTCTGTCCACTTCCATCAGCATTCATCACATAGATTTCCTCGTTTATACCCACAGAGCCATGTCTATTTGTCACAAATGCAATCTTGCTACCATCTGGAGACCATTCAGGGGAAATATAGCGATACAATAGTAGAGATAATAACAAATTCTGAACCACGGTTTGCAGTTGGCATATTCGGAGGATGGGGGACTGGAAAGACCACCCTTATGTCTATGATAAAGAGTAAGCTTGATGAGAACGATAAGATAATCACAGTTTGGTTTGAAGCATGGAGATACGAAAGAGAAAAAAACTTAGCGGTTATTCCGTTCCTCAGGACATTCAAGTTTAGGCTGGACGAAATAGAAAAGTCGAATAAAAGAGGTTGGAGTGGTCGCGTCAAAAGGGGCGTCATTGAGACAGCTGCAGCATTTGTAGGGTCAACAAAAATATCTGGTGGAATATTACCCTTTTTTTCTGTCGAAACCGATCTCAGTAAGGCTCGAGATTCTTTAGAGGCCCGGCGCAATATGGGAGACGATAATGAAATAATCTATTATCATGCGACTCACTTCTTGAAGAAGGCATTGGAGGAAGTCAGAAAGGTCGATGAATCACGTCGAATTGTCGTATTTATAGATGACCTAGATAGATGCTTTCCAGATAAGGCTCTTGAAGTTTTAGAATCTGTTAAGAGTCTATTTGATATTGATGGGATAATATTTGTGATTGCTATGGATTCTAATAGTATAGAAACTTATGTCAAAAATAAATATGGTGGAAATACCACCATAAAAGGAGTTGATTACTTACAGAAGATCGTTCAATTACCTTTTCAGGTGCCTACTTGGAAGGAAGGGTGGAAAGATGAGGACATTTCCAAGTCCATAGAAAAAATAGTATCAACCGAACTTAAAGACTATCCGCTAATGAGTGAAATTAGGAATAATCTGAACCTAATAGTTAAGGGAGTTCAACTAAATCCTAGAGAGATAAAAAGATTTGTTAATAGTGTAATATTGGCAGAATCGGTTTTTTTCTCAGATGATGAGACTTGGTCAATTAGAGAGTTATTAGCTGTTCAAGCCCTAAGCTTTCGTAACGACTGGAAAAACTTCTTGGACATAATAACACCAGACGATAGCAGACAAAAGTTCTTGACTCATTACAAAGAATTCGGAAAGAGGCGGCAGAATCAAAACATTATTGTGCCTACTTTAGAAGAAGCATCCTCAGAAACATCTCAGAAAGGTATCGAGTTCTTTGAGAAGATACAACTTTAAATTAAAAGAACTTGCATGGGGATCATTTACATTACGTGCTGACGTGAAAATTAAGGGACAGGACGGCCTAGTTACTTTATATCTTCCGATAAAGATGAAGGAGCAAAGTCCAAGGCTTCCAATCTAGCAATAGGCAAGTGGTTTGTGAACCAAAATCGATATCTTTTGAAGTTCCAAAGATATGATCAAGACCAGCATGCGTAGTTGGGAAGCAATAGGCCACTTATCCTCCAAGATGAATAGGCTAACTGAAGGTAGTATTTGAGTATTCTAACCCGTAATTTGAAATGAACCAAAATATTTTTTGTGCATCAGAAGGAATATTGAATTGCTGGTCTTTTGGAATATGCTCTTATTATAAGACATTCGACATGCAGAGTTATCGAATATATCAGGTTAGAGAACGAAGGATGGGAACGCGATGATGCATTATTACAAAACAGTCTACGAAATATGGTACTTCATTGAAGGACATGGCGAACGAAGGACTGAAGGAAACGAAAAAGGTTCACATAACTTCTGTCGCTACTAATATAGCAGTCAAGAACAACAAAGGACAAGTCTGAGATTATCAATTCTCCCATCATCATAATCTGTTAGTCATGATGAGCGTTATTGTTGTACTTAAGTTCTCAAGGAAAATGACACTAGATAATTGTTTGGAGGAAGCAAAAAACATAATGCAAGACTTGCGCTAAATGTAGACAAGACTTAGATGATCTCGGATAAAGATCAACTAAACAGATACGAAGTGATTTTCGATGGCTGCTGGGACGAGCGCGTCTTTTCAGATATAACCTGTGCTAATTAGTAAAAGTAAAGAGTTTGGAAAAATAACTGCACCTTATGATATGACTTTAATTAATGATGTACCTGAAAAGCAAAGAGCACTTGTTCTTCAGGGAGGAAGCACGGCTTATACACAACAAAAAAGCATTGACAGAAAAATTCGGAACCAAAAATGGGAGACCGGTCCTCGATTCATATATAGAATTAGGAGCCAGTTTTTCTATCAGCAATGTGTAGCATTTATTTCCGATACTCCCAGAGAATATATTTAACCGCTTAGGATCAACAGCCGAATTCAGTACGGTTAGAAACGCTTCCAAATTTTGGAAATATTATTCCAGTAATATCGCTAACGCCTTATCAAATTCTTGCTCTGTAAACATATTTGTGTGACAATTGTTGGTCCTGCCTAGAGACGCAAACTCTCCTGGTTCTTCTACACTATTTACTGGCACTATTCCATCATCCGGTCCTGTAATTTCAATTCTTCCATTATATTGAAATGCAAGAAAGTTCCAGCCTTCCAAGTCAAACCAATTTGAAGGATTTGGACAATTAATATCTTCCCACCACCAATAATAGACACTGATCCAGTCACCAGCAATGGTATAATATGCGGTATGTTCATTCTTCTCTGCTCTTAGAACTGAAGAGGTAGTTCTTAAATCATATACGGCCGGTTTGCAATCATCGCTTTGATAATAGCGGTCAGCTAATGGTGATCCTTCATTAGGTGTAGCAATCATTATTAGATTTGCAACATCTTCGCTTAAGGGGTTATTAGCCAAATATAACCGAGCATCTAGTCCTCCTTTGCTATGGGTGACAATATTTATTTTGTCCGATCCAGATTCCTCTTTGAAATTTCTAACCAATTGGTTCAATTGAGCAGCATGATCTTGCGCCGATCCACATTCATCTTCGTTAACAGCATTTGTTGGATCATCTTCAAAGGTTACTGCCCTTGCTTCGATGCCATAATTTCCAAGCTGATCCACCCACTCGTCCCATACGGTATGAGTAGATCTGTAACCATGTATCAGGAGAACAGGAAGAGGCGTTTCTGGCTGACCTACAGCTGGATTAGGTGAAGAGGAAAAATAGTTAGTAGATAATATAACAGATGTTGACAATAAAAGTATGATAATGGCAAGAATTACTCTGACTGATCGCGTCTTTGTTTCCACAATCTTTTGAAAACTAATACTGCTACTTTTACTTTAATAAAGAACCCATATGATTCATCATAGCGGAACCTATATTTCATATATTTATAATGGTTCATTAATAAATGCAAGAACAAGGGAGTCAATCAAGCAATATTCTCAGATTAATACAGATATGGTTTTTCAGATGATCTCCATAAAGGTACGATAAAAATCCAGTAGGTTCACAGAAACCAAAACGAAGAGGGCTTCGCTTTATCAAATCGATATCATAGTACCAATAATTCCAGGATAGTCTTTTCCACTAATCTGTCCCTTGTGGTTGCTCTCCCGCCTGACGGCTTCACTTGTCATATCTCCGTATTTTTGGTAGTTGTTGCATCTAATGGTGCAGGATTTCCATCGTCTCCTATTTCTGTACTTGCTAATACTTATTGGTCCCTGTGTATTCCAGCTTCTACTTGGATCCAAATAAATTTTTATCCAAATCCCTCCGGCATTAGATCACAAGAAACCTTTTTAGCTCTTTCTTCTATTCAAAGACTAGCAAAGAATCCACTTTTTGAAGCGATATCACTTCACGGCCGACGGGCCTGCTTCTGGACAAAAGCTTTTTAGCTAGCTTGGATATTTCTAAATTGAAACCTTCACTTTAGCGCCTCTAAAAAGCACGCAGCCCCTTGGATCCGACTCGACCAAAATCTTTAAAGCTAACAACTACTGAACCCACTAATATGATAGGTTCGAATCCCACCGGGCCCTTGTTTTGTATCAATAATAGTTGGCAAAAGAGCCTGTCTATTTGATGATAACTAATGTTAAATCATCCTTAGTATAGGGACATTCTTTTAGTAAACTTATCTCCACATCTGAGTCCAGGAGGCGATACGAATATGGCAAGAAACCTTAAGAATAACCAAAAGATAGGCTTTATGTGAATAAGTTCCCTGAAAGTCTGCAACACCCCTCTGGGAGCACAATGATTATTGACCGCACTCGCCTTTTACTAGCATTAAAAAAACCTCATAGCAAAGAAGAGGTAGGAGAGCTGTTGGGAGAGATAGGTTTTGTCCTTGAAGATACCTATGACGAGAGAAAGGACAAGACGATGCCGCGCCCAATGGAGCGAATCAACCACACGGATCAACGCTTCTGGATTCGCTCTCGAGCCAATGAACCGCTAGATGAAAAGAATTTGACCATGCTAAAGGAAAAGTTTAGAGAGGATCTGGACTGGATCGGCCCCGTATACCAGTTACCGAATTTAAAACAACGCAGCCGATTCCTCTGTCCTCTACCCAATGTCCTTGTTGTAAGGCCTACTGCAATCAACACGGAAGCCGGTAGAGAAATGTCTGCAACACTTGCTAGATACGGCATGAAAGAATCAGCCGAGAAATCAAAGTATCTTGGCGCCTATCGTTACTATATTATAGACGATGTAGAAAAACGGTCTGCTTATCAAATTCGGGATATACTTGAGAAAGACAAGCAGCGCGTGCGTGAGGTTCGATTTGAAAATATGCCGATGATTGTTCCAACAGCTATTGTACCCAATGATCCACTGTTTGCGCAGCAATGGGATATGACTCGAATTCAAGCAGGTGGGACAGGGACTACGGGTTGGGATATATCAACGGGTGTAGCCACTGTGGTGGTTTGTGTTCTGGATGAGGGATGTGACCTAACTCATCCTGATCTGCAATTTTCAACCCCGGGAATAAATCTGGGCACTATGATGCCAGATGGTTCACCAACGGGAAATCATGGTACAGCATGTGCTGGAATCGTTTCTGCTTCCTTTAACAATATATTGGGCGTCGCAGGTGTGGCAGGAAACTGCAGGATAATGCCTCTTGCGTTCCAGAATTGGACTGATATCGAAGTGGCTGCGGGAATTAACTTTGCTGCGGATAACGGGGCAAGAGTCATCAGTATGAGCTTTGGATGGGATGCATGGGATCATGCCATAATAGATCCAGCCATACAACATGCATTTGACAGCGATGTAGTGATGTGTGTTGCAACACATAACTATGATAGCTCGATAACCTATCCTGCGACAAACCCTCTGGTTATGGCTTGTGGAGCATCTGACCAGGTAGACAACCGCAAGTCGCCGACAAGTCCAGATGGCGAAACTTGGTGGGGCTCGGACTTCGGCCCCGAAATGTCTGTAGTCGCACCAGGCGTACTTATACCAACTACAGATAGGCAAGGAAATGTTGGCTATAACACTGCAGCAGGAACGGCCGGCGACTATTTTCTCATGTTTAATGGAACGTCATCTGCAACACCCCATGTGGCTGGCCTAGCTGCTCTTCTAAGGGGCGTGTATGTTACGCTTACCAATGTGCAGGTGCGCAATATTATTGAAAGAACCGCAGAGAAAGTTGGAGTGGTGGCCTATTCAGAGACGGCAGGCTACCCTAACGGAACGTGGAACCAGGAAATGGGCTACGGACGGATTAACGTGCTGCGTGCACTAGATAATGCAGATATGATGATAAAGGACTGGTGGAACGATTCAGGCGTTGAACCCTCAACCCCACCTGGCGGCAACTTCTGGAGCTTCTCAGACATAGTAGTCAGGATAACGGATGACAATGTGTTTTTTCCAGAAGACCCCAGCAGATCTAGCTATGTAGAGCGAGGGCAAACCAACTACCTCTACATAAGAGTCACAAACAAAGGCCCACGAGATGCGAGGAATGTGGTGGTAAATGCACGCATAACTCCTTATGTGGGCTTAGAATTCGTATATCCCTATGATTGGACCGTCATAGATGCCAATCATGTAAGCCCTACTCCTGCCACTGCCACATTCGCAACAATCCCGCCAGGCGGTTCTCAGCTTGCCAAGTTTACTATATCATCAGCGCAGGTGGAAGGGCTGTGGGGTTGGATAAGCGGAATGAACTGGCATCCGTGTCTTCTTGCAGAAGTCCGTTCAGATAATGACTACGCCTTTAATACCGCTAGTCTGACAGGCGCAGGTCTTATCGTAAGAAGGAATAATTTAGCTCAGAGAAATCTATCTGTAATCGATGTGCTGGCAGGAGCAGCTGCTTTGTTCCCCATCCTTGCAGGAAACAGGCTCAACAATGAGCGGTTGATGGAAATTGTAGTGGACAGAAGCCAGCTCAGAAAGGAAATGCAGTTACTGCTGTCACTTGATGATGATATCCAAGCATTTCCCCGCCTAGATCTCGATAACTTGCACACAGACAAGCAGAATGAAAATGCAATAGTCTATCTGGATCGCACAAAAATAGAAATCACTATGGGCTTAAGTAGAGGAATACTTACCCTCGAGAGGGGGTCGCGTTTTGATCCCCTTATGCCTGCAAAGATCAAGAAGGTGAATGTCAAAGGGGGCGAAGTAATAATAAGAAATGAGAAGCGGTATGTGGATATCAGAGACAATACTGCAATAATACAAATGGAAAAGATGCCGAACCAGCTCTATCCCTTATCGCTGCAGACAGTAATTCCAAAGGATTCTAAAGCTGGACATAGATTTACAATTGGTGTCTCTCAAAGAAACGAGAAGGGAGAGGCGGTGGGCGGAGCAACGGCAATCTATGTAGTCAAATGAGATTTCATACATGTGATCCCATTGGCCACCGCTTGTGTTAATAATAACAGTTCACAAATGATCCCGCCCGTGCCACTCCTTTAAGAATGAGAATGTAAATTAGAACACTAGCTTTTCAGGTCTGTTTGAGTCCTTTGTTTGAAGGGTTTTCTCTCAAATCTCTCTGGTCCTCATACTATTAAGAGGAAGCAGATTATCCTTCCTCCTACCAAGCGTTGTTTTATGTTTTCAAACGTGTAAGCTGCGTGCATTGACCTGCTTCTTCAGGTTTCAGAGGTTTCAGCCTCAATCTGTGGCAATTCCAGGAATCGACTGCCTCTGTATAGTACTCTGTCTCAGATAGGCTCCGCGACAGGTTTTCTATGCTGATGGTTTCTCTAGCGCGGTAAAAGACTTTGTTATTCTTAAATTCATCTTCTTTGCCTCTAGGAGTAGCATCATTCCTAAATAAAAATATCCTGCCTTTGTTAGCTATAATTTTATTGTCTTTAAATTTGGTTCCTATTGGCTTATCGTCTCCTCTCAAACCCACACGACAATCCTTGTAGATTTTTTGTCAACCTTTTCGATGATATTATCCTCTATTTCAGTATCTTTTTACTTGCCATTAAGAGCTGTCATTACTATTACCACCATTTTGAACTATTATCGCAGTAACTTATCACCGTCCTCCAGATCGCCAGGTGGCACATTCTTAAAATAGTTTTTATGAGCTTTGTTCTTCTTGCCATAAATGCGGATCCCCCTTTGGCAATATTCAAAGATGTTGAATTCCGCTGTGATTCCATGGGCATGCCTGAAGCACAGAGAAATAACTTATCGAAAGAATCAAATTATTTTTCTAATGAATTTAGATGTCATTGAAATTAAGATGGATATCAAAGAAGAATGTTGATTTTATCTCCCTAGGGAAGATAATCTGTTTTTCCCTCAACAATATAAAATGCTATCCTGTATGCCAATGCAGTTATTGTTAGGGAAGGGTTGACACCTAAAGAGGTTGGAATTATGGATCCATCTGCAACATATAAGCCATCATATATTGAGTTTCCGTTTTTTCCCTTGAATACTCTTCCAATACTATCCACTACTCCATTAGATGCATCATAGCCCATTGGACATCCACCTAATGGATGAGCTGAGATTTGTATTTGGGATTTGGTGTCCCATAGAGGAGTAATAAGGCTCTTCTCTCCCTCTTTACCTATTTTTTGAGCGAATAACTTCATACCTTCTAGTATTTGACCATAAATTGGCTGCTCTAATTTGTAATCATCTTTTAAGATAATCCCATTTTCTTTAGTAAGACACAATTTTGGGCTAATTCGATTATCGTCTCTTCCTGTTCCAAATAAAACTAATATATTTGCAACACGCTCTTCTGGTGTTCGGTTATCCAAAATCCTGCTAAAAATAGAAAATAGATTTCCTAAGCTCGATAACGTAGAGGTGTTACAGCCGTATAATCCTAATCTTTCCAAAATAGGTTCCACTACAGAATTCTCCAGAACAAATTCATTAAAAAGTGTCGGGAAAGATTCACTCGGTTTAAAGGGATATAATGGTATAGTTCCTTTTGATTTTGCCATTTTGTTAAATATGGTAGCAAATACCTCAGCGAACATCTCTGGAATTCCAACATCTTCTATTGAAAAAGCAAATTCGCCATTATTATTGTCTTTAAATTTAGCTATGGATGTTTGTGTTGGACCTCTACTGGCATTAACATTGCATTTTGTAGGATTTATTATTCCAAAGAAATCTCCATTTGTAGAAAACTTGCTTCCCAATGTGTCACTGAGGTTTAATTTCTCCTTTGATTTTAACAGAATCTCAGTCGAGCCCAAAGTACCTGCAGCAAGTACTATCTGATTTGTTTTTATAACTTTGGTAACTGCTGCTCTGTCCTGTTCTGTTAAGTCTTCAGCAGGAGAAAACTCATCATTATCTATAATATCTCGATAATCAAGGAATTTTACAGCATATTTGTAGCCTTGTCCTGTTGGTAATTCTTCAATATCTAATACCTCGCATAAAGGATGTATATCCATTGGTAATGCTTTTTCATCTATTGCTTTTTCGTCGATTGCTTTGAAGAGCTGTTTGTCTAGAGTATGTCTTGAATCTGGGACACAGCCAAGACCACATCTACCTCTGCGTTGACAAATATTTTCTTCTTCAGTATATTTTCTGATATCTTCTTGATTTGGACGTCCAGCCGTAGGATCGAAGACATCAGTGGGAATATCGGTTATTGATAAATTCGCATTTAAGACATTATTATTACCATCATCATTATTTAGATTCATGATTTTAGTGCTACCTATTTGTTTGGCAGCATCTTGAAACACTTCGGCTTTAGCTAAAGTCTGACTTCCTAGGCCAGCAGTAGTCGTGATAGGATTAACCCCAATGAATTTTTCAGCTGATGGAAAAAATTCATGCAAATGACGGTTGCCGTCGTGCTCTGTTGGCCATTCTTTATAGACAATATGCTCTGGTTTTTCTGTAATATTGAAATATACTAATGAGCCACCACCTACACCACTTCCAGAAATTATACTGACATTTCTTAATGTCTTAAAGTCATACAATCCTTGAACTTTATTGAATGCTCTAGAATTACAAATTGCAATTAACATTCCTCTGATATCATTTGGATATGGATATGTGCTAAACGGCATGTCATTTTCAACTAAAAATTTTCGCAAAGGATTGGAATCAGGAATCACATGACTAATCCACCATTGACCTCGTTCTAGTATACATACTCTCTTACTTTCACTCTTGTCTTTGTACATTCTCGCAATAGCAAGAGAAACAATTGTTCCCCCAAAACCAGAGCCAATAACAACTGAGTCATATTCAGTAGGAACGGGAATGCGGTCTTGTTTCACAACAACTTCAATAACATTGTCTAAATTACTGATAATCTGGCTCCTCCACTTCCACCCATTTCGTTCCACAGAAAAGAATTCTTTTCTTTTGTATCTACCATGCCTGTCTCTAACTGAGATGAATTTCATTGATTCATCTGTAATGACAATATATATGTTGGGATTTATTTCATCAAATCTACTTTGAATATTGATGCTGAAGTGTCCTCGATTATCTGTAACTTCAGAACCGAGATTGTCATCAAGTTGTGGGTTAGGAATAAAGTCTCTTTGCTTGAATGCTTCAACTAGTATTGTAACTAGTGGCTGTCCAATACAATTTCGAATGTGACCTTCTAAGACAACCATTCATTTACTATATTATGGCTCGTATTTAAATAAACAAATATCTGACTGGGCTCAAAGGAATTTCTTAAGAATATCCTCTATTTGGAAGGTATTACTCTAAGATGATAATAGTGGTATTGGCAAAGCTTTTAGCTATCCAATTCCCTAAAAAAGGGTAGAATCCTGCTTCTGAAGCGATATCAATTCGCGGGGCCGTGATTCCACTTCCATCTCTGATTGAATCTATACTCTGAAGTTTTTTTTGCCGAGTCCCTCTGGGCCCGCTAAAATAAACCAGCAAAAAATTTTTTAGCTAGTCCTATGTCTATTAGTTCTGAACCTTTTCAAAGAACCGATATCAGCACGCAGCCCCTTGGGCCCATACCTTACTACCGACAAACATTATTTCTGATATTAAGTAATCTTTAAAGCTCAAAGAGTCGGACCCCTTTACATGCAGGAACCTAATCCCACCTAAGCCAGTCAGACATCGTTCTCTTGCTTGGTTCTTCCAAGAAAAATACATGATGCAAAAAGGAGGAAGAGCGATGGCGCGATGCTTATTGAAATCAGAAAACTGCTATAATCGTATCATATATGAGCAATAATTAAACATTAACTCTTCAGCACCTAGTCTATGCTGCCATCATGACAACATTTTATTGATGCACTGTCCAATTACAGTTTCGATCAGGTAAGTGATGCTTGAGTCGCATCATCCATACCTTCCTTTATTAGCTGCTGGATTGTCTCGTAGGTAAAGTCTCCTGCCTTACCGTAAATAGAATCCTCATACTTTGTTCTCTCAATTCTAACTACTTTCGTTAATTTATAATACCTTTTGACAAGGTCATCATATACCCCTTGTTGACTTTTTGAATGCCTGCTCGATGTAATAGGTGTTGTTAAAATCTCTTCCAATTCTTTTTTCAATTCTTCCTTGTCTGAACTTTCACGAAGCTTGGAAATAGCTTCTGTTGAAAGGCTTTTAAGTCGAGCAACAAAATCTTGGAGGTCTCCTATCAAATGCGCTTGCTTTTCATCGTAATGGGAGCTTCTGTCTCCATAGATTATGTCATTGTGTCTGTCTCTTACGCCATCGCGATCATTAAGAGGATCCCGCTTAGGAGGGTTAGGCTGTTGTGGTTGTTTTTGCTTTGAAGGGTGCAGGTTTACAATATAGACTTCTAATTCTGGAATGGTGTTATCGTTAACTTCGTTTGTCTTTAACATCACATTTGCCAGATATTCCTGGTGTGCTTGCAAAAATTCTCTAAGTGGAGTATTACTAAGCAGTCCACCATCCCAAAATTTATGTCCGTCTATGACTTTATAATAGTAAAACTCTGGGAGCGTGCCACTTGCCATGATGTGGTCAATGTTGACTCCCTTTTGGTATTTTATGACATTTTCGTATCCTTCTTTTTCATTTCTATAGTTAGCGTATTCTGACTTTCTAGAGCCATCTGCTTTCGTGTAGCTATCAAATGTCACTGTTTCACCTTCGGCTGCATCTACAGCAAATATAAGGAACCGTGGTTCATTTTTGTCACGACTTGTCGCAATGGAGGGCTGTGCAAACTTCTGAATAGTTTTTTCTAGAAGATCTGACTTATGAAGATACCATTTATTGAGAGGATCAAAGAATCTTAAATCATCTCTCTGAATATGATCAGAAGTTTCTTGCACTTTTGACGCGCCTTTAAAAAAATAATATTTTACAGAATAATATCTCCTTGCTGCTTCTGCTGACGCTAGTTCAGATGAGGCGTTCTCTTTTCTTGATTCGTCATGCCACGTTTTCCATCCCACTTCCTGAAGATCTTGCTCAGATAGAGTCGAAGCTAATCCTTCTTCCTTGTTTATCCAAAATTGTTCAAGTTGGTCTATGGCATCCTGCCAGTTCCTCGTCTGAAGATATTTACTTACTAAAACTGCTCCATTCATTGCACCGATGGAAGTTCCTGCAACAATATCGAATAGGAGTCTATTGTTATCCCCTTTTTCATTATCTTCTTGGGTAAGCCTTCTGAATAATATCTTGAGGACTCCTGCTTGATAAGCTCCTAAAGCTCCCCCACCCGAAAGGATAAGAGCCCTCTGCTTCAAATTCTTCTTTGATTGCATAACATTATCTTTTTGAGCTAGAGTCAAATTATCTGAGACTATATCTCCATTCCTTAAATCTTTTTTAAATTGGTATATTTGCAATTATTCCCAGTTTGGTCGCTTCTTTTGTCATGTTTTCTTTTCTCTCGTGAGTCTAAACCCGACAGTCAACGGTATCCACTCTGCTTTGGGTGGGATAATTAGGTCAGATCTGTCTCCCATCCCACCGAACCCGCTAATTACAGGGGTTCTTATACTACAGTAAAGGAAGAAATCGCAATGTACCACAGCACTCAAACAATAGTAATGATTGCAATGGAACTGTCATTCCTTAAGCTGATTGTATCCGAAGAAGAACAAGAAGAACAAAAAGGAGGTTTGAGAAATTAACTATGCCCATTCGATTAGATACAATCTCAGAAAGGTCGAACAGATTTTTTTGTAATATTTTTCTGAAATTTGACCTTAAAAACTTACTAGCAAGGTGTAGATGACAGAACAAAGTTGAACATAGTTATACTCGATACCGTTGTCGAGCTCAAGTCCATCATTGGAAGTGGCGGTACTAATAACTCCCGGCCTGCAGCAATCGTGGGTGGGTACTGGGCGATTGGGGACGGCGGAGGCGGCATGTTCTATTGGGAAATATCAAGTTCAAGTGGTGATAACGGCGTGACACCTACGCAACCAGGGACTATCATCGTTCCGACTGGAAGCACCTCAGGCCGCTGGGTCCGAGTCTACAGCGGTCCCATTAACGTCAGATGGTTCGGTGCACGCGGCCAAGGAACAGACATTGACGATGCGCCGGCGATCAACAAAGCGATTTCAGTGGCCGGAGCTTCCCGCGCCGCAGTATTCATTCCAAGAGGGATTTACAGGCTAGATGCAGCATTAAACATGTCTTTTGCCTTCGTGCGATTGCATGGAGAAGGTGAGGGCGCAACCTTTCTACAGAAGGTCGGAACTTCTGCCGAGACAATCGTCTTCAAATCCACGTCCGTTGGATGTGAAGTAGCATATCTTTCCATTAACCCCCGAGGAGATTCCATACAAACCACTGGAGGAGCAATTAGGTTTAGCGAGCCGATGGGCGTAGCTTACATAAAACTTAGCAATCTCTTAATCAATGCCTTCCAAGGCATTGTTGTCGAAGGATCTGGTTTCGCACGTGGAATTGGAACGTCTATCTCGGAAGTCACTATCGAGAGAATTAAGATACATTACGCTAACAAGGGAATTAAGACGTGCTATGCCATTAATTGGACTCTCGAGAACATCATCCTAGAAGCAACAGTCCCGGCGGAACCAGGAAGCAATATCCTAGGTGTCTGGATCGATACCGAGACAGAGGGTTGTATTTTCAACAGTATCTTTTCACTTGGAGGAGAACATTGCTGGCGTATTGCTCGATCGATTAACATAGAAACAAACGATCGCGGGCCGAGCGAAAACCGTTTCTATTCATGTATAGGAGATAATGGAACTGTTAGTTGTATATATATTAGCAGCCTACATCGTGGAATATTCACGAACTGTTGGTGTTCAACTCAAATAGAGACTTCCGACGCTGCTGTGGTCATGGACAACCTGGACATATGGGGGGTCCAGTGGGTTTCTTCGCAGATTGTGAATGTCATAGGTCATGGGATCAAGGTATTGGCAGCCACTAGTTTTGCCATCATCAACTCAACATTCTCAGAATGGAACCTTAACAATCTGGCCCATTCTGCGGTGCTCGTCCACCCAAACGCCAGGACCAACTTTTCTATCATCGGAAATCAGTTCATTCGTGATACTGACTTTGGAACCCATAGTAACTTTGCTACTATTACCGTGACATCTGGCAAATATAATCGCTACATAATTTCTAACAATATGTCGTATTCGGGAACTGATGTCCTCAATATGGGTATAGGTGCCCTAGACAAAGTGTCGGACGCCGGATCAGCGGCTTTTTCCAAGATTGTAAACAACAACCTGTAGCTCGATTGGATGGTGTAACTAGAAGATGAACAAATAAAAACAGTCATGGAAGTATGGAAGAATCCAAAATGAAAATTATTTTTTTATAATTCCATTATTTGTGGAGGACGGAAGGTGAGGCTGGCTGCTATTATACCTACCTACATCATAAGGCGGAGATTCGGGTCTTTGGATTCAAATGAATTTTTATTCAAATCCCTACGGCATTACATCAGAAGAAACCTTATTAGCTCTCCGTTACCTTCTAGGACTAGCAAAGAATCCGCTTTTTGGAGTGATATCACTTCACGGCCCGACGGGCCCGTGTTTCTAACAATGAGTTAATAGATGACTCAGCTATCTTACTAGCTCCATCCCAAATAAACTAAAAGCAAGTGGCATCAAGATTGAAATACTCTCAGGGCTTATTTGTCAGCATGGCAGCATTTGTCCTAGTGCATGGTACTGGAGGCGGTGGCTGATACTGGCAGTTTATAGCGCCCCTTCTACGAGCTGCAGGGCATGATGTCTACACGCCTACACTAACAGGAGTAGGCGCCAGTTCCCATCTTTCGCATGAACTTGATAGAATCTCGCTATATACTCATGTTAAAGATGTAACAAACCTGCTATTCTATGAGGACCTCTCAGAAGTAGTGCTTGT
>Ga0126314_10000216_pt1 | contig 29720 bp, 29 predicted proteins | sample Plot105B_FD_92535 | JGI IMG/M metagenome (GOLD analysis project Ga0126314, IMG submission 92535) | Serpentine soil microbial communities from UC McLaughlin Reserve, CA, USA - Plot105B | ecosystem: Environmental > Terrestrial > Soil > Grasslands | place: USA: UC McLaughlin Reserve, Lake County... | reverse complement strand
CGACGACCTCTCGCTGCCGGGGGCAGATTGTCAGGCGGCCAGCGACCTGCTAAGCGACAAATTCCCTAACCAGACCAATGGCGCGGTCCCGATCGCCTTCCGGGCACCGGCTGGAGCCAAGCTTTCGGATACCAAGTACATGAAGCCGATCGAGAGAGTCACCAAAGCCTAGGCTAAAGACCCGGCGATCACACAGGCCGTCGGCCCGTTCAGCGAGCAGGGCGATAGCCAGCTCAACAAGACGCATACGATCGTCTACATCTCCCTCAACCTCAAAGACAGCCCCTGGCAGCTCAGCATCGAATGGGCTAGGCGGATCATCAACGTCGATCGCCCGCTCGAGAAACTCGGGGATGGCCGTAGCGGTCGCCGTCGACGCGAGCGTCGTCCGATGCGTGCTCGTAGCTGCGATCATGTCTCTGCTCGGGTCCGCAGGCTGATGGCTGTCGAAGTGGCAAGAGCGTGCGGCCCCGAAATTCTCGATCGAAGGCAACGAATGGTTCACCGAGCTCGAAACCCCCGCGTCCGCGCAGGCGAAAGCGCCACAAGGGGATCCCGAAGAACACTATGAGCCCGACCGCGCCGACTTACCGACTCGCCTCAAATCGGTCGAACCATCACTCCGGCACACATCGTTCGTCCACCCCTGTCTCCGGAGAAATCCTGAAGTGAAGCCGCAGTCGGGACGCTTCGCGAACCGCCCTGCGTGCCGGTGCTATAGTGGCGCCTAAGGAGAAGGAGGATGCGTTAGGCATGGTCGCTCCGCCCAGCGGTACCGTAACATTCCTGTTCACCGACATCGAGGGCTCGAGCAGGATGTGGGAGAAGTGCCCTAAGACAATGCGCACTGCCCTAGCCCGCCAGGACGAGGTCCTGCGCAGCGCTATAGAGGCTAATGGGGGCCACGTCTTCACGGAGAAGCTGGCCGCCTACCGAACGGCGGGGGCGCTACGGATCCTCCTCACTTCCAACATGAAACCGTCCGACCGTCCGTCGTTCCCGCGGACTCTCGCCCGTCATTCCCGCGAAAGCGAGAATCCACTACTCGAAACATACTCGGCGCCTGCATGAGCGATCTACCGCATCACGTGCGAAGTGCTGACTAGTTGAACTGCTGAAATGCTGAAATGTTCCTTTAAAATACATCCATGACGGTCTACCTTCTCTTGGGAGACGATGAGGAAAGGAAGTCTCGCGGCGTGGAGAAGCTGCGAGCCGGAAGGCCGGTCGAGGCCTACGATGCCTCGGTGACGAGCCCTGAGACCCTCGTCTCGGCCTGCAACTCCTACTCTTTGTTCGGGGAGGGACAGTTCGTCGTTCTGAAGGACCTTGATGCCTGGAACGCGGCCCAGAAGGCGGTGATCGTTGACTACCTCGAGGACCCTTCGCCCGGGTCTGACCTGATCCTCCTCGGCAAGAAGCTCGGCGCCCGCGAGAGGCTGCTCGCGGCGGTCAAGAACTCGGGAGAGGTCTATACCTTCGAGCAGCCGACCGGCAAGGCTCTTCTCAAGTGGCTCGTAGGGCATGCGAAGAAGCTGGGCCTTGATCTCCCCGAGGACGTGGCGGAGGATCTGACAAATCGGTGCTCGGGCGACAAGATGCGTCTGATCCAGGAGACGGAAAAGTTGGCGCTCTACGTCGGTGATGGTACAGCCACCCACGACGACGTGGCCGCCCTGTGCCCTCCCGGCGTCCAGGCTAACATCTTCGCCTTCGTCGACTCCCTGGCTGCCGGGGAACGAGATAGAGCCCTCAGGTTGCTGGAGGACTTGATCGGCACGGGTGAGCCTCCGCTCCGCCTGACGTTCATGATCCGTCGCCAGTTCCAGCTCGTCGCCCGCGCTCGCGCTCTTCTCGACCGCGGCACCTCCCAGAAGGAGATCGCGAGCAGGCTCAAGGTCCCGCCGTTCGTGGCACGCAAGCTCGAGGAGCAGGGCCGCAAGCTCGACGAGGAAGATCTCGAACGGGCCTTGGCCCTTATTCAGGACCTCGAAGGCGGTCTCAAAGGCGGAAGCGATCTCTCCGACGAGCTCCAGGTCGAGAAGACCGTGCTAGGATTGTCCGAGACGCCCACATGACCCCTCGGGATACCGACAACGTCAGGCTGGTCGAACTCGAGACGGACCCTACCGCGAATTCAGAAAGCATCTGGTGCGTGATTATGCGACAGACAAAGTTCGCGCCGGTGCCTGGTCACACCCGAAGCTGAGAACAGAGCGGCCAGGGACGTGGACGGCCTGCTGCCGGAAGGGCCAGCTACGCCCAACCACTTCCTCTATTCCGTTAGGAAGACTCGGTGCCGGTGCATAACACCAAGCGCCAGTGCCTTACCGCATGTTGAGTGCCACCTGCTTCGGGCAGGCGATCATAAGCGAATCGCGTACCCGGCCAGGAGCGAAAACAAGAAGCTGAAATGCTGACCTGTGGAAGTGCTGACTTGCCCTAATCGGCGAGGAACACACCCATCAAGATCGCCACTGAAGCGACCAGGAGCGCTACGGACAGGTAAGCCAGTCCCCTGGATCGTTCGGTGCTACCACTTGCGCTCAGGGCTCCGAACGCGGCGAAGCCGAACCAGGCCACGGCGTTCAGCGTATCACGATCGATGACCGCGGCGATAGCCGCGATGAGCCACAGCGCCGTGGCGATCCACATAAAGAACTTGAGGCGTTGGATGCCTGTTCCTCTAGTTCCACTCATCTGCTAACCCCCTAATTACCTGACCGGGACGGAGTAAGTATTTCATCTTCCGGTCTCTCCCGCTATTCACCGGAGCGCCTGGAAGAGTTACGTGACGCTGACACGGGGCAGAGATCGATGGCCGCAGAGAGCTCGACGTTGAAGCTAGCGGGCCGGCGGCGCAGTCGATGATCCTGCCAGAGAGGTCGCCTGGCGTCAGGACCAACTTTCTGACGAATTCTTCCCCGAATCGCTCCCAGGGAGCGACCTCCTCCAGTTTGGGGATAGGCTCTACTCGCTCCGGTCGGTCGCGAGCGCCTTGTCGAGGCGGCTGACCTTACGGGCAGCCTTGTTCGGGTGGATTATGCCCTTGGTCGCGGCCTTGTTGTACTCCCTCTGGGACTTGTCCCGGATCCGGCGGGCCTCCTCTTCGTCCCCCGATTCGACGGCCCTGTAGAAGCTCTTGGAGAGGTTGCGAAGGCGGGTTCTGACACCCTTGTTTTGGGCGCCACGCTTGGCGCTCTGCTTATCGCGCTTTGATGGTGCGGGCACGCTGGCTCCTCAGATCTGATACTTACCTGACCGGGAGAATGTAACACAAGGAGAGCAAAGGGACAATCATGGTAGAATCTCCCGGTGAAAAGCATCGAGCGCACCCGCAATTTCTGCATAATTGCGCATATAGACCATGGCAAGAGCACCCTCGCTGACAGGCTGCTCGACATAACAGAGGCCGTCCCCGAGCGCGAGCGGGTGGACCAGATCCTCGACACCATGGACCTCGAGCGCGAACGTGGGATCACGATCAAGGCCCAGGCCGTGCGCGTCCTCTACAACAGAGAAGACGGCGAGTACAACCTGAACCTGATCGACACGCCTGGCCACGTTGACTTCGCCTACGAGGTCTCGCGCGCCATAGCAGCTTGTGAAGGCGCGCTCCTCATCGTTGACGCGAGCCAGGGCATACAGGCCCAGACCCTCGCGAACCTCTACCTCGCGATGGAGCACGACCTAGAGATCATCCCCGTATTAAACAAGATAGACCTCTCCATAGCCGACGTTCCGGTGGTCACGGAGGAGCTCGTGGAGCTGCTCGGCGTCGAAGAAGATGAGATCCTCAAGATCTCGGCCAAGACCGGCGAGAACGTAACAGATGTGCTCGACGCGATCGTTGACCGCGTCCCTGCGCCGCACACCGAGCACGATGAAACGAGGGCCCTCATCTTCGACTCGCACTACGATCCCTACCGGGGCGTCGTATCCCTCGCTCGCCTCTTCGACGGGGAGCTGAAGAAGGGCGACAGGGTAAGGGCGATGGGGAGCGAGGAGCATTTCGAGCTACTCGAGGTCGGCTGCTACTCACCGAAACCGACGGCCCTCCCCGTCCTCGGAACGGGCGAGGTGGGATATGTGATCGCAGGCCTCAAAGACATCGAAGCCCTGCGAGTCGGCGACACGGTTACGCGGGTGCAAAAGCCAGCCTCTGAACCGTTGCCAGGCTACGCGAAGGCGTTGCCTACCGTCTTCTCGGGCCTCTATCCTGCGGAGGGCGACGACTTCGAACGACTCAGGGAGGCCCTCTTCAAGTTGCAGCTAAACGACGCCTCGCTCTTCTTCGAGCCCGAGAACTCCAGGATGGGCTTCGGGTTCAGGTGCGGTTTTCTGGGCCTTTTGCACATGGAGATCATCCAGGAGCGTCTCGAGCGTGAGTTCGACCTCGAGCTTATAGCGTCCTCCCCGAGCGTGAAGTACGAGGTCGTTGTCGAAGGCGAGGTCCTCGAGGTCACCAACCCGAGCGAGCTCCCGGAGCTATTCGATGAGATCAGGGAGCCCATAGTGCGGGCGACCGTGATCTGCCCCAAGGAGTACGTGGGGGCCGTGATGGGGCTCTGCCACGAGAGACGGGGTGTCTCGGTCGGGATGGAGTACATCTCGACCCGCAGGGTGCAGCTCACCTACGACCTGCCGCTGGCCGAGATCATCACGGACTTCTTCGACGCCATGAAGAGCCGCACAAAGGGCTACGCCTCCTACGACTACGAGCCGCTAGGCTACGAGCCCTCCGACCTGGTGAAGGTCGAGGTCCTCGTCTCTGGTGACACGGTTGACGCGCTCTCGATCATCGTCCACCGCGACAAGGCCTACCAGCGCGGCCGCGCGCTCGCCGAGAAGCTCAAAGAGTTGATCCCACGCCAGCAGTTCGAGGTGCCCGTGCAGGCCACAATGGGCAAGCGAGTGATCGCCCGCGAGACCGTGCGCGCCTACCGCAAGGACGTTACGGCGAAGTGCTACGGCGGCGACATAACCCGCAAACGCAAGCTCCTCGAGCAGCAGAAAAGGGGCAAGCGCCGCATGAAGCAGGTCGGCAGCGTCGAGATACCGCAGGAAGCTTTCCTGGCCGCACTGCGAATATAAGCTTGTCAGCACGCTCCGGCTGGCGCCTCCGCTTGTCAGCATGTCAGCACGCCGCCTTGCAGGCGGCTCATCAGCAAAAAGAAAACGCTGACATGCTGACCTGCTGACTTGGGACACTCCGCGCCCATGTTAAAATCATCCACGATATGATGCACCTCGAGCTCTCAGAGAGGCAACGTGAGCTATTGCTGAAGACGCTGGAGATCTACATCTCCACGGGCGCACCTGTGGGTAGCCATGCCCTTTCCGACGAGTTGGGTGCGAGCAGCTCGACGATCAGGGCTGAGCTGGCCCACCTCGAGTCGCTGGGCCTGCTCGACCACCCGCACACCTCGGCGGGAAGGGTTCCGACGGACAGGGGCTACAGGTACTATGTCGACGCCCTGATGGAAGCGAACCCGAAGGATGACACGGAGTTCGCGGCCCTCGAAGGTTATGGTAACGTGGACGAGCTGCTGCGTGGCGTCTCGGAAGGGATGAGCGAGGTGACCCGCCTCTTGGCCGTGGTCGCGGGGCCGACCGTGCTCGGTGAGTCACTCGCCCGGGTCGACTACCTGCCGCTGGACGAAGGCAGGCTCCTGCTCGTTGTATCGATGGAGAGCGGCGCCTCTTCGAGCGCAGCGATCACTCTCCCCATCCCCGTTGAAGACGAGGAGCTTCGCGGCATCTTCGCAGCACTCAACTCCTGGCTGGGAGGCCGTCCCCTCGGGACCGATCTCGAACTCGGGCTCGCTGCGCGTACAGCGCTCTCGGACCATGACCCAATGACTGTGGGAGCAGTCCTCGAGGTCGTCGAGGCGCTGGGAAGAGCGACAGAGCGCGGGGTCTTCATCCAGGGCGCCTCGGCCCTCCTGAGCCGCCTCGACGACCTCGACCCTGGCAGCCTCTCAGCCGTGATCGAGATCTTCGAGCGTCGGCGCTGGCTGCTGCGTCTGATGGGTGACGCCCTCAAACGCTCCGTTTCGAGCAGCGGGGTCGTCGTCTCCATAGGTACAGAGAGCGGCTTCCTGAACCTGATGGGCACGAGCCTCGTGGCCTCGGCCTACAGCCGCCGTGAACGGCCATATGGGGTTGTCAGCCTGATCGGCCCCAAGCGGATGGACTACGACGTAGCCATCACGACGGTCCGCTCGGCCGCGGAGGCCCTGACAAACTGTCTGGACGCCAGGTTCTAGATGGCGACGAAGCGCGATTACTACGAGATTCTGGGCGTGTCCAGGGAAGCGTCGGACGCAGAGATCAAGAGATCTTACCGGCGCCTCGCCCGCTCCCACCACCCCGACGCGAACCCCGACGACCACCAGGCCGAGGAGCGCTTCAAGGAGCTTACCGAGGCCTACGAGGTTCTCTCGAACCCGGAAGCCAGGCGCGCCTACGATACATACGGTCACCAGGTACCACGCGGTGCAGGAGCGGCAGGCTATCCCGGCGGGGGCGACCCGTTCGGAGGCTTTCAGGACATCTTCGAGGCCTTCTTCGGCGACCGCTCTTTCGGAGGCTCTTTCTTCGGCGCCTCCACCGCACAGGGTCCGAGCCGCGGTAGTGACGCGGAGGTCGAAGTAGAGGTTTCCCTACGCGAGGCCGCGTTCGGGACAGACCGGGAGATCAACGTTCAGGTAGTCAGGAACTGTGGTGTGTGCGACGGCGTAGGGGGGACAGAGTCGCACGTCTGTCCGACCTGCAGAGGCGCAGGCTCGGTAAGGACGGTGCGCGAGAGCATCCTCGGGCAGATGGTGACGACCCAGGCATGTTCGGCGTGCGGCGGACTTGGCCGCATCATCGACGTCGTGTGCGACAACTGTCGTGGCAGCGGGAGGATCTCCGAGGTCCAGTCCCGGCGGCTGCGGGTGCCTGAAGGTATCGAGAGCGGCATGAGGCTGCGCGTCTCGGGCGGGGGACACGCAGGAGATCCAGGAGCGCCTCCAGGGGACCTCTACGTGAGGATTAACGTTAAAGAGGATCAGGAGCTCATGCGCGACGGGGAGGACCTGATCCACCGCATGAGGATCAGCTTCGTCGATGCGGCGATCGGAGCCGAGGTGGATGTGCCCACCCTCGAAGGACCGAGACAGGTTAGGGTGATTCCTGGCACCCAGCCTGGTACGACGCTCACTCTCAGGGGCGATGGGATGCCGCGGTTGCGGCGACGCGGGCGTGGGGACCTCAAGGTCGTCGTCGACGTCATGATTCCGACGCGCCTGACGGCGGAGCAGCGGGACTTGCTCGAGAGGTTCGAGTCTACGAGCGGCGAAGAGACTTACAACGGTGGTGGAGGCTCCTTCTTCGACCGTCTCAGGGGCGTCTTCAAGTAGGGGGCTTCGTTACGCGCGCGCCCATAACCCGTATCTTCGTCGATTACGTATTGGAGCCGGGCGGGGTGCTGGAACTGCCCCCGGACGAGGCTAACCACGTCCTCAACGTCCTACGTGGCAGGAGTGGGGACCCCATCGAGGTCGTAGACGGCCTGAAGAGGCTCTTCGCCGCGAGGTTGCGCGGTGGAAGAGAGGCTGCTGTTGTGGAGGAGGTGTCGACGCCCGATAGTGCGGGCGTCAAGGTCACACTCTATCAAGCGGTGCCCAAGGGTGGAAGGATGGACCTCGTTGTCGAGAAGGCTACCGAGGTCGGCGCCACGCGCCTAGTGCCGCTCCTGGCTGATCGTGGTGTCGTGAACCCGCGCGAGGGGAAGGTCGGGCGCTGGCGGCGGGTGGCTGAGGCGGCGGCACGCCAGTCGCTGAGGCTCAGCGTACCCGAGGTGGCCGAACCTGTACGATTCGAGGAGGCCGCCTCAGAGGTGGGAGAGACCGGTGTGCTCCTCCACAATGCCCCCGACCTCCAGCCTATCGAGGCCGTCGTGGGGTCTCCGGCGAGGCTCTTTGTCGGTCCCGAGGGAGGATGGAGCGAGCGCGAGTTGCGCATCGCTGAGGGTGCTGCCATCTTTTTCGGCGGGTTGGGACCGTACAGGCTTCGCAGCGAGACCGCCGGTATAGTGGCAGTGGCACGTACGCTGGCCGCGTTGGAGAGCAGGGTCAAACATTAGAGGAGGTGGCCGTGAGCGAGACCGACTGCATATTCTGTAGAATAGCGCGAGGGGAGATAGATGCTGAGGTGGTCCACGACGAGGACGATGTGCTGGCATTCGAAGACATAAATAGCAAGGCACCCGTCCACGTTCTCGTCATCCCCAGGCAGCACGTGGCGAACCTGGAGGAGATCGGCGCGCTGCCGGACACCGTGGTCAAGCAGCTCTTCGAGGTGGCGAGCACCGTTGCCGAGAAGCTCGGTGTAACAGAGGGTGGATACGCCGTCAGAATCAACAACGGCCGCGACGCAGGACAAGAGGTCTTCCACCTACACCTTCACCTCATGGGCGGCAAGAAGCTGGGAATGCCGTGACCATAACGGATCGAATACAGAGCGATACCAAAGCCGCTATGAAGCAACGCGACAGGATCCGCGTCGGCGCCCTGCGCGTGCTCGGCGCCGCGCTCAAGAACGCCGAGATAGAGGCTGGAAGGCCGCTAACCGAGCAGGAGGAGCAGACCATCCTCAGGCGCCAGCTCAAGCAGCGCGACGAGTCCGCAGAAGCCTTCCGCAAAGCCGGACGAGAGGAGCAGGCGGCATCCGAGTCAGCCGAGGCCGAGATCGTCCGCACTTACCTCCCCGAACCCCTGTCGCAAAAAGAACTCGAGCAAATAATCGACAGGGCAATAGGCGAAACAGGAGCAAAAAGCATGAAAGATATGGGAATCGTCATGAACCGCGCAATAAAGCTCTCCGGGTCCCGTGCCGAAGGCCGCACCCTCTCCGCCCTGGCCCGCACAAGATTACAGTGAAGGCTACAGGTATCAGGAGGGGAGACAACGCTGCACGCTGCAACAAACGCCTACCTCCGTGGGGGGATCTGAGGTTTCACACTGACGTCGTCAATCGAGAAGCTAACAGCTAAAACCTGAAGCCTGACACCTATATCAAAGGAGAAAACACGGAAACAACAACCGGCAGCCAAGTAGAAGTCAAGCTCGTCATACCACCTGGCAGGACGCTCGAGGTCTTCGGGGATCGCGACTCCGTCCTGAGGCGGGTCGAAGAGCTCGTCGAGTGCGAGGTCGTCGTGCGGGGGAATGAGATTGTCTTGCGCGGTACCGAGGCGGCCGTGGAGAGGGCCGAGGCCGTCTTCGACGGTCTGGTCGGGCTCGCTGAGGAGGGGCACCACCCGACGCAAGAGACCGCCGAGCGCCTCTACAAGATGGCCGACGGCGGCGGTGGGCGGGAGGTGCTTGGGGATGTGATCCTCACGCACCGCGGGCGCCGGGTTGCGCCGAAGACCCGCAATCAGAAGGCGTATACCGATGCTATTCGCCAGCATCAGGTCGTCTTCGGCATCGGACCTGCTGGGACGGGCAAGACGTACCTGGCCGTGGCCCTGGCCGTCGAGGCCCTGAAAAGGGGAGAGGTGTCCAGGATCATACTGACCAGGCCTGCTGTCGAGGCCGGCGAATCGCTCGGGTACCTCCCGGGCGACGTGATGGCAAAGGTCGACCCTTACTTCAGGCCGCTCTATGACGCGCTCTACGAGATGGTCGACCCAGCCAAGTTCCAAGCGCACCTGGAGCGCGGCATAATCGAGATAGCACCCCTAGCATACATGAGAGGTCGTACGCTTAATGACGCGTTCATCATCCTCGATGAGGCGCAGAATACCACTCCCCAGCAGATGAAGATGTTTCTCACGCGCCTGGGGTTCGGCTCCAAGATGGTCATAACAGGTGACATAACACAGGTGGATCTCCCGAAAGTGCGCATAAGCGGGCTGCAAGACGCCAGGAATACCCTCACGGGCGTAGAAGGCGTATCATTCGTCGGGCTGAGGCGCGATGACATCGTGCGTAGCAACCTCGTTATGCGTATAGTTGATGCCTACGAAGGGGCGGGTGAGGGCGACAGAGCCTAGGCCACAGGGCCGGGAGTGAACATGAAAATCGGGAAGAGAAGCCTCAAGAAACAGCCGGGCAGGAAGGTCGACGAACTCCACCGCTCGCCGACACGCTCCGAACTGTTCAGGGCCTGGATCGAGAGGATGCCCAAGGTCAGGCTCTACATCGGGCTTACCGCTTTGACCTGGCTCTCTTTGACAACACTCATAGGGATCGGACCACGGCCCTTGATCGAACGCGTCATCTCCCAGGGGATCATAGACCCTAAGGATAGGGCGCGGCTCGAGTCGCTCGAACTGCTCCAGCAGGCGGACCCGTGGATGGCCCTGGTAGGGGTTGCCATAGTCGTCGCCGCCGAGATGTGGATCGCCTGGTACTTTGTGGAGCGCTTCGGGCAGCGCATACTCAAGACGAACTCGGCGATAAGGCTCGTGCTCGCCGCCTCGCTCACGATCCTTTTCACGGCGCTCGCAAGGCTCTTTATCGAGCTCGACTTCGATCCTTATCTCACACCGCTCGCCGGCCTCTCCATCATCGGAACCATGCTGCTTGGGCCGAGGCTCATGTTCCTGATGGTGGTGATCACCAGCGTCAACGTAGGGATCCTAAGCGGCAACAACTTCCTCCTTTCCGCTGCCTTGCTGCTCGGTTCTGGTTTCGCCATCTACACCACCGTGCGCGTGGACTCGCGTCAGCGGCTGCTCAAGGCCGGGCTGGTTATCGCTGCGGTCATGGGCGTCGTGACGTTCGCCGTGGGTTTGATCGGGGGTGGCGATCTGCAAGACGCCCTGTGGTTGGGTGTCTTCGGACTCGGCAACGGTCTCCTCTCGTTGATGCTCGCGACGGTGCTGCTGCCGTTCCTGGAAGCCGCCTTCAATATCCTCACGCCGATGAAGCTTCTCGAGCTTTCCGACCCTCGCCACCCCCTGCTCGATAAGCTCCTGCGCAACGCGCCTGGCACCTTCTCCCACTCGATGCAGGTGGGTCTACTCGCGGAAAGAGCCGCAGAGAGGGTTGGTGCCGACGCGCTACTCGCCCAGGTCGGCGCCTACTATCACGATATCGGCAAGATGGAACATCCTGCTTACTTCGTCGAGAACCAGATCGCCCAGATCAACCCGCACGGGGCCCTCTCCCCGACGCTCTCGGCCAAGGTGGTCAAACGCCACGTAAAGGACGGCCTCGAGATAGGGAAGGCCTGGGGATTGCCGCAGGAGATCCTAGACATCATCGCCCAGCACCACGGATCGACCCGCATCGAGTACTTCTACCGCAAGGCCCTCGAGGACGCCACCGACGAGGAGGCGGTCCGCGAGTCGGACTTCCGCTACTCAAGCGGCCTGCCCCGTAGTAAGGAGGCAGGAATCATGATGCTCGCCGACTCGATAGAGGCGACCGTGAAGTCTCTGCCGAAGCCGACCCCGAAGCGTATCGACGACGTCGTCGCCGACACGATCAAGAGGAAGCTTCAGGATGGCCAGTTCGACAAGTGCCAGCTCACCATGCACGACATCCACGAAGCAGGGGAGGCCATCCGCGAGGCGCTCATAGGTTTCCTCGGGCCGCGCATCGAGTATCCTGAAGACCCTGGCGGTGACCGCAACGGAAAGGCGGCGAATTAGGCTATGAATACCACACACGGAGATACCACCTGAGGGGTGATCCACCCATGCCCGTCGCCGTTCTGGACGAGGTGGGCCACGCCGGACTCGACACGGAACGAGCCGCCCGCCTCTTCGCCGCTACTTTCTCCACCCTCGGTCTCGACCTGAAGCACATCGGCGAAGTCTCCGTGGCCCTCGTGGGCCCCGAGACGATCCGTGAACTCAACCTCAAGTTCAGAGATAGAGATGAGCCTACCGACGTGCTCAGCTTCGAGGTGGATGGGCCTTACGGGGAGATGGTAGGGGAGGTGGTGATCTGCCCTCTTTGCGCGGGTTCTGAGATGGGCGTCGACGAGCTCGTGGTGCACGGCGCGCTACACTTGGGCGGCATGGACCACGGAGAGGACTTCGGGGCCAGTGAGATGGCGAGGGTCCAGAGTGCCGTAATGGAGGAGTTGCGTGGCGAAGAAGGTTGAGCGGCCAAGCAAAGGCCAGCAGGGCGTAGCCCGCAGCTTTGAGCATGCTTACCGGGGTATGATCTCCGCCGTCAGGACCCAGCGCAACATGCGCTTCCACGTCGTCGTGGCCGTCGTGGTCCTCGTAGCGAGCCTGCTCGTCGGCGTCAGCAAGCTAGAGCTCGCGGTTCTGGTTCTGACCATACTACTTGTGTTCGTGACCGAGCTGTTCAACACGGCCATGGAGTTTGTCGTCGACCTTGCCACAAGGGAGTACCATCCCCTGGCCAAGCTCGCCAAGGACGTCTCCGCGGGGGCCGTCCTCGTCTCCAGCGTAGGGGCTGTGCTCGTCGGTTATCTCGTCCTGGCGGACGATCTGGGACCGCTCTCGCTGGCGACCCTGGAGAGCATACGGCGCCAGCCGGCCCACCTCACGCTTGTCTCACTGGGTGTTGTCGTGCTGATCGTCCTCCTTGGCAAGGCGCTGACCCGCTCCCCGAACCCCTTCGCCGGCGGGATGCCTTCCGGGCATGCGGCGGTCGCCTTCGCAGGGTGGGTCGCCGCGAGCTTCATAGCCGTAGAGGGTGGCGCGGGATCTTATTCCGGGCTTGTCTCCGTGATCTCGCTCCTCATGGCCTTGCTCGTGTGCCAGAGCCGCGTCGAGAGCGGGCTTCACAGCGTCTACCAGGTGATAATGGGGGCCGTGATCGGGGTCCTCGTTACGACGGCAGCCTTTCAACTCTTATGAAGGGAGGAGCCTTAGACCCTGCGACCGTGATGGAGGCCGCCCGCGCCGCCGCAAGCCGAGCATACGCGCCATACAGCAACTTCCACGTCGGCGCGGCCATCCTGACCAGAGGCGGCACTCTACACCCAGGCTCGAACGTCGAGAACGCCTCGTACGGGCTCTCGATCTGTGCCGAGCGCAACGCGGTCACAACGATGGCAACTGCAGAACCTGAAGACAGGGAGATCGAACTGGTCGCCGTCTTCAGCCCGAACGCCTCACCGTGCTTCCCTTGCGGGGCTTGTCGCCAGGTCTTACGGGAGTTCGGTTGCAAGGAGGTCGTTGTGGAGGACGACCAGGGGCTGCGGCGCTACCCGTTCGACCAGATCCTCCCCAACTCCTTCGGACCGGAGGACCTGTGAAGGGAACGGTAGCCCGTGGCGTCGAGAGTAACGGTCTCCGCAGCGGCTTTATCGCCGTAGTCGGCCGGCCCAACGTCGGCAAGAGCACGCTGATCAACAAGCTCGTCGGCCAGAAGGTCTCCATCACCTCATCCCGTCCTCAGACTACGCGAAGTCCGATTCGGGGCGTCCGTAACGGCCCTGGATACCAGGCGATATTCGTGGATACCCCCGGTTCCCAGAAGCCCCGCGATACCCTGCGAGCCAGGATGCAGGAGAAGGTCGTGGACAGCCTCAACGAGTCGGATGTCATCCTTTTGCTCTTCGACGCGCAACAAGCCTCCGAGGGACTCGGGAGCGGCGACAGGTACGTCGCCCGCCTCGTCGCAGGCTCGGGCACCCCTGCCATCGTCTCCATCAACAAGACCGACCTTCTGCGCACCCGTGAAAGCGCGCTGCCGATAGTGGAGGCGGTCTCGGGGCTCGGGGATTGGAACGAAATGTTCCAGATCAGCGCGGCCGACGGCACCAACGTCGAGCCGCTAATGGAATCCGTCGTCGAACTCCTGCCGTATGGTCCCCGCTATTTCCCTGAGGGAACCGTTACCGACTACCCCGAGTCGCTAATCCTCGCCGAGTACGTGCGGGAAAAGGCGCTGAACGTGCTAAGGGATGAGGTACCTCATGCCGTCGCCGTCGAGATCGAAGACGTAGAGCGCAAAAAGAACGTGACCGTCGTCCACGCCGTTATCCACGTCGAGCGCGCCACACAGCGCATGATCGTGCTCGGCAAAGGCGGTAGGACCATAAAGCAGATCGGTACCGAGGCCCGCCGCGACGTCGAGCGCCTGCTCGGCATCCGTATCTACCTCGACCTGAGAATAAAGGTTAGCCAGGGGTGGAGAAATGACAGGCAGTTTCTGGAGCGGTTAGGTTTATAATCACCCTGAGTTGTAGGGTCGAGAGGAGCGAAGTGTTTTGGCGATGAGAGTGCGCGAGTTCGCGAAGACGGTGGACCATACTCTCTTGAAGCCGGATGCCACGGAGCAGGAGATAGTTGGCCTCTGCGAGGAGGCTTCCCGCTACCATTTCGCCGCGGTATGCATCCCGCCCTCGTACGTTCCTCTTGCCTCCAGGGAGTTGCGTGGGGCTGACGTAAAGGTGGCGACGGTGATCTCCTTTCCTTTCGGGTACGAGCCAACCGCCTTAAAGATTGCGGCCGTACGCGAGGCGGTCACCAGGGGCGCTTCGGAGCTCGATGTGGTTATGAACATCTCGAAGTTCCTCTCCGGGGAATTCGGCTACGTAGCCGACGAGCTCGCCAGCCTCACCCAGGAGGTCAGCGCGGTAGCGATGAACAACGGTCTGAACGACGTTGTCGTCAAGGTCATTCTCGAGACCGCCTACCTCTCGGACAAGATGAAGCGGCTCGCGACCCAGATCGTGGCCGCGAGCGGCGCGGATTTCGTGAAGACCTCGACGGGCTTCGCCCCCGTAGGCGCAACGCCTGAGGACGTTGCCCTGCTCAGGGAAGAGGCGCCCGATGGCCTTGCAGTGAAGGCCTCGGGTGGTATCAGTACCCTTAGGGACGCCCTGGATATACTCAACGCAGGTGCATCGCGGCTCGGCATGAGCGCGAGCGTCGCTGTGATGGAGGAGGCCGAGGGTGGCGGTCTACAAGAGTAAAGGGATCGTGCTGCGTTCGATCCGCTACTCGGAGGCGGACCGGATCCTAGACCTCTACACCAGGGATGCGGGGCTGGTCTCGGTCATCGCGAAGGGCATCAGGCGTACCAAGTCCCGCTTTGGAGCTCGCCTCGAACCGCTCTCCTGCGTCGACTTCGTTGCCTACCACGGTAGGACGCTAGATACCGTGACCCAGGCGGAGACGCTACGCAGCTTCCACGGTGTCAGGGAGGATCTCGCCCGCTTCGAGACCGCCGCAGGTATGGTCGGGAGCGTGCGCGCCCTCTCTGGAGGCGACGAGGCGGACCGCAGGGTCTTCAACCTGCTTTTCAACGCCCTCGATACGCTGGAAACGTGCGATTCTGGTTTCGGGACCATCGAGGCGGCACTCGGCTTAAAACTCTCGATCCTGGCTGGCTACGCGCCGCAACTGGATGTCTGCCTGGCCTGTGGGTCGGACCTCGACGCGGCTTCAAAGCCGCTACACTTCGCCCCCGACCACGGGGGCGTCCTGTGCCAGGAGTGCCGGTCTGCGATAGGCGACGCGTTCCCGCTCGCCCCAGGCACACTGGAAAGCCTTAGAACCCTAATCGAGAGACCCATCCGTCAAGCGCCCGTACAAACAGGACCGAAAGAGTGCGTCCTCAGGGTGGTCCGCTCCCACGTCCTCGCCCACGCACCCGGAAATACCCTCATCGGCACAGGGCGCAAGGTATGAAATCTCCCAGACCCGGAGTCGGCCTCAGCCAGGACCCTCTCTCATGGGCCGTAGAGAAAAGCGCAGGACGCCAGAGGCCTGAGCCTCCCGACGGCGTCCGCAACGACTTTCAGCGCGACAGGGACCGCATTATCCACGCTAAGGCCTTCCGCAGGCTCATGCACAAGACCCAGGTCTTCATCTCCCCTGACGGCGATCACTTCAGGACACGCCTCACGCATACCCTGGAGATGATGCAGATATCCCGTACCATAGCCCGCTCTCTCAGCCTCAATGAAGACCTCACGGAAGCGATATCCCTCGGGCACGATCTCGGACATACACCATTCGGACATACTGGAGAAGAAGCCCTCTCCAGCGCACTCGCGGCCCACGGACGCGACTTCCACCATAACGAACACTCTTTGCGCGTAGTCGACCACCTCGAGAGACAAGGGGGTGGACTGAACCTTACATTCGAGGTCAGAGACGGGATACGTAACCACACAGGGAAGGGCTATCCATCCACCAGGGAAGGTGAGATCGTACGCGTCGCTGACAGGATCGCATACGTGAACCATGACGTGGACGACGCGGTACGGGCAGGGATCATCTCCACCCATGACCTCCCGAGGGGCCCGATCTCGGTTCTCGGTGAGCAGATGAGCGCTAGGATCAACACCCTCGTGAGGGATATGATATCTAACTCCAAGGTAAAGGGTGAGATAACCCTCTCGGACCCAGTGTACGGGGCTCTCATGGAGCTCAGGGCGTGGCTTTTCCGGCGGGTGTACAACAAACCGGGCTCGAAGGAGAACCAGAAGGCAGCCCGTGTGGTTACAGCCCTCTTCGAATACTATCTGGAGCATCCCGCGGAGCGGGCGGCAAGCGACCCTGATCCAATAACCGAGACCATAGACTTCGTGGCGGGGATGACCGACAGATACGCCCTCGCGACCTACAAGCGGCTCTTTCTGCCCCGGGGTGAGATCTTCGCGTGAGAGAACGAGTCGAGAGAGGAGGCCTGCCTGACACACAGGGATGACTGCCCTGTCGAGTACCGCGTCGATCGTCACCTCCAGGGAGCTCAATGAGCTGGTCGCGGCGTCATGGTGCGGGAACGAACCGCGCGACTGGGATCCCATATCGAAACACGGTCTCGTATATCTATGTGCCTACCGGGAGCGGAGCCTCGTCGGGTTCGTCAACGTCGCGTGGGATGGGGGCGTCCACAGTTTCATCCTCGATACTACGGTCCATCCAGTGGTGCGACGGTGCGGTATCGGACGCCGACTTGTGTTGCGGGCGGCCTCTGAAGCCGGGGACCGAAACCATCCTACACCTGAGCGGTTGATGTCCCTTCGCAGCGGATCGTCTTCGGGCTCGAGGCCGATTCCGGACGAGAGGTCAGCGTAACCGGCCCTTGGCACCGTAGTAGATCCCCCGCGGATATCCACAGCAGTTAGAGTAACATTACCCCTGGTCCACACGCAGCGCGAATATCTGTACACCAGTACAACGGGAGATCGGGATTGAGGATCTCACAGCGCAGCATAGAAGAGGTCAGGGAGGCGGCCGGCATCGTCGAGGTTGCCTCGGAGTTTACAGCCCTTAGGCGCCAGGGAGCCCGCTTCGAAGGCCTCTGCCCATATCCCGACCACCAGGAAAAGACCCCTTCCTTTAGTATCTCCCCGGACCGTGGCTTGTACTACTGCTATGGCTGTTTGCGAGGCGGGGACGCCATCAAACTGGTCATGGACCTCAAGTCTCTAGAGTTCGCAGAAGCGGTCTCCTACCTTGCCGACCGCTCCGGCGTAGACCTGCAGTTCGAGGGCGGGAAAGACCCCGGCGCCGCAAGAGAACGTAACCGCCGCAGACGCGCGATCCATAGGGCCCTCGCTGCCGCCACCATCTACTATCACAAGTACCTCCTCAGGTCCGAAACCCCAGAAGCACAAAGGGCGCGCCGCTACCTGAAAGATCGGCGCATACAGCATTCTACTATAGAAGAATTTCGTTTGGGGTACGCGCCGCCGCGGGGTATTTCGGGGTTTGTGGCTGCGGCTGGGAGGTTGGATTTCGACAGTGGAGTCCTCGATGCTGCCGGGCTGCTTTCGGCGCGTGGTGGGGAGCGCTTTGCGGGTAGGATCACCTTCCCCATCTCGGACCGGCGGGGCAGGATAGTGGGCTTCGGGGCGAGGACGCTCGGTGACGCCAAGCCCAAGTACCTCAACACTCCCGAGACGGAGATATTCAACAAGCGGGCTCTGCTCTACGGGTTCCCGCAGGTCTCAGAGGCGATTCGTAAAGAACGTGCAGCGCTCGTTGTCGAGGGCTACACGGACGTGCTGATGCTCTACCAGTCAGGCATCAAGCATGCTGTGGCGACCCTTGGTACTGCGACCACACCTGGTCATTTGCGCATGCTCAGCGGGTACGCGGACCGTATTTACCTGCTCTTTGATCCTGACGCAGCAGGGGAGAGGGCGATAGAGCGGGCGGCGGCGACAGCGGCCGATTTGAAGCTGGATCTCCGGGTCCTACGTCTACCCGAAGACCCTGCGGACTGGCTCCTGGACCATTCGCCCGAGGAGTTTGCAGGGAAGTTGAACGATTCGGTGCCCGTTCTCGAGTACGGTATCAGGCGCATTGTTGCCCGTACCAGAGGAGCGGATGCCACGGAGCGCTCCAGGGCCGTTCCCGAGGTGAGGAGTATGATCCAGGAGATCAGGGACCCTGTCCTCTACCGCGAGGCTTTGCGTCTGGCTACACAGTCCCTCGGAGTTGGCCCCGACGTCCTGCACACGGCAGAGTCGACTACCGCGCGCACCAGCTCCTCGCGGGCCAGTGGTCCGGTCGACCCTCATACGGAAGCCGGCACTGCTGTGCTTGCCCTCATTCTTGCTAGGCCCGACCTCACAGGCCCCCTTCTCGAAGAGGGCATAACGATTGTGGAACTTCCCGAGCCCTTGAGGCTGCGTGCCGAGGATTTTCGCGACGAAACCCAAGCCAGGATCTTCACCCTCCTGAGAGAACACGCGGGCAGAGATCTCGACTCCGTGCTCTCTGACGAGAGAGCTAGGCCGCTGATGGACCAGATCGGTGCCCTCGCCTCTCACGGAGAGAAGCTCTACCCGTCAGAGACCTCCGTGCGCGAAGCCTGGTTGCGGCTGGCAATCCTGAGCCGCGAACAGAACAAGCGAGAGACCACGGACTACGACCGGAAGGATATCCTGCAGTCGGAGATTCAGCATCTCAAACAGACCCTGCGTTCCTCCGCCGCCGGAGCTTGAAGCAGCAGGCCCCGAACCGTATAATCCACGCTTGTAATATTCCCCTGTAGCTCAATTGGCAGAGCATTCGGCTGTTAACCGAAGGGTTGCTGGTTCGAGTCCAGCCGGGGGAGCTTGGCGGCACCGCCCGGGTTTCCCGCCAAGGGCCCATAGCTCAGTTGGTTAGAGCATCCGACTCATAATCGGACGGTCCCAGGTTCGAGTCCTGGTGGGCCCACACATCCATACGGAGACTGATAACAACCTCAAAGTCCAGACCCCAACTTATTTCCACACACCCAACATCTTGGGGGTTCGTCTCGCGGACGGCCGACATATTACGCAGACGCCACAGCCCCACCCTGCAGAGTAAGCTTCCCTAAGCCAGGAAATGCCATTCCTTAAACAGGGTTCCTGCACCCTGGGGTGGAGGGATAAATGTGACTCTGTGTACGAAACACGGTACTTCAGGGGTGTTTCCGGCCGACCAGATTGCGGATTTTCCGTGCATATGCAAGAATTTCGCTGTTGTGGGTCAAAGTGGAGCGTAGTGGGAGGACACGGCTCTGGCCCTTCTAGGCGAGTACGAGCACACGCTGGACGAGAAGGGGCGCATGACCCTCCCTTCGCGTCTCCGCTCCTATTTCGAGGGTGGGATCGTGGTGACCAAGGGGGTGGACAGGTGTCTGTTCGCCTTCCCGCCTGAGGAATGGGCGGCGTTCAAGGCCAACATAAAGGCCAACGCTGACCTCTCGGCCAGGGGGCGCCAGCTTTCGCGAATGTTCTTCTCGATGGCTTTCGAGGCCACGCTCGACAGGCAGGGTCGGGTTTTGATCCCCACCAAGCTCGCCAGCTACGCGGGACTCAAGCGTGACGTGACTATCACGGGGGTGGACGACAGGTTGGAGATCTGGGACACGGAGGAGTGGGACCGCTATGTTGCCGGTGCTGACGACTCGTTCTCCGAGATCGTTGAGGAGTTTGCAGGAAGGGATCTCGGCGGGTGATGGCGGCTGGACACCGTCCCGTGATGCTCGAGAGTGCGGTGGCCACCCTCGGGCTGGCTCCCGAAGACTCTGTCGTAGACGCCACCTTCGGCGGTGGTGGTCACTCCAGGCTCATACTCGCCGCGCTCGGGCCGGGCGGTAGCCTCGTCGGCATCGACCGCGACCCCGAGGCGGCAGGACGGGCATCAGATCTGTTGCAGGACCCGCGTTTCGAGTTCGTCTCGGGTGCCTACGACCTGGCGTTATGGGCGATGGTCGAAGACGGTAGAAGGGCGGATGCGATCCTGTTCGACCTCGGGCTCTCTAGCTTCCAGGTCGACGAGCCCGGACGTGGGTTCTCATACGTGGGCGAGGGACCGCTAGACATGCGGATGGACCCACGCTCGGGGACGACGGCCGCCGACTTCCTGAACACCGTCGAGGTCGGGGAGCTGGCGAGGGTGCTCGCTGAGTACGGCGACGTGCCGCGCCGCGAAGCAGGGCGTGTGGCGCGCGAAATCGTTCGGAGGAGACCGCTCACGGTGACGACAGATCTCTACGAGGCCGTGCGGGCGGCCGTGGGCTGGAAGGAGAAGGGCGGCAACCCGGCAAAGAGGATCTTCCAGGCCGTACGGGTTAGGGTAAACGACGAGTTGGGCAGTCTCGGCCGCGCCCTGGAGGCCGCGGAACGGCTTCTGACTCCAGGCGGGAGACTGGTGGTCATTACGTTCCACTCGGGCGAGGATCGCCTCGTAAAGCGATTCATCTCAGGGCGGGAGGGGCGGTGCGTCTGTCCGCCAGAGCTGCCGGTGTGCATTTGTGGTGCAAAGCCCATCTTCCGGCGAGGAGCGGTTCTGACCCCTTCGGTACGTGAGGTAGAGGAGAACCCGCGAAGCGCATCGGCCAGGCTGCGGGCGGCGATAAGGACGGCCGAGCCTCCGGCGGATGTTAGCTGATGGCCGCGTCGCAGCGCTGGCACAAGGCTACGCTCCCTACGGAACCGGCGTGGCCCCTACAGAAGCGCGCCCAGGACCCATCGCAGGATCTCACGCCGAAGAGGAAGGCTGCGGGCCGGCGGCGCAGGTTTGCGATGTTGGTCGTGGTGCCCGTACTGTTGATGCTGGGTAGCGTCTATCTGCACACGGTCGCCGCAGCGCTCGACACCAGGGCCACCGAACTCGACGTCAGGCTGGACAGGGCCAGAGAAGAAGGGGAAAGACTCGAGGTCAGGGTCGCGGAACTGTCGGCCGCGGAGAGGATACGGGCCCTCGCGGCGGAGAAGCTTGGTATGCACGAGCCAAAGAGCACTTCCTTGAAGGTCTACGGAGACAAAGCGGAGGATGGGACACACAATGGGGCACCGCAGAGAAGGGGAAGTCCACGGTAGCGTTGACCGGCCGGGGCCTCGCAACACAAGGATTCGCCGCGGCACGAAAACTCCCCCTCGCACCGAGAACAAAAGGCGCAGGACCGCCGATGGTAAAGTCATACCGCTCCTTAGGCAAAGGCGGGGCGCCAAGCGTGGCATTATGAGTGTGCGTCGCGCGCCGTCGAGCCACGAAGCCAAGACCACCGTGGGCCACAGGAGGCTGTGGATGGTGGCGGCGGTGTTTGCGGTTACGGGACTTCTCCTCGGCGGGAGAGCCGTGCACATAACCCTAACGGAGGATGAGAGTTACAGGGCCTTCGCCGACGAACAGGCCGGAGTAGCGACGCCGGTCGCGGCGCCGACCCGCGGCAGCATAGTGAGCGCCGACGGAAGGGAACTCGCGACCAGCCTCGAGGTTGCGCGTGTGATCGCAACCCCGTACCAGATCAAAAACCCAGGGGCGACGGCCGGAGAGCTGGATGCCGTGCTCGGCAAAGAGACGGACGCCACCGAGAAGGAGATAAGAACCTCGCTCTCCAGACGTGATGCGGAGGGCCGGCTTACGGGATACAGCGTCGTCGCAACACGCGTAAAACCGGAGACGGCGGCGAAGGTGCAGGCCTTGGGTATAGAGGGCATCACAACCGCCCCCGATACCATGAGGGTCTATCCGGACGGGTCCCTCGCCAGCCAGCTCCTCGGACACCAGGGAGACTACGGCGAGCCCTTCGGCGGGGTCGAGGCCAGTTACGATGACACCTTGAAGAGCGGCCGGGACGTAGACCTGACGGTTGACTCCGCGGTGCAGCAGGAGTTGCAGAAAGCCTTGGCCAAGGCTGTCGAGAAGAGTAAGGCCAAGAGCGCCGTCGGCGCGGTGATGCGTGTTGACGACGGGTCTATCATCGCACTCGCCAACACTCCGGCCTACGACAACAACCAGTTCGAGGATGTCCCCGCAGGAGACCAGCGAGACCGGGTCCTCACCGACCCCTACGAGCCAGGCTCTACTTTCAAAGCCTTCACCGTGGCCTCGGCCCTCGAGGAGGGCGCGGTTACGCCATCGAGCAAGTTCGTGGTCCCGGATCACATGACCGTGGCCGACCACGTCATCCACGACTCTCAGCCGCACGAGACCGAGATATTGACTCCTCGCGGCGTGCTCGAGCACTCGAGCAACGTCGGGGCGACGAAGATAGCCGAAGAGCTCGGCGGAAAGAAGCTCTACCATTACATCCGCGCCTTCGGTTTCGGCAAGCCGACCGGTGTGGACCTGTGGGGCGAGGACCTGGGGCTAGTCCCGGCCTACAAGGACTGGAGCGGGATCTCGATAGGAAACATCCCTTTCGGACAGGGCTTTACCGTTACGCCATTGCAGCTCGTCTCCGGCTACGCCACGCTCGTCAACGGCGGGTGGAGGGTGACCCCGCACGTGACAGAACAGGAGACCCCCCAGAGACAGGGCCCAAGGGTGATAAGCAAGAAGACCTCGGCTATAGTACGCGGAATGTTGCAGGGCGTCGTCGACGACGGGTCGGGCCACTTCGCCCAGATCTCCGGTTACTCCGTGGCCGGCAAGACAGGGACCTCGCAGAAAGTGGACCCGAAGACAGGAACCTACGGCAACCAGTACGTGGCCTCCTTTATTGGGTTCGCTCCGGCCTCCGATCCTGAGTACGTGATGCTGGTCGCCGTCGACGAACCAAAGACTTCGTACTGGGGAGAGCTGGTCGCGGTACCGGCCTTCCGCCAGGTGATGACCTTCACGCTGGGCTACTTCAACGTCCCGCCCGACCGTAGGGGTTTCAAGGCGGAGGAGCCCCTCTGGTGAGGCCGGCTACCCTTTCAGAGGCAGCGCAGGCTATGGGCGCGGAGCTCCAGGCCGCGCATGAAGGCTCTCTCGTCACCGGAGCGGCGACAGATTCCCGTAAGGTGCGCGAAGGGGACCTGTTCTTCGCCCTGCGCGGCAGGACGGACGGTGCGGACTACGCTCCCGAAGCGCACCTGCGCGGCGCGGTGGCGACCGTGGCCGCTCGCCGGCTCGACGTGCCGACTCTCGTCGTGGATGATCCTATGCACGCGCTGCAGAGGCTCGCGCGGTGGTCGCTAGTTCGCCCGGAGGCACCTTCGCCTACCGTGGTCGGCATAACGGGTACTGTAGGTAAGACCACTACCAAGGACGCACTCGCGACCATTCTCAGGCACGCTGGAAAGCGTGTCTCCGCGACAGCAGGAAACCTGAACAACGAGATCGGCCTTCCCCTTACGATACTGGCCTCCGACCTCCGCACAGAGGTACTTGTCCTCGAGATGGGCGCAACCCACGCAGGGGACATAAAGTATCTGTGCGCCATCGCCCCACCCGACATCGGTGTCCTGACGGCCATCTCGCCGGTCCATCTTGACTCTTTCGGGACGCTCGAAGACCTTGCAGCCGCTAAGGGTGAACTCGCCGTCTCCCTCCCCGAGTCTGGATCGCTGGTCGCGCCGGCTGGTGCGCCGGGGACCGCCACGGGATCGGGCCGGAAACTGAAGCGGCGCATAACCTTCGCCCGCGCCGGCGATGCAGATCTCGTCGCGTCGGAGATCGAAAGCAGGGACGAAGGCCTCCGCTTTGTGGCCAACATTGGCGGCGAGTCGGCCGAGGTTCGCTCGCCGGTCTTCGGGACGCACCTGGTCGAGCCCCTCCTGGCCGCCCTCGGCGGAGCACTCGCCCTCGACCTTGGCCTGGAACCGGCCGCCCGTGGCCTCTCCCGACTGCGGCGAACAGGCCTTCGGGGCGACGTTTATAGGCTCAGGGAAGACATTACCGTCTACGACGACTCCTACAACGCATCTCCGGCCGCCGTCGCGGCCGCACTCAGGTACGGTGCGGATCAGGCAAGAAGACAAGGTAGACGACTCGTCGCTGTACTCGGCGGAATGTTCGAGTTGGGGGCCTCCGCCCGCGCTTATCACAGGGAGGCGGGCGAACTGGCGGCCGAAGTCGGAGTCGACCTTCTAGTGTGCGTCGGTGACGAAGCCCGCTGGTATGCCGAGACATTCCCCCCCGGCAGGATCCTCTTCTACACAGACGCAGAGAGCGCCGCCGATGCCCTGCAGGAAGAACTGCGGGACGGAGACTACCTGATCGTCAAGGGTTCACGCGGGGTCGGGCTCGACAACCTAACCCGCAAGTTGAGGGAGAGTTTAGCTCTTGTTTAGTGTTGTACTCGCGGCGGCGATAGCGTTTCTTGTAACGGTGTTGCTCGGCTCGAAGTACATCGAGTTTTTACAGTCGCGCAAGTTCGGGCAGTTCGTCCGTGAGGAGGGACCCCAGACGCACCTGATAAAAGCCGGCACCCCGACCATGGGTGGGATCGTGATGCTCATGGGCCTACTTGGGGCGATCGTGGTGGTAGCGAGGCCCAACGTGGCCACCCTGACGACGCTCTTGCTCGTCGCCGTCGTGGCCGGCATCGGCCTCTACGACGACTGGCAGAAGATCTCCAGAAAGCGCCCTGAGGGCTTGAGCGCCCGCTACAAGTTCCTCCTGTTGACCTTTGCAGTGGTTCTGGCAGACATCCTGGCAGTGCGCTATGTGGGGGTCACCCAGACCGTGCTCGTGCCTTACTTCGACCGCAGCCTGGTGTTGGGGCCTGGTGTAGAGGGGATCGCGCTCTTCAGCGTGTTCTTGCTGCTGGTGATCGCCGGTACGACCAACGCCGTCAACCTGACGGACGGCCTCGACGGGCTCGCCGCGGGGGCGGCGGCCATAGCCCTGCTCGCCTACACGGCCATCGCGTTCCTCGAGCGCCAGTACGACGTCGCCGTGATCTGCGGCGCGATGGTTGGGGCGATCGTCGGATTTCTCTGGTACAACTCCCACCCGGCCGACATTTTTATGGGGGATACAGGATCGCTCGCGATAGGTGGTGTCCTCGCGGCAGCAGCGGTGCTAACCAAGACGGAACTACTCCTACCCATCGTGGGCGGGCTGTTCGTAGTCGAAGCTCTCTCCGTTATCGTCCAGGTCTTTATCTTCAAGTTGACGGGGCGAAGGGTGTTCAAGATGGCTCCGATCCACCACCACTTCGAGTTTCTGGGTTGGGATGAGAATAAGGTTGTCGTCCGCTTCTGGATCGCCCAGGCCGCTTTCTCCTCCGTGGGGTTCTTTCTCTACTACATCTTCCTCTACAACACGGCAGGGTGAGTCCGTGAGGACCCTGGTATACGGGCTCGGAGAGTCGGGCGTCGCGGCGACGCGGGCGCTCACGGAACGTGGTGAGAAGGTCGTCGTAGCCGATGACCGAAACGACGAACGCCTAAGCTCCATCCTTAAGGACCTCGCTGTCGAGGGACATCTGATGGCGGGACGTGAGGTTCTGGACGGCGCCGACCGCGTCGTTGCCAGCCCTGGGGTGCGACCGGGGCATCCCGTGCTGCTGGCCGCCGAGGAACGGGGTATGCCCATTGTCTCCGAGGTCGGATTGGGGTTGGAGCTGATCGGACCCGGTGTGCGCGTGGCGGCTATCACGGGTACCAACGGCAAGACCACCGTCACGGACATGCTCAACGCTATCCTGAACGCCTCGGGAGTGCCTCACGTGGTCGCCGGCAATTCGTGGAGGGATCTGACCGGATGCGTCGCGGAGGTGCGTGGCGCAGGGCTTCTCGTCCTGGAGGTCTCTTCGTTCCAGCTCCACTATCTCGAGAGCCCAGGCTTTGAGGTAGCGGCGCTCTTGAATATCAAGCCGGACCACCTCAATTGGCACGAGTCGTTTGCGGAATATGTCGACGATAAGCTCCGCGTTTTCGATGGACAGCGGGCAGGGGATCTCGCCCTCGTTGGCTCCGGGTGCCCGGTAGGTCGTTCCGCCCTCGAGGACCACGGAGGTGCCGAAATCCTCATCGTTGGGGAGAGAGACACCGCCGTCAGGGAAGGGCGTCTGCTGCTGCGCGGCTCTCACCTGGCTGACGTGGCCGACTTGCACTTCGCCGGGATGCACAACTATGAGAACGCGCTCTTCGCGGCCGCTGCTGCGGAGAGGCTTGGCGTTGGGCTTGGCGACATCGAGGCGGGGCTGCTCGGATACGAGCTCAAGCCGCACAGGATGCAGGTCGTCGCCGAGCACGCGGGTGCAACGTACGTAGACGATTCCAAAGCGACCAACCCAGCCGCGGTTGCGGCGGCCCTGGCGAGCTTCGACGCGCCTGTAGTGCTCATCCTCGGTGGCTCGGAGAAGCAAACGGACTTCTCGGCGGTGTTGCCGGGTCTGGGAACGTGCCGTGCGGTCGTGTGCCAGGGTGAGGCCGGACCGCGCATCGCTGCGTACCTCGAAGATGAGGGTTGGCAAGGCATAGTCCACAGGGCCCCCGACCTCCAGAAGGCCGTCGAGAGGGCAGGAGGTCTCGCAATGCCGGGTGACGTCGTCCTGCTCTCGCCGGGGTGCGCGAGCTTCGACCAGTTCCCCGGATACGCCGAGAGGGGAGACGCGTTCATCAGGTTCGCCAGGCAGCTCGCCGGACGGTCGGACGATGAGTAGTCTGAGGTCCAACCTGTTCCTCGTGGCGCTCGGCCTCTCCCTGCTGGGCCTCGTCATGGTCTACTCGGCAACGTACACGGAGTGGCACACGGACTTCCTGCTCGAACGCAGCGTTCACATGGTGCTCGGGCTGGCCGCCTTCGTCGTGACCAGCCGGATCAGGTACACAGCGTGGCGCAGGTACGCCCCCGCCTTGTACCTGATCGTACTGGTCGGCCTCGTACTTGTCCTCGTACCGGGGATCGGAACCCAGATAAACGGCGCTAGGCGGTGGCTCGACCTCGGTCCCGTGAGCATTCAACCTGCGGAGTTCGCGAAGCTAGCTGCCATCCTGCTCCTGAGCCGCGCGGTCGCACGTCTGCCTCATGGTTCGGGGCTTCCTGTCAAGCCCCTCGTGGCCGTCGGGGTGCTCTTCGGTCTGGTTCTGCTCGAACCGGATTTCGGCACCTCCGTGGTCCTGCTCTCGGGCGCGGCAGGGACACTGTGGGCCTCCGAGCTGAGGACGAGAGACCTGGTGCTGTCGGGGCTGGTGGGATTGGTGGCGGTAGCAGGGATGATGGTGCTGGAGCCCTACCGCCGCGAGCGGTTCCTGACGTTCCTCGATCCCTGGGCCGCGGCGGACGGATCCGGCTACCAGGTGGTCCAGTCCATGGTGGCCATAAAAGCTGGGGGCTTCTTCGGCTCGGGGGCCGGGTCGGGGGGACAGGGCCCATACGTCCCCGAGCTGGGCACCGATATGATCTTCGCCCTGATAGGGGAGGAGCTTGGCTTGGTCGGGATGGTGGTCGTGATCGCCGCCTTCAGTTTTATCGCGCTGGCCGGGCTGAGGATTGCCATGAGCGCCCCTTCGGTTATGGCGCGGTGCGTGGCGGCAGGCCTGACAACGATGCTCGTCGCCCAGGCCACCTTCAACATCGGGGCAGCCATGGTGGTTCTCCCGCTCGCAGGGATGACGCTCCCCTTTGTGAGCTACGGTGGTTCGAGCCTGCTGGTATGCTTCGCCGCCGTGGGCATCCTCTACAGGATATCGGAGGACAGTGAACGAGCCAGAGAGATCAAACCACGTAAGAAGCCCGCGGATCCTGATCGCAGGGGGCGGCACGGGGGGGCACGCTATCCCCGCGCTGTGCGTGGCGGCTGACTTGAAGGAGAGGGGGGCCGTAGTCGAGTTTGTGGGTTCGGATTCAGGCATAGAAAAGACCCTCGTCCCGCAGGAGGGCTTCACCCTGCACGCCCTCCCCCTGAGAGGCCTCGCCGGAAACCCGATAGCCCAGGTCTGCGCTGGCCTCCTCTCCCTCAAAGCAACCATCCGCTGTAGACGCATAATACGTCGGCTGAGGCCGCGGGCTGTTCTCGGCGTCGGGGGTTACGCGAGCGCGCCGGCGGTGATCGCGGCCCGGACTCTCGGCGTGCCTACGTTCCTGCACGAGCAGAACTCTGTCCCCGGTCGGGTCAACCGCCTTGCCAGCCGCTTCACGACGGAGACGCTGACCACGTTCCCACTTGCCACACAGCGGCTCGGGAACGCCGTGTGGGTAGGTATGCCGACAAGGAACGAGGTCTTTCAGGCTTCGCGGGAGGATGCGTTGCGGGCTCTCGGCCTGCAGCGGCCGGTCGTTCTAATCTTCGGTGGGAGCGGGGGTGCGCTCAGGATCAACCTCGCGGCGTCGGAGGCGTTCGGGGGTCCGACGCCGTATACGGTCGTCCAGGTCTCGGGCCGCAGGGATTTCTCGCGGCTCTCGACGGACAACCCGCGGCACAGGATCCTCGAGTATGTCGACGATATCTGGCGGTACCTGGCCGCCGCCGACGTGGTTGTTAGCAGGGCCGGCGCAGGCTCGCTGTTCGACATAGCGGCCGCTGGGAAGGCGGCGATCCTCATCCCCTTCCCTTACGCGACGGGCGACCACCAGCTCGAGAACGCCAGGTACTTTACCGACAGAGGAGCCGCAGAGATCATGCTCGACTCCGAGGTCGGCGCACATGCACTGCGCGACCGCATCGAAGATCTGTTGAACGACGATGGACGGCGGGAGGGGCTCGCGAGGCGTATGGGCTCCCTCGCCACCCCTGATGCGGCCGGTGAGGTAGCCCGGAGATTGCTGCGTGCCGGAGAGAAGGAGTAGGGCCGTGAATATACATATGATCGGCGTCGGCGGGGCAGGAATGAGCGGTATAGCCGAAGTCCTAGCTAGAAGAGGCCACGTCCTCACGGGCTCGGATCTCAAGGAGTCCCCTTACACCCGCAGGCTGCGCGAGGTGGGCATCACAGTCTACATCGGGCACGACCCGGGTCAGGTAGGGGACGCGGACCTGGTGGTGATCTCGACGGCCATACCAAGGACGAACCCTGAGCTTCTGCAAGCCAGGCGCAAGTCCATCCCCGTAATACCGCGCGCCGCGGCCCTGGCCTGGATCCTCGAAGGCAAGTGCAGCGTCGCCGTGGCAGGAACCCACGGCAAGACGACTACGACGAGCATGACGGCGCACGTACTCGAGGCTCTGGGCGAGAACCCGACGGCCCTGGTGGGCGGCGAACTGAACGACATCGGCAGCAACGTCGCTTTCGGAAGGTCCGACCTCGTCGTAGCCGAGGCGGACGAGAGCGACCGCTCTTTCTTGTACCTCAGGCCACAGGCTGCCGTGGTCACGAATATCGAGTTCGACCACCCGGACTTCTACTCGTCTCTCGACGATGTCGTCGGGACCTTCGAGCAGTTCGTCCGCCCTCTGCCCGAGGACGGCCACCTCGTCATCTGCGCGGAAGATCCTTCCTGTCTCGCGGTGGCCTCCGAGGCTCCCTGTTCCGTAACTACCTACGGCATCAGCAACGGAGACCTCAGGGCCGACATCGTGAGCCCGAGCAGCTACATCTTGATCGAGGACGGTGAGAGACGCGGCGAGGTCCAACTGGGGGTCTACGGGCGCCACAACGTGCTCAACTCCCTGGCGGCGGCCGGGGTCGCCCGCTGG